>JACXTT010007565.1_pt1 | contig 15280 bp, 15 predicted proteins | sample 9270951 | NCBI WGS metagenome assembly JACXTT01 (sample SAMN15532306, study PRJNA645909) | rock metagenome | isolation source: weathered quartz diorite | place: Puerto Rico | collected 2017-06-21 | reverse complement strand
CACCTCCCGAGCATCGACCGCCATACTTCGACACCAGACCCATGGCCGACCGCGACTACTACGACATGCTCGGCGTAAAGAAATCGGCGACCGACGACGCGCTCAAGAAGGCTTATCGCGCACTCGCCAAGAAGTACCACCCCGACAAGAACAAGGGCGACAAGGCGGCCGAGGGCAAGTTCAAGGAGATCTCCGAGGCCTACGCGGTGCTCGGCGACAAGGAAAAGCGCGAGCAGTACGACCGACTCGGCTCCGAGGCGTTCTCGGGCGGCAATCCGTTTGGTGCAGGCGGTCCGTTCGGCGGCTTCGACTTCTCGCAATTCACGAACCGCGGCCGGCGCCCGGGCGGCGGCCGCACGCGCACGACCTCCGGAAACTTCACCGACATCTTTTCCGATCTCTTCGGCGGCGGCGCTGGAGGTCCCGGATTTCAGACGGACGTCAAAGGTCCCGACACCGAGGCCGAGCTCACGATCGACTTCCGCGATGCGGTGCTCGGCGCCACGATGGAACTGAACGTGAACGGTGATCGGGTGAAGGTGAAGATTCCTGAAGGCGTTCGCGACGGACAAAAGATCCGCATCCGCGGCAAAGGTGCCGCGTATCCAGGCGGTGAACCGGGCGATTTGAATGTCCTCGTCCACGTGCGTCCGCATTCGTTCTTCGATCGCAAGGGCGATGACATTCACATCGATCTGCCGATCACGATCGGCGAGGCGGTTCGCGGCGGCGAAATCGAAGTACCCACGATTCACGGTCCCGTGCGCGCGCGCATCCCGGCAGGCACGCAGGGCGGTCAAACCTTTCGCCTCTCAGGCAAAGGGGTGAAGAAGAAGGGCGATCACTACTACCGCGTGATGATCGTGCTTCCGAAGGAGCCTTCCACCGAAGCCGTCGAATCGATCGAATCCGCCTACACCGAAAATCCACGCGCGAATCTGAAGACAACCCTGTGAGCGGACGCATCTTCGTCATCGGTGATTCCCATATCGGGCTCGGTGAAGGCGCCGAGAAATCGGTCGTCGCATGGTGTGACCGCCTCGAAAAACATGCGCCTGCCGCGCTCTATCTCAATGGTGATCTCTTTCATTACCTGATCGCGCATCCGAAGTTCTTCACGCCCGCGGTCGGAAAAGTGTTCGAGCGATTCAAGGCACTCCGAGACAACGGCGTGCCGATCCACTATGTCGAAGGCAATCGCGATTTCTTCCTTCGCGGATCCTTCGTCGAGGACGCCGTGACCGATGTCGCCGACAGGTACGACATCGTCACCGGCGGGAAGAAGTACCTCATCATCCACGGCGACATGATCAACGACCGCGACTGGAAGTACCGCTTCTGGCGGCGCGCGTCGAAAAATCCGGTGTCGAAGTTCGGCATCAACCTGATTCCGCGCAAGCTCGCGCGCAACTTCGTCGACAGCGTCGAGAAGCGGCTCTCGAGCTCGAACTTCAAACACAAATCGCGGCTGCCGGTCGAACTGATGGAGGAGTACGGCCGCAAACGCGGATCCGAGGGCTACAACCACGTCGTGTTCGGCCACTTTCACGAAAAGAAGACGATCCCCGCCGGCGACACGACCGTCAGCATCCTGCCCGCCTGGTTCGAAGAAGGGGAAGCGATGACGATCGATCCGGTCACCGGCGACTACGATTGGACGACGGTCTGATGATCGTCACCTTCCTCGGCACCGGCACTTCGACCGGCGTGCCCGTCGTCGGCTGCACGTGCCGCGTCTGCACCTCCGCCGATCCGCGCAACAAGCGTCTGCGGCAGTCCGTGAAGATCGAAGCGAAGGGAAAGCATTTCCTCATCGACACGACACCCGATCTGCGTCTGCAGTTGTTGCGCGATCCGATTCCGCGTCTCGACTTCCTGCTCTTCACGCACTCGCACGCGGATCACATCATGGGCCTCGACGACATCCGCCCGTTCAACTTCCGTCAGCGCGAAACGATTCAGGCGTACACCAGCCACAACACGGTGAAAGCGATCCGCCGCGCGTTCAGCTACATCTGGGACACGAACGCGCAGCTCGGCGGCGGCAAGCCGCAGCTCGAGCTGACGGAAGTCACAGGCCCGTTCTCGCACGACGATATCGAGATCGTCCCGATCCCCGTCATTCACGGCGACTGGACCATCCTCGGATTTCGCATCGGTCCGTTCGCATACATCACCGACACGAACGGCATCCCTGACAGTTCACTGCAGCTACTGGAGGGAGTGGAAGAGCTCGCACTCGATGGTCTGCGTCCGACGCCGAACCATCCGACGCACTTCACGATCTCCGAGTCCGTCGAAGCCGCGCAGCGCATCGGCGCGAAGAGGACGTGGCTGATCCACATGGCACACGAAGTCGATCACGCGACTGTCGAGGCAACGCTGCCGGAGAACATCCGGATCGCCTACGACGGTCTGGTGTTGAGGTTCGGATGAAGCATCCGTGTAGGACAGGCGCCCTCGCCTGTCCAAAATCTTCACCATGAAAGTCATTCCTAAGATCTCCCGCTTCGACGCCACGGTGACCATCCCACCGTCCAAGTCCTACTCCGTTCGCGCGTTGCTGCTCGCGGCGATGGCCGAGGGGACGACGACGATCACGAATTGCCTCGACTCGGACGACACGCGTTACGCCTTCGAAGCCCTGCGCGCCATCGGCTTCGAGGTTGGCGGTTCGTTCGCGAAAGCGCTGACGATCGGGCCGCGCACCCACATGTCGGCAAACGATGTCACGCTGTTCATCGGCAACGCCGGCACCGCGATGCGCTTTCTCACCGGCTGGCTGGCGTTCACTCCCGGCCGGTTCCTCATCGATGGCGAAGAGCGGATGCGCAATCGTCCGATCGGCGATCTCGTCGAAGCGCTGCTCCAGATCGGCGCCGAAGTCGAGTACGCGGAACGCGAGGGCTACCCGCCGCTGCGCATCCGCGGCAAGAAGATGCGCGGCGGATTCGAAGTCAGAGTTTCGGCGGACACGTCGAGCCAGTTCGCATCGGCGCTGATGATGGGCGGCGCGACGCTGCCCGGCGGCATCACGGTCGTACTCGAGAAGGTCGCATCCGCGCCCTACCTCGACATCACCGCCGACGCGCTCATCTCGTTTGGCGCGCGCGTGGAGCGCGACGGCAATCGCGTTCACGTTTCCGCACGCACGTTGAAATGCGATGCGTATCGCGTCGAAGGCGACTACTCGTCAGCGTCGTATTGGTTTGCGGCGGCCGCGGCAACGAGAGGGGTCGCACGCGTGCGCGGACTCGTTTCGCCCACGGCGCAGGGCGACGCCGGCTTCGTCGACATCCTCTCGCGTATGGGATGCAAGGTCACTGTGAATCCCGACGAGATCACGCTCGAAGGACCGCCGCAGCTCGCGGGCGGCACGTTCGACTGCGTCGACACACCTGACATCGTTCCCAGCCTCGCGGCGATCGCGCCACTTGCGTCATCACCAGTCGAGATCGTGAACATCGCCAACCTGCGGGTCAAAGAATCGGATCGCATCGCGACCGTGACCTCCGAGCTTCGCCGGCTGGGTGCGACAGTTGAAGAGCGTCCCGATGGCATGTTGATCCAGCCGGGATGGAGCCAAGAGACGGCGGTGATCGAAACGCACAACGATCATCGGATCGCGATGGCCTTCGCCGTGGCGGGGCTCGCACGGGGCAACGTGACGATCGGCGATGAGCGCGTCGTCTCGAAATCGTACCCTCGCTTCTGGCGCACCCTGGACGAGGCGATAGAATCGGGATCCCCTGAATGAACCGTCCGCTCAGAGGTTGTGAAGGAATCAGGCGACGCACCAGGCTCCTCGTCATGAAGAATTCGCGAGCCGTTCTCCCTGCCTCCTCCTCGTGCTTCTCCTGCTGTCCGCTGCCTTCTGTCTGCTGCCTGGCTTCGCTCAGGATGACGCGCTAATACGCATGCCCACCTGGTATCTGTTTCTCGCGCTGCTATTCATTCTGGCGAACGGATTCTTCGTCGCGGCGGAGTTCGCGATCATCCGTGTGCGCCCGACGCAGCTGGCCGAGAGCGCGGCCGAAGGGAGCACCCGCGCGCGAATGGCGCGGCGGATCACGAAGCGGCTCGACAGCTATCTCTCCGCGACGCAACTCGGCGTCACACTGATGTCGCTCGCACTCGGCTGGGTCGGTGAGCCCGCCTTCGAAGCGATCATCCGTCCGCGTCTCATCCACCTCGGCGTTTTCAGCGCCGCGATCTCGCACTCGATCGCCGCAACGATCGCCTTCACCGTGATCACCGTGCTGCACATCGTCATCGGTGAGCTGGGGCCCAAATACATCGCGATCGATAAGACCCTCGCCACCTCGCTCGTCGTTGCGCATCCGCTGCGCGGCTTCTTCGTGATGATGTATCCCGCGATCTGGCTGCTCAACCGGATCTCGAACACGTTGCTGAGCGCCGTCGGGATCCGCCCTGCGAGCGAAGGCGAGATGGCGCATTCGCAGGAAGAGCTGCGGATCATTCTCGCCAGCTCGGAAAAAGCGGGCGTGCTGTCGGAAGAAAACCGCGAGATCATCGAAGGCGTCTTCCAGTTCTCGAAGCGGACGGCGCGACAGATCATGGTGCCGCGCATCGACGTCGCGATCCTCTCGACCGCGAAGTCGATCTCCGAGAATCTCGAGGTCATTCGCAAGACGCGGCACACGCGCTATCCGCTGTGCGACGGCGGCACGCTCGATCAGACGGTCGGACTGATTCACGTGAAGGATCTCTTTCACGCGCAATTGCGCGGACCGGGACGCCCGCTCAATGAGCTGAAACGCGACATGCTCTTCGTGCCGGAAAACTCGACGGTCGAAGCGCTGCTCTCGCAATTCATCGAGCACAAGACGCACATGGCTGTGGTGCTCGATGAATATGGCGGCGCGTCGGGCATCGTGTCGCTGGAGAACATCACGGAAGAGCTCTTCGGCCAGATTCAGGATGAGTTCGATCGCGAACGTCCTGAGATCGAGCCGCTCGGCGGCGGACGTTATCGCGTGCGCGGCGACTACCTCATTGAAGATCTCGCCGATCGTTTGAAGGTCGACGTCGGTCAGCCCGCGGAAGAAACGATCGGCGGCTATGTCGCCGCGCGCATCGGTCATGAAATCGCGGCAGGCGACACGTGCGAGCTGGGCGAGTTGAAGATTTCCGTGCTCGAGGCCGAACGCTTTCGTGTCCGCTGGGTGCTCGTGCAGACAAAGGCAATCGAAGCGGCAGAAGAACCGGAGCCCGAGGAAGAAGCGCAGCAGTAGCTCCTCGTGGAGCAACAGCTCCACGAGGCATCAAAGATCAATGGCGCCGGAGAATCCCAGTCAGCCGGGCCGGGAGGTGCGCAACGTTCTTCCACAAACGGCTGAGGCGCCCCTCATGCTCCGACTCGCGGCTGGCGCTACGCGAATACCTCGATTCCTTCAGGATTCTGTCGGTTTCTTTGAATTCGCATCGAGACCTCCTTCGCAGTTCATCTATTGCGAGGGAGATGCCTGCTTCGAGCCGTGCTCGATCGCGCGATCGTGGTATTCGACGACGATGTCACGCACCTTCTCCGGCTCGTCGACGATGTGAATACTCTCGACGTCTTCGCGCAGAATGTTGTTCTCCTTCAACACGACGTTCCGGAGCCATTCAACGAGCCCGCTCCAGTAGTCGGTGCCGAAGAGAATCACCGGAAAATCGGAGATCTTCTTCGTCTGAATGAGCGTGAGCACACCGAAGATCTCGTCGAGCGTTCCGAAGCCGCCGGGAAACGTCACGAATGCCTCCGAGTACTTGACGAACATCGTCTTGCGGACGAAGAAGTAGCGGAACGTCATCGACTTGTCGACGAACGGATTGACCGTCTGCTCGAATGGCAGCTCGATGTTGCAGCCGATCGACAGCGTTCCGGCGTCACGCGCACCTTTGTTGCCGGCCTCCATGATTCCGGGGCCGCCGCCGGTGATGATCGCGAAGCCGGCCTGGCCGAGGAGCTCGGCGGTTTTGGCGGCGAGGTCGTAGTAGCGGTTGGAGAGCTTCGTGCGCGCCGATCCGAAAATCGAGACTGCGGGATAGACATCGGCGAGATGATCGAAGCCGGCGACGAACTCGCTCGTGATGCGGAGCACGCGCCACGACTCGCTTTGCAGCGTCTCTTCCCGCGATGGGCGATCGAGCAGCTTGCGATCTTCGAGCGACTCGCGTGGTTTTGGAGGAATGTGCTGTTCGTGTTCTTCCATGGTCGTTCATTCTCTCAAGACGCCGCCGCAGTAGACTCAGCGAATGGCGCGAATGCATTTCACAGGCCTCTGCACATTGCTGCTGCTCAGCGCGGGTGAGCTTTCGGCTCAGGATCCAAAACTCGCGTTGTCCCCTTCGAGCGGAAAGGCGGGAACGATCCTGGCGGTTGCGGTGCTCTCGCCTCCGCTTGACGGAGAGGGTGCATCCATCACATTCGAGCCAGCCGGTGCGCTGACCGTGTCGTCGCTGCAAGTCCTCAACCAGCAGCTGCACTTTACGATCGCGATCGAAACAAACTCCAGGCCAGGCCCGTACACGCTCGTTTATGCGCGGCCGGCGGCGGGCGATGCCGTCGCACCGCTGCGATTCGACAACGCCTTTACGGTGCTCGAACCGCCGAAAGCAGTCCGGGTTCGCGTGCACGACATCAAGCCCTCGAAAGTCATTGCGGGCGGACCTCCCGTGAACGTGACGATCACAGGCACTGGCTTCCAGCCCGGAGCGAAGGTCGCGTTCGTGGGGGGCGGCATCCTGGCGGCGACGACAAGCGTGACCAGCGAAACGTTGACGGCCACCCTAACCGTGGACAGCAGCGCGCGGATCGGATCGCATCCGTTCATGATCCAGAGTCCTGACGGCCCGTCGATCGTGGAACAGTCGCCGTTGCCCATCGTGGAGGTGCTGCCGCCTCCGCCGCTGTGACCCGGCGGGGGGACGGGCGCCCTCGCCCGTCCATCTCGCCGGCAGGCGAGCGCCTGCCGCTCCACCGGAATCACCCGCGTTACGGCCGCAACTTGATCACCGCGGTCTCCACCAGTTTGTCGCCGGGAAGATCACGCTGCCACGCCGTTGCCTTCACGCTGCTCGTCTCCCTCATCGTTCCGAAAGAGGTGCGCACGCGGAAACGCATCGTCGAGTCTTCGCCCGGTTGAACATTGCCAAAGGTGAAGTGATAGACGTTCGATCCAGGATCGTGCGATTCCACGACACCGCGCTCATGAGTATTGTCGAGCACGACGAGCTGCGGCGGCAGCTCCACATCGACGAGCACGTCCTTCATGTTGTTGACGCCACGATTCGACAGAATGACGTCGAGATTGTCCTCCCCTGCCTCTGGGAGATCCTTCGGATGCATGATGTTCAGCTTCAGGAGTTGCCCACGCGTGGTGAGTGCCATGCCGCTCGTTTTGCAACCAGCGGTGGCGAGGAGTGCGGTGGCCAGGAGGACCACCGACAGGATCGCTACAGCTCGATTCGTTTTCATTCGTTACCTCCAAGGCCGGGAATGTGCAAAGAGAGCACCCGGATGAGAAACACATGAGCCACTTTCTCGGCGTCGACGGCGGCGCGTCGAAAACCGCGGCGATCGTCACCGACGAGCACGGCACGATTCTCGGCCGCGGCCTTGCCGCCGGCTCGAATCATCTGCGCGTCGGCATCGAAGAAGCGACGCGCAACGTCGAGCGCGCGGTCAACGGCGCGCTCGTCGAAGCCGGGATCGCGATACGCGAGATCGAGTATGCCTACTGCGGCATCGCGGGCTCGGATCACCCATCGCATCACGAGCGGGTCGTCGAAGCGCTGCGTGTTTTTTTTCCGCGCGGCAACTTCATCGTCGACACCGACGCACGCGTGGCGCTGACCGGTGCCATCGGCTTTGACGCAGGAGTCGTCATCATCTCCGGCACCGGCTCCGTTGCATTCGGGCGCAACGCGCTCGGCCGCGAAGCCCGTGCCGGCGGCTGGGGCCCCACCCTCGGCGACGAAGGAAGCGGCTACGCGATTGCGCGCGACGGACTCGCTGCGATCGTCCGCTCGTACGACGGACGAGGAACGCCGACGCTCATGACACAGCTCCTGTGTCACGAGTACGACATGTGCGACCCCAATGATCTGCCGAAGTTCGTCTATGCAGCGACGACCCATGCCGACGACATCGCGCGCTATGGCAAGCTCGTGATCGAAGCGGCGCAAAGCGGCGACGAAGTCGCACGCGGCATCGTCGCGAATGCGGGACGCGAGCTCGCGGTGTGTGTGCTCGCAGTCGCGGACCGGCTGGAAATGCTCAGCGAGGCGTTTCCCGTCGCCTACGTGGGAGGCGCGTTTCACGCGCACGCGCTGCTACTCGATCCGATGCGCGAAGCGATCAACGCGCGCGCACCGCACGCAACGATTGCACCGCCCAAGGCCACACCCGTGGAGGGGGCGGCGATGATGGCCGTTCGCGCCGCAGGTGGCCCGCGGCGCGAACGGGTGTAGGACAGGCGCCCTCGCCTGTCCACCATCGGCTGTCGCTACTTTTTCAAACTCGCATCGCGCACGCCGCGGAATTCGTCGCCAGCGTGCCAGTTCGGCATCTCCTGCGCGTTCGCCGCCTCCCATCCGAGCCAGAAGCCGAGCTGTCCCATCTCGACGGCTTCCGACCAATCCCACTTCGGATCGAACTCGTCGCTCGGCTGGTGATAGTGATGCTCGCGGTAATCCGTCGACTGTTCTTTCCCCCAACCGGCGGGCTTGCCGATCACATCCTGTCCAGGGTCGACTGAGAACGCAGGGACGCCGACTTTGCCGAGACTGAAGTGATCGGAGCGATAGTAGTGACCCTGTTCCGGTTCTGGATCAGGCACGATCGTGATGCCCATCGCCCTGGTGATGCGTTGCGCGGCCGTGAAGAACGTGGTCCGCTCGATCCCATTCATGTAGACGTCACGCACACGTCCCAGCTCGGGAATCGCATCGAAGTTGATGTTGAGTGCAATGCGTCCTGCAGGGATCGAGGGATGCTTGCCGTAGTACTCGGAGCCGAGCAGTCCCTGCTCTTCTGCGGCGACCGCGTTGAAGATGATCGAGCGCTTCGGCTTCGGACTCGTGTTGGCCCAGACACGCGCCATCTCGACGAGCAGGGCACAGCCCGACGCGTTGTCGATCGCGCCGTTGTAGATCGTATCGTTCGGGTTCTTGTCGTCAGGCCGGCCGATGCCGAGATGATCGTGGTGCGCGCTGTAGAGAATCGCTTCCTTGCTCAGCGCCGGATCGGAGCCTTCGAGCTTCGCGACGACATTCGCCGTGTCGAACGCGCGAGTCCTGCTGGCCAGCGTACCGGTGAAGTGATAGCCGCCAAGCACCACAGGCTTGAAGTCGCGCGAGGCCGCGGCCTTCGTGAGCGCATCGAGATCCTGTCCCGCGGCCTTGAAGAGATTGCGGGCGACATCACCGCTGATCCATCCGGCAAACTTGAGCGCGGGATCGCCGGCACCGCGCGCGACGTACGAGTGCTCGTCGCCCCACGAATTGCGAACGACCGTCCACGGATAGCCCGCGGCATCGTTCGTGTGAACGAGAATCACGCCGGCGGCACCGACCTTGCCGCCGATCTCGTACTTGTAGGTCCAGCGCCCGTAGTACGTGCGCGCCTTGCCCTTGAAGAGATCGGGCTCCGCTGCATTCGCGGGAGGATCGTCGACGAGCATGACCAGCGTCTTGCCCTTGACGTCGACATCTTTGTAGTCGTTCCACTTGTACTCCGGCGCGATGACTCCGTGACCGACGAAGACGAGCTCGGAATCGATGGAGCTCGTTCCCGTCTGCTGCTTCGTCTGGGTCTCGTCGTTGCCGACGTATTCATCGAGGTGCTTGAGCGGCCCGATTGCCGGCGCACCTTCCTTCGTGAACGACACCGTGGTCTTCGCGCTGTCGAGCGTGACGCCGAGCAGGGGCACCTTCTGGAAGTACGTGCCGTTGTCGCCATCCGGTTTGAGACCGACGGCCTCGAACTGCGCGGCGATGTACTCCATCGCGATCTGGTCGCCGCGCGTGCCGGGCCCGCGGCCTTCGAGCAGATCGCTCGCAAGGAACTTGTCGTGAGCTGCGATGGCATCACCGCTGAACAGGCGCACTGCATTTCTGACTGCCGCTGGCCTCGTTGGTGCGTCTGCTGCAATCAGCGACGCCGACGCAACGGCCGCGGCAAGAAACATCATGGACCGCACTCGATGCATGGATTCTCCTCCGGGAAAGATGTCGCCGCGGAGCCGCGGCTGCCGTAGCATATCGCCACAAGCCCGGATCGAAAGGAGATGTGATGATTCGTAAGAGACTCGTTCCCGTCCTCATCGTTTCGCTCGCACTCGCCACCGGTTTCTTCGCAGGCCACGCGGTTGCCGATCAGCCGCACATGCACTCCGCTCTCGAGCACCTTCGCGCCGCAAAGGCCGAGCTCGAGCTCGCAGACGCCGACAAAGGCGGCCATCGCGCCAAGGCCATCGCGGCCGTGAACAACGCGATCGACCAGGTCGAAAAAGGCATCAGCTTCGACCGGCGGCATTAGGTTTCCGGGGTCCTGGGGTCCTGGGGTACTGGGGCCCTGGGGCCCTGGGGTTACGCGGGCTCGTGGTTACGCGGACTCGTGGTGAGTCTCGTACCGCACGTCAGATGAAATCCGTGCAGGAACGAGCGCTGGCTGTTGATGTTGAACACGATTCGACACGCGGGACAACGAACGATGCCTTCGTCCGTCGCGTGCACGACTTGCGGCTCTGAAAGCGCAGCGCGTTGCAGCCAGGTCGATTCGGCCTCGCGACAATCCGGGCAACAGCGTTCCTCCGTTGCGCTGATCGGAACGCCCGCACACGGAAACTGTGTGCGGACTTGATTCATGTATTGATCCAGGCGGCCCAGTCTGATCGAATCGCGAACAGCTGCGATCGATGGAGGCAACGATCGTTGAGGCGCGTTCATGACGGGCTTCCGATGAGCGGGGCATCGAGCTGGATACGGTTCGATGATTTCGCCCGATGCCGCGATTCGAAACGGAAGATCGAGCCACGGAAATGGTACGGACCGCCCAACACCCGCTGGCTCCCACTGTTCGTCGAGGTACTTCGTCGGGGCTTTCACGATGTCTTTCCATTTTGCTCCCGGAAAAAGAAGCAGGGCACCATGTTCCGAGTCCCATGTTCCGAACGATTCATACTTTGGAATCCAGCCCAGGATCCCTTCCGGAAGATACTCGTCACTCTCAGCCACGAGATTGACGCCCGCCACTGAGTAGGTGCCGCCCAGATACGCGTACGGATCGAGCTCGTCGTCGGGTTCGATCTCGATTTCACTTACAACCAGCAGCTCGGTAGTGACGAGACGAATCCGGCCAACAGTCGAATGCTCTTCGTCATAGAGGAGATGTTTGCCCTCTTTCAGAAACTTCATGACATCGGCAGGAATCAACGCGTCCATGGCGGACCACCATAACGCGGCCCTCTCCCCCAGCACCCCTCGCCCCAGCACCCCAGCACCCCAAGAAACACCCTTGACAAACAAAACGAACGAACTTAACTTAACAGCGTTAAGTCAAGGACGCACGTTATGGGACCGATCGAACGTCGACAGAGAGAACGCGAAGAAGTCCGCAACCGCATCCTCGATGCTGCCCGCGACCTCTTCGTCGCCGAGGGCTTCGAGGCCGTCACGATGCGCCGCATCGCGGATCGCATCGAGTACTCCCCTACGGCCATCTACTTCCACTTCAAAGACAAAGAATCGCTGCTCAAAGAGCTCTGCACGGCCGACTTCCAGGCGCTCGCCGTGCAGTTCATGAAGATTGCGCGCATCGCTGACCCCGTCGAACGCGTGCGCCGCGCCGGTCTCGCCTATTGCGACTTCGCCATTGACCATCCGAATCACTACCGCCTGATGTTCATGACGCCGCATCCGCCGATCGAACCGGATGACACCGACATCGAGCGCGGCAATCCGGAGCAGGACGCTTACGCGTTCCTCTGTTCCGCCATCAGGGATGCGATCGAGTCCGGTCGTTTTCGTGACGAGCACAGCGATGTCGAGCTCGTGTCGCAGACCGTCTGGGCCGGCGTGCATGGCGTCATCGCGCTCAACATCGCGAAGCAGACCGATCCCTGGGTCGACTGGCGCCCTCTGAAGAAGCGCATCAAGTCGATGATCGATGTGCTGATTGATGGTCTTTCAAAACCGAAGCGGAGCCGGTGATGGTCGATCTCGCAACGAAGTCGCTGCTGCACGACAAGCTTCGCTTTCTGATCACGGTCAGCGGTGTTGCCTTCGCCGTCACCCTCGTCTTCGTCCAGGTCGGACTCTTCCTCGGCCTCATGGACAACGCGTCGCTGACGATCGAGCACCTCAACGCCGATCTCTGGATCACGTCGCACGACACGAAGAACATCGACTTCGCGCACACCTTCCCCGAGACGCACGTCAAGCGTGTACGCGCGATTCCCGGCGTCGCCTCGGCCGACAACCTCATCGTCTGGTTCATGAACATCAGTCTTCCCACCGGCTCCGTCGAAGGAACCGAGGTCTATGCGCTGGAAGACTTCGCGAAGTGGAACTTTCCGTGGAACGTCGTCGGGGGAAATCTCGAAGACCTGCGCCGCGGTAACTACATGTTTCTCGACGCCTCGGCGGAGCACCGTTACGGCGGACCATTTTCGATCGGCGATTACCGCGAAGTCATCGGCCGCCGCTTGAAGATCATCGGCCGCTCCACCGAAGCGAAGTCGTTCACGACGACGCCGCTCACGTTCATGAACTTCACGCTCGCGCAGAGCCTCGTGCCGAGCGAATTGCGCGGCAACACGACCTACATCCTCGTGAAGCTCGCGCCCGGCGCAAATGTCGGGCAGGTGAAGGCGGAGATCAAGCGCCGCCTGCCGTACAACGATGTCTACACGGGCAGCGAGTGGGCGGCGCGCTCGCGCAACTACTGGGTCGAGTCCACCGGCCTCGGTCTCAACATGTACCTCACCGTTTTTCTCGGCTGTCTCGTCGGCATCGTGGTCGTCGCGCAGACGCTCTACACCTCGACGATGGAGCACATCAAAGAGTTCGGCACGGTGAAGGCGATCGGCGGCGGAAACGGTGACATCTACTCGATTCTCGCCAAGCAGGCGACGATCGCCGCCGTCCTCGGTTTCGGACTCGGCGCATTGATGGCCTACGCACTGCGGCCGCTCATCTACAAGATCGATCTCAAGCTCGTGATCCCGACGCCGCTCTTCGCCTACGTGTTCGCAGGCTCGGTGCTCCTCTGTCTCGCTGCGTCGATGATCTCGTTCCGCAAAGTTGCGGCGATCGATCCGGCTCTCGTATTCAGGAACTAACCATGATTCTCGAAGCGAAAAACATTCAGAAGAGTTTCACCGAGGGGAAGGAATCGATCTCGGTGCTGCGCGGAATCGACTTCGGTGTCGAGCGCGGAGAGATCGTCTCGCTCGAAGGGCCCTCCGGCTCCGGCAAAACGACTTTCCTCTCGATCCTCGGTTGCATCCTCACGCCAACCAAAGGCGATGTGCTCGTCGACGGCGAAGTGGCGAATGCCAAGAAGCTGAACGACATCCGCAAGCGTTCTCTCGGCTTCGTCTTTCAGCAGTTCAATCTGTTTCCTTCGCTGACGGCGGTAGAGAACATCGAATACGCGCTGAACGTGAAGGGCGTTCGCGGACGCGAAGCACGTCTCGAAGCCGAGCGCGTGATCGAAGCCGTCGGCCTCGGCGATCGCCAGGCATTTCTGCCGCGCGATCTCAGCGGCGGCCAGAAGCAGCGCGTCGCGATTGCCCGCGCGCTCGCCGGCAAGGCGCCGATTCTTCTCGCCGACGAGCCGACGGCGAATCTCGATTCCGTGGTCGGCACACAAGTACTCGAAATGTTCCGCGCGCTCGCCAAGAAAGAGAATCGCGCGCTCGTCATCGTCACCCATGACCCGAAAGTCCGCGCGGTTGCTGATCGCGTGGTGAAGATCCAGGACGGGAGATTGTCATGAAGCGGTTCATCGCTCCACTCATCGGCTTCGCGCTCATCCTCATCACCGTGGCGCAGGTTCGCGCGAACCGGCCATCCACGGCCACTTCATCCCAACCATCCGCTGCACCCACGAACGAGCACCACGTGGTGGCCGAGGGGCGCGTGGTGGCGTATCCGGGCGCGGAGGTGACGGTCGGCAGCGATGTCGCCGGCACGATCGAGCGGCTCGCGGTGAACGAGCAGGATCACGTGCTCGAGGGACAAGTGATCGCCACGCTGCGCGCCGACGATCTGCGCGCCGCAATCGCCGCCGCTCGCGCACGCGAAGATGAAGCGGACGCCGACATTCGACTCTGTGAGCTCGAGCGCGAGCGTGCGCAGCATCTGTATCGCGACAACGTCGGTTCGAAGCAGACGCTGGAGAAGACCGATCGCGATCTCGATGCGGCGCGTGCCCGCCGCGCGTCGGCCGTCGCGGAACAGCGGCGCAACGAAGCACTGCTCGCGAAGGCGGTGATCAAGGCGCCGATCGACGGCGTCGTGATCGCGCGGATGCGGCAGCAGGGCGAGACGATCAACGCGGGCGATTCGCTCGTGACGATTGCCGATCTTCATCGCACGCGCGTCGAGGCGGAAGTCGACGAGTTCGACGCGTCGAGGATGCGAGTCTCCGGCGAAGCAGCCGTGTCGGCCGAGGGGTATGACGGGTCATGGCGCGGGGTGATCGAGGAAGTGCCGGGCAACGTCGTATCGCGCCGGCTCAAACCGCAGGATCCGGCGAAGCCGATCGATACGCGAGTGCTGCTGGTGAAGATCGCGATGGCCGAGGCTACGCCCCTCAAGCTGGGGCAACGAGTGGAAGTGGAGTTCCGTTGATGTCATCGCGAGCGGGCGACGTCGCTGCGCGACGCGACTGAGAGAAAGAAACCAAGGCACGCGATCGCAAGCCGCCGTCATCCCGAGCGAAGTCGAGGGACCCGGGTGGGCGGGCGGCACGAAGATCATGTCGCGCGCCTCCCACACCCCCAGGTCCCTCGACTTCGCTCGGGATGACGGAGCTCACTTCTTAGGCCGCAAACCCGCATAAACACTGGAAGTTTCTTGGAAGCGAAGTCGAGGGACCCGTGGGGTGGGCGGCACGAAGATCATGTCGCCCGCCTCCCGCACACCCAGGTCCCTCGACTTCGCTTCTAATGAACCTCCTCGATAGGGACGAGAGCGAACCCAAACTGGGCGGCACGTTTGCCAAGAGAGTTGAGCAGGTTAGCCTGGTAGCGCTTCTCGTAGTAGT
>JACXTT010007564.1_pt1 | contig 15282 bp, 11 predicted proteins | sample 9270951 | NCBI WGS metagenome assembly JACXTT01 (sample SAMN15532306, study PRJNA645909) | rock metagenome | isolation source: weathered quartz diorite | place: Puerto Rico | collected 2017-06-21 | reverse complement strand
CATGCCGGGTCACATCCACATGCCGGGAAAGGTCGGCATCGTGTCGCGCTCCGGCACGCTGACCTACGAGTCGGTGTTCCAGACCACCAACGAAGGCCTGGGCCAGTCCACCGTGATCGGCATCGGCGGCGACCCGATCAACGGCCTGAGCTTCATCGACTGCCTGAAGATGTTCCAGGACGATCCGCAGACCGAAGGCATCATCATGGTCGGCGAAATCGGCGGCTCGGCTGAAGAAGACGCCGCCGAGTTCATCGGCGAGTACGTCAAGAAGCCGGTGGTGTCCTTCATCGCTGGCGCCTCGGCTCCTCCGGGCAAGCGCATGGGCCATGCCGGCGCCATCATCTCGGGCGGCAAGGGCACGGCGGCGGCGAAGTTCGCTGCGCTGGAGAAGGCGGGCGTCACCACGGTGAAGTCCCCGGCCGACCTCGGCAAGACCCTCGCCGGTCTGATGAAGAAGTAAGTCTTTCGGGTCTCCTCGACCGAAGCAAAAAGGGCCGCAGCGATGCGGCCCTTTTTTGTTGCCCCTCTCATGGCACCGCTCCTGTGCAGGAGCGCACCCAGCGCGCTCGGCGAAGAGCAGGGCGTGGGCCAGCCGTCGTCGCTCAACGCAGCCCCTTCCTGGCCGCCTGCAGCAACGCCGTGGTCACCCGCTCGAGCGTCTCCGAACGTATTGCCCAGTGCTGCCAATACAGCGGCACGTCCAGCCAACGCTTCGGCGCGATCGGCTGCAGCGCGGCTTCCGCGAACGGCTTCTCCAGCAGCGACTCCGGCGCCATGGCCCAGCCCAGGCCGAGGGCAGCGCCCTCGACAAAGGCGGTGGAGGAGGGCAGGTAGTGCATGGGCGGCGCCAGCCGCGCGCGCGTCACGCTGTGGATGAAGCGCCACTGCAGCGCGTCCTTGCGGTTGAACACCAGCATCGGCGCCCTGGCCAGCGAGGCGGCATCGACGCCGCGCGGGAAGTGCCTAGCCACGAAGGCCGGCGATGCCACCGGGAGATAGCGCATCACGCCCAGTTTCTTCACCACGCATCCCGGCACCGGCTGTGCGATGGCGGTGATGGCGCCGAGCACCGAGCCGTCGCGCAGGAGGTCGGTGGAATGGTCCTGGTCCTCGACGCGGACGTCGAACAGCCACTGGTGCCGCTCATGCAGCTCCGCCAGCGCGGACAGGAACCAGGTGGCCAGCGAATCGGCGTTGACGGCGAGGGCGGCCGACGTGGGGGCGTCCTTTGCGGACGCCACGTGGAACGCTTCCAGGGTTTCCGCTTCCAGCAGGCGCAGCTGCTGCACGCTGCCGAGCAGGCGTTTGCCGGCGGGCGTCGCCTCGCAGGGGGTGCGGCGCAGGATCAGCACCTGGCCCAGGCGCTCCTCCAGGGCCTTGATCCGCTGGGAGACGGCCGATGGGGTCAGCGACAGGCGCCGGGCGGCCGCCTCGAAGCTGCCCTCGTCCAGGACGGCGGCGAACGCCGTGAGTTGGGGGTTGAGCAGGCTCATTCGGTGGCCTCCATGGCGCGCCGGCGGGAGGACGGTGCCCGGCACGCGGCCCGGCGCGGCGGCGTGGCAAGGACCGTGGGCGACGGGCAAGCTTCGCGCACTGCACGCACCTCCCAGGAAGATTAGGAAATCTTAATTGGCTTCAGCAAGTTTAGTTTTACTGAAGCGCCGGGTTGCGCCAGAGTGGCGGCCTGTCCTGAAGGTCTCCCTCATGTCTCCTACGGCTTACCTGGCCGGCCTCGCCGCGGGCGCAGGCCTGATCATCGCGATTGGCGCGCAGAATGCCTTTGTCCTGCGGCAGGGCCTGCAGCGCGCCCACATCGGTTCGGTGGTACTGGTCTGCATCGTGGCCGACATCAGCCTGATCCTGCTCGGCGTGGCCGGCATGGGGCTGGCGGTGCAGCAGCACCCGGGCCTGCTGCAATGGCTCCGCTATGTCGGCGCCGCCTTTCTTGCCGCCTATGGCCTGTTTGCCCTGTGGCGCGCCTGGCGGGGTGAAAGCGGCCTGCAGCCGGCCGGCGACGGCGTGGGCGGGCGCGGCCGCATCGTGCTCGCCTGCCTGGGCTTCACCCTGCTCAACCCACACGTCTATCTCGATACGGTGGTGTTGCTCGGCAGCCTGTCCACGCACTACGACGGTGGCGGGCGCTGGGCATTCGCGGCGGGCGCCTCCACCGCGAGCGTGGTGTGGTTCGTGTCGCTGGGCTACGGCGCGCGCGTGCTGCTGCCCATCTTCCGCAGCCCCGTCGCGTGGCGCGTGTTCGACGTGGCCGTCGCGGCCTTCATGCTGACCCTGGCCGCCGTGCTGCTGTTCCAGCCGATGGCCTGAGCGGCCGCCACGACGGTGGGCGCCTGGCGCGTCGCGGCCACCGGCGGAAAGGGCGGGCCGGGCGATGCATCACCGGGGCTCGGGTATCATTTCAGGCCCCACAGCCAGGCCCCCACGGTATGTCCTCCCTACGTTTCGCGCTCGCGCAGTTCGATTTCCCGGTCGGTGCGGTGGCAGCCAATGCCGCCAGGGTGGGGGACCTGGTCGCGCAGGCGCGTGAGGGCGGGGCGTCGCTGGTGGCGTTCCCCGAGCTGACCCTGAGCGGTTATCCACCGGAAGACCTGCTGCTGCGCCCGAGCTTTCTCGCCGCCTGCCAGTGCGAGCTCAATGCGCTGGCTGGCGCGACCAATGGCGTGGCCGCCCTAGTCGGCCACCCGCACAGCGAAGGCGAGGTGTACAACGCCGCCAGCCTGCTGCGCGGCGGGCGCATCGAATGGACCACACACAAGCAGGCGCTGCCGAACTACGGCGTGTTCGACGACAAGCGCTATTTCCGTCCCGGCGACGACAGCGCCGTGGCCTCGATCGACGGCGTGCCCGTCGGCATGCTGATCTGCGAGGACATCTGGGAGGCGGAACCGGCGGCCAAGGCCGCCGCGGCTGGCGCCGAGTTGATCGTGGTCATCAACGCCTCGCCCTGGGATGACGCCAAGCAGTCCGAGCGCGAGCGCGTGCTGAAGGAGCGTGCGCTGGAAACCGGCTGCGCGATCGCCTACCTCAACATGGTCGGCGGCCAGGACGAAGTGGTGTACGACGGCGGTTCGCTGCTGGTGAACGGCGACGGCAGCGTGGCGGCGCGTGCGCCGAATTTCGTCGATGCCATGCTGTGGGTCGACTTCGATCGCGACACCCGCACCCTGCAGGCGGACGGCTGGCCGACCGCGGCGGATGCCTCGACCGAGGCCACGCTGTACGCGGCGCTGGTGCGCGGCATCCGCGACTACATCGAGAAGAACGGTTTTCCGGGCGTCCTGCTCGGCCTGTCGGGCGGTATCGACTCCGCCCTGACCCTGGCACTGGCGGTGGACGCCCTTGGCGCCGATCGCGTGACGGCGGTGATGATGCCCACCCGCTACACCTCGCAGCTGTCGCTGGACGGTGCGCGCGCCCAGGCGGAGCAGCTGGGGGTGGAATACCACGTCATCAACATCGAACCCATGGTGGACGCCTTCCTCGGTGCGCTGGCCCCGGCCTTCGGGGGCAAGCCGGCCGACACCACCGAGGAGAACCTGCAGTCACGCACGCGCGGCGTGTCGCTGATGGCGCTGTCCAACAAGCACGGCCGCCTCCTGCTCGCCACCGGCAACAAGAGCGAGATGGCCGTGGGCTACGCCACGCTGTACGGCGACATGTGCGGCGCCTATGCGCCGCTCAAGGACGTCTACAAGACCGCGGTCTATCGCCTGTCGCGCTGGCGCAATGTGCATGCGGCGCAACGCGGCGAGCCGGAGGCGATTCCCTCGGCGGTCATCGACCGTCCGCCGTCGGCCGAATTGCGCGACAACCAGACCGACCAGGATTCGCTGCCGCCCTACGACGAGCTGGACGCCATCCTCGCGCGCTTCATCGAAGGCGAGGAGTCGCAGGCGGAGATCGCGGCCCACGGTTTCCATGCCGACACGGTGCGTCGCGTGGTGCGCCTGGTGCTGCTCAACGAGTTCAAGCGCCGCCAGTCGGCGCCGGGGCCGCGCGTGACCACGCGGGCGTTCGGGCGCGAGCGGCGTTATCCGATCACCTCCGGCTGGAAATAAGCCGAGCCCAGCTCTTGTAGGAGCGCACCCAGTGCGCGATCGGCGTATGCCACGGTGAAATCTCTCCGGTGCCGCCCGGGATGCATGGGGCGTGGCGTCAACGCTTCGCGACATCCCCCTGAGGGGTAGGCTTTTCGCGCACTCGGTGCGCTCCTACAGGGGCGAGGCTCCGGGCAAAGAAAAAGCCGGTGGTCGCCCACCGGCTCTTTCATGCTTTCCGGAAACCCGGGCTTCGATCAGTGGTGGCCCGAGAACGGAATCATCTTGCGCAGCAGCGACGGCGAGTGCGGCCACTTCGGATCCGTCAGGTAGGGATGGTTCGGGTAGTTCGCGGCCAGCACCTGGCGGGTCTGGTCGGCCAGGCCCTTCTGGTCCATGGACAGGTAGCTGCGGGTGAGGATGGCCAGCGCGTCGCCGGTCTGCGGCGCCTGCTGGTAATGCTCGATCACGTACTGCGCGCGGTTCGCGGAGGCCACGTAGGCCTTGTTGCGCAGGTAGTACTCGGCCACGTTGATCTCGAACTGGGCCAGCAGGTTGCGCAGGTAGATCATGCGCTGGCGGGCATCGGCCGTGTAGGCGCTGTCCGGGAAGCGGCGCGACAGCTCCGAGAAGTCGTCGAACGACTTCAGGTTGAAGCCCTGGTCGCGGCGGGTCTGCGGCTCGCCCGACTGCAGCATGCGCTCCATGGCGCCGCCGGTGCGGTCGAAATTGATCAGGCCGCGCAGGTAATAGGCATAATCCACATGCTTGTGGGTCGGATACGTCTTGATGAAGCGGTTGACCGTGGAATAGGCGTCGTCCGGCTGGTTGTCCTTGTACTGCGAGTAGGCCAGGTCGAGCTGGGCCTGCTCGTTGAAATCACCGGACGGGAAGCGCGCGATCAGTCGCTGGTACGCTTTGGTGGCTGCCGAATAGTCGGCGTGCTCGAGCGAGTCGTGGGCCTTGGCGTAAAGCTTGTCCACCGGGAGGGTATCGTTGGTGTCCTTCTTGTGGCCGAACATCGAGCAGGCGCTCATCGACAGGGCGATGGCGAGCACGACAAAGACTTTGAAAGCCGGCAGCTTGGTTACGCGCATGGATAAGGGTTCAGATGTTTGATCGAAAAGGGATGATAGCCGAAACCACCGGTTGCCCGGGCGGCAGGCCATGACGACGATACGTCACGAGGCCGTGGTGCCGCTGTCGGCCGCAGGTCGGAGGTTCGACCAGGCTTTGGCCGAGATGTTCCCGGACTACTCGCGTTCGCGCCTCACCGCGTGGATCAAGGCCGGTGCCGTCACGCTGGACGGCGCCAAGGCCCCGCCGCGCCAGTTGCTGCGGGGCGGCGAGAAAGTCCGGCTCGAGGCCGAGCTGGAAACCGAGGTGGAACTGGCGCCGGAGGCGATCGCGCTGGACATCGTCCACGAGGACGACCACCTGCTGGTGCTGAACAAGCCGGCCGGCCTGGTGGTGCATCCGGGGGCAGGAAACAGCGCCGGCACGGTGCTGAACGCCTTGCTGCACCACGATCCCGCCCTGGCGCAGCTGCCGCGCGGCGGCATCGTGCACCGGCTGGACAAGGACACCTCGGGCCTGATGGTGGTGGCCAAGACGCTGCCGGCCCACACCGGCCTGGTCGACATGCTGTCCCGCCACGACGTGGAGCGGCAGTACGAGGCCGTGGTGCTGGGCACCCTGGTCGCCGGCGGCACGGTGGATGCCCCGATCGGCCGCCACATGGGCGATCGCCTGCGCCAGGCGGTGCGTGACGAGGAGGACGGCAAGCGCGCCGTCACCCACTATCGCCTGCGCGAGCGCTTCCGGGCCCACAGCCTGATCCAGTGCAGCCTGGAAACCGGCCGCACGCACCAGATCCGCGTGCACATGGCGCACATCAACCATCCCCTGGTCGGCGATCCGCTCTACGGCGGCGGCCTGAAGCTGCCCAAGGGCGCGTCGCCGGAGCTGGTGGCGGCCCTGCGTGGCTTCCGCCGGCAGGCGCTGCATGCCGAGCGGCTGGCCTTCGAGCATCCGATAACCGGCGAGCCGATGTCCTTCAGCGCCGAGCGCCCCGCCGACCTGCAGGCCCTGATCGACGCCCTGCGCGCCGACACCGCCCAGTCCGGGCTGGACGAGTGGCCGTAGGCCGATGACGCCGTCCGAGGCGTGGATCGTTCCCGACTGGCCGGCCCCCGCGCGGGTGCGGGCGGCCATCAGCACCCGCCAGGGCCCCGGGGTATCCACCGGGCCGTACGGCCGGCTGAACCTCGGCGCCCGCGCCGGCGATGCCGCCGAGGCCGTGGAGAACAACCGCGGTGCCGTGCAGCGGGCGCTGGGGCTGCCGCGCGCGCCGCACTGGCTGCAGCAAGTCCATGGCACCGAGGTGGCCGACATCGACGGGGACCTGCCCGAGGGCGAACCCCGGGCGGACGCCTCGGTCACCTGTCGGGCCGGCGAGCCGCTGGCCATCCTCACCGCCGACTGCCTGCCGGTGCTGTTCTGCACCGGGGACGGTAGCGGGGTCGCCGCTGCGCATGCGGGCTGGCGCGGCCTGGCCGGTGGCGTGCTGGAGGCGGCCCTGCTGTCGCTGCCGGCACCGCCGGGGCAGGTCATGGCCTGGATGGGGCCATGCATCGGCGCGCCCAGTTACGAGGTGGGGGAAGAGGTGCGCGACGCCTTCATCGGGGCCGATCCCGCCGCCGCCAGCTGTTTCACCGCCACCCGGCCCGGCCACTGGCTGTGCGACCTCGCCGGCCTGGCCCGCCGCCGCCTGCAGGCGGCCGGCATCGGCGCCGTCCACGGTGGTGGCTTCGATACCCGCATCGACGACCGCTTCTATTCCTACCGGCGCGACGGCGCCCACAGCGGCCGCTTTGCCAGCCTGGTCTGGCTGCTTCCCTAGACGGTGGCATGCGGCCTCCGGCGGGAAAGTTGACGCGGAGCTTGCGAAGAGCGCAGATTGAGCCGGTGGCGCCGCAGGGGTGGGGTCGCAGGACGGTGCCCGGAACCGCAGCCAATCGTCTTACAGGGAGGTCGCATGAAACGCAGTCATGTCGTCGTGCTCGTCGGTGCCTTGTCGGTCATGGGAGGCGCCGCGATGGCGTCCACCTCGTCCGGCTCGCTGACCCCGTTCAAACAGCGCGTCTTGCCGGTGCTGGTGCAGGTCAACGCCAGTGGCAAGGTCACCTCGGCCTCGCCCGCCATCTCGCTCGAGCCGCAGATGAACCGGCTGCTCACGCAGAACCTGAACGAGATGATCACCCGGCCCGCCGAATCCAAGGGACGTCCGATCGCCAGCCAGTTCATCCTCAACCTGCAGCTCGAGGCGACCAAGCGGCCCGACGGCAACTACGACGCCCATTTCGTGTCGGTGTCCACCCAGCCCGTGCCGGCAGGCAATTGGCACTGGGTGGATATCGAAGGGCGGATGTGGGCGCTGGCCGGGCCGGACGGCCATACGCCGTTCCAGCGCGACCGGCTGCTGGAGCCGAGGACGTACGACAGCGGCAACCGCTACAGCCCGGCCAACCAGGCCGCTCCCGCCTCACCCAGCGTGGCTGCGCCGGCCGCCACGCATGGTGCGACACACGGTCCCTGAGCAACGGTTGCCGCCCGCAAGCCCAAAGCCCGCCGACATGGCGGGCTTTTCTTTCCTGCGGACTAGTGGGCCAGGCGCTGCAGGAACGCGTTGCGCCAGGCCGTCACGTCCTGCTTCTCCAGCACGTCCATCATGCGACGCCAGCGCGTGCGTCGCTCGTGCAGCGGCATGGTCAGCGCGATGCCCAGCGCCTCCGCCACCTCCTCCGTGTCGGAGGGATTCACCAGCAGGGCGTCGCCCAGCTCCTGCGCCGCCCCGGCGAAGCGCGACAGCACCAGCACGCCGGGATCGTGCGGATCCTGGCTGGCCACGTATTCCTTGGCCACCAGATTCATGCCGTCGCGCAGGGGCGTGACCAGGCCGACGCGCGCCGTGCGGTAGTAGCCGGTGAGCAGGTCGTGCGCGAAGGAATTGTTGACGTAGCGGATCGGCACCCAGTCGGGCGCCGCGTACATGCCGTTGATATGGCCGGCGCTGCGTTCCAGGTCGCGACGGATCTGGCGGTATTCCGGCACGCCACCGCGTGATGGCGGGGCGATCTGCAGGAAGCTGACCCGGCGATGCAACTGGGGGGATCGCTCGAGCAGCCGCGCATAGGCCTGGAAGCGCTCGGGCAGTCCCTTGGAATAGTCGAGGCGGTCGACGCCGATGATGAGCGCGCGGCCTTCCAGGCTCTGCCGCAGCTGGTGGATCTCCTCGTGCTCGTCGGCATGACTGGCGCTCTCCGCCACTTCCCGGGTATCGATGCCGATCGGAAAGGCCTCGGCGCGGAAGATGCGGCCAGCGGGCGTCTGCAGGCGTCCGTCGCGCCGCATCGTCGCGCCCACTTCGTGCAGGAAATACTCCTCCAGCGCGCGGCGGTCGCGTGGCGTGTGCAGGCCCACCAGGTCATAGCTCGCCAGCGTTTCCAGCAGCTCCAGGTGGCGCGGCAGCGTGATCAGCAGGCCGGCGGCCGGCAGCGGTGTATGCAGGAAGAAGCCGATGCGGTTGCGGATGCCCCGTTCGCGCAGCATCGCGGCGAGCGGGATCAGGTGGTAGTCGTTGATCCACACCAGGTCGTGCGGGCCGATCAACGACATCAGCTCTTCGGCAAACAGGTTGTTGACGCGCAGGTAGCCCGCCAGGTGCTTGCGGTCGTAGTCGACCAGGTCGGGCCGGTAGTGCAGCAGCGGCCACAGCGTGCGATTGGCGAAACCGTCGTAGAAGTCGTCGTGGTCGCTGCGCGAGAGGTCGATGGTGGCGTATTCCACCACCCCGTCCTTCTGCCGATGCACCTGGCCACCGGTCTGGCGCGCCACCTTGCCGCTCCAGCCGAACCACAGGCCACCACGTTCCTGCAGGGCCGCCCGCATCGCGGACGCCAGTCCGCCGGTCGCCGTCTGGTCCGGCAGTGCCACGCGATTGGAAACCACCACCAACCGTCCCTGGCCACTGCTGCGTCCCGATATCACAATGCGTCCTCCCAGCGCCTGGACAGGCGCATGGCGGCCTGGATCAGGCCCACCATCGAATAGGTCTGCGGAAAATTGCCCCAGTGCTCGCCCGTGCGAGGCGCGATGTCCTCCGAAAGCAGGCCCAGGGGGTTACGTTGCGTCAGCATGTGCTCGAACATCGCGCGTGCACGCTCCTTGCGGCCGGTGGCGGCCAGCGCGTCGATGTACCAGAACGTGCAGATGTTGAAGCTGGTTTCCGGCGCGCCGAAGTCGTCGGGCGAGATGTAGCGGAACAGGTAGTCGCCGCGGCCCAGCGTCTCGCCGATCGCATCCACGGTGGCCACGAAGCGCGGATCCATCGCGTCGATGAAACCGATGTCGGCGAGCAGCAACAGGCTGGCATCGAGGTGCTCCCCGTCATAGGCGTCGACGAAGGTCCCCAGCTTCTCGTTCCAGGCGCGCTTCTCGATGCGTTCGTGGAGCGCCACCGCCTCGTCGTGCCAGTGCCGCGCGCGCTCGTCCAGGCCAAGCTCGGTGGCGATGTGGGCAAGGCGATCGCAGGCTGCCCAGCACATCGCCGCGGAATAGGTGTGTATCGCGGTGCGCCCGCGGAATTCCCACAGGCCCGCGTCGGGCTCTTCGGCCATGCGCAGGGCCATCTCGCCCATGCGCTCGAGGCGGCGGAAGGTGAGTTCGTCGCCCGGATGTTCCAGTCGACGGTCGAAGAAGGTCTGCGCCGAGGACAGCACTACCGACCCGTAGACGTCGTTCTGGCGTTGTCGCCAGGCGTCATTGCCCACGCGCACCGGTCCCATGCCGCGATAGCCGGCGAGGCTGTCCACCTGCGTCTCGGCAAGCTCGTGCTCGAAGGTGATGCCGAATACCGGGCTGATCTCATGCTCGCCGTCCGCCGCGACCAGGTTGAACACGTAGCGGATGTATTCCTCCATGCTCCGCGTGGCGCCCAGCCGGTTGAGTGCCCGCACGGTGAAGGCGGCGTCACGCAGCCAGCAATACCGGTAGTCCCAGTTGCGCTGGGAGTCCGCCGATTCGGGAATGGAAGTAGTAAGCGCGGCGACGATGGCGCCGGTCGCCTCGTACTGGCACAGCTTGAGCGTGATCGCGGCGCGGATCACCGGCTCCTGCCATTCGTAGGGCACGGACAGGTTGCGCACCCATTCGCGCCAGTAGGCCAGCGTGCGTTCCAGCGTGTGGTGGATGAAGTCGGCCGGGCTGTGCGTCAGCGTTTCGTCGGGACCGAGCACGAAGTGCGCGGGCTTTTCGAGGATGAAGGGCAGGCCGCGCTCGATCATCGGCGAGGCGACGTCGCTGGTGAGCCGCTGGACGACGCCGGTCAACAGGAAACGGATGTGGTTGCTGCCCGAGGTGGTGTGCGGCTTGCTGGCGCCGTAATCGCACAGCGGCCGCAGCAGGACCCGGATGCGCGGCGAGCCGCCGATCGGGCGAACACGTCGCGCGATCAGCACGGGATGATAGAAGCGACCACGGGAGCGGAAGCGCGGCATGTAGTCGACGATCTCGATGCCGCCGCCATGCTTGTCGTACAGGCGGGTCACCAGCACCGCCGTGTTGACCATGTAGTGCTGCTCGGCGCGCTCGAAATCCTCGAGGTGGATGGTCCAGTCGCCACCTTCACGCCGGGGCGACAGCAGCGCGCAGAAGCTCGCGTCTCCATCGAAGCGGGGCAGGCAGCACCAGACGATGCGGCCTCGCTCGTCGATCAGGGCGGCAACGCTGCCGTTGCCGATGACACCCAGTGCAAGGGTGTCAGGCGCTTCCTCCTGAGGAATGGGCATGCGAGAGGGCTCCATGCTTGAGCGCGTGCAATACGCGGAACAGCCAGGCCCGCGCGGCGGCGGGCTCGGGCAACGCATAGCGGGCAAGGCTGGGTTCGCGGTGACCCACGCGCACGCTCAACCCGCTTTCGAGATTGGCCGTGGCAAAACCGTGTTCGTCGGTGAGGTCGTCACCCACGTAAACCGGTTGCCGGCCATGGAACGGCCAGGTGCCGAGCAGGGTCGCCACGGCCTTGCCCTTGTCCATGCCTTCGGGCTTGAGCTCGATCACCTGGTTGCCGGGCTGGATCTCGTAGCCGGCCAGTTTCGGCATCACGGCTTCCACGCTTTCGCGCAGCGCATCGAACTGCAGCGGCGCCGTGCGGCAATGCAGGGCCACCGCCATGCCCTTGTCCTCCAGCGTCACGCCGGGAAGGCTGGCCGCCACGGAACCGGCGATCTCGCGCACCAGCGTGCGGCGGGCCGAACCGATGTGCACGCCGCGATAGCGCCCGTCGGCGCCGCGCAGTTCCAGGCCGTGCAAGCCGGCCATGGCCCAGGGCGGGTGGCCGAACAGGTCGTCCAGGTCGTCCAGGCTGCGTCCGCTCACCAAGGCGAGGGCGCCATCGAGGGTGGCGTGGAGGTCTTCGATCAGGTCGCGCAGGCGTGCATCGATGTGCACCTGGTGCGGTTGGTCGGTGAAATCCAGCAGGGTGCCGTCCAGGTCCAGGAACATCGCCCAACGGTCGTCCACGCCGGGCAAGGGCGGGGCCGGGAGAGGCGGCTGGACGGGCATGGCGGCGAGGGGAGAGGGCGATGACACGGATCGCAGCCTACCAAGGCGAATGTGAAGGCAAGCTATGGACAGGCAACGCCGGCTGAAACGCCGCACCCCGGTAGTCGGCGTGAACGCTTGAATCACATGGCGGTGAGCCGCATCTCACAATGCAGTGGCGGCGGGGCCGCCAAATCCTATTGATCTGGGGGACAACCCATGCGGATGGACAAACTCACCTCGCGCTTCCAGCAGGCGCTGGCCGACGCTCAGTCATTGGCGGTCGGTCGTGACAACAACATGCTCGAACCCGTGCACGTGATGGCGGCGTTGCTGGAGCAGCAGGGCGGTTCGACCGCGCCCCTGCTGACCCAGGCGCAGGTCAACGTGCCCGCGCTGCGGCAGCGCGTGAACGAACAGCTGGACCGCCTGCCGCGCGTCAGCGGGCAGGAGGGCAATGTGCACGTCGGCAACGAACTGACGCGCCTGCTCAACCTCACCGACAAGCTCGCGCAGCAGCGCGGCGACCAGTTCATCGCCAGCGAGCTGTTCGTGCTGGCGGCTCTGGAAGACAAGGGCGAACTCGGCAACGCGCTGAAGGCCGTGGGCGCCACCAAGGCCAACGTGGAAGCGGCCATCGACAAGCTGCGCGGCGGCGAGAAGGTGCAGAGCGAGAACGCCGAGGACCAGCGCCAGGCGCTGGAGAAATACTGCATCGACCTCACCGCCCGCGCCGAGAGCGGCAAGCTCGATCCGGTGATCGGCCGCGACGAGGAGATTCGCCGCACCATCCAGGTGCTGCAGCGTCGCACCAAGAACAACCCGGTGCTGATCGGCGAGCCTGGCGTGGGCAAGACGGCCATCGTCGAAGGCCTGGCGCAGCGCATCGTGAAGGGCGAGGTGCCCGAAGGCTTGCGCGACCGCCGCGTGCTCGCGCTCGACATGGGCGCGCTGATCGCCGGCGCGAAATTCCGCGGCGAGTTCGAGGAGCGCCTCAAGGCCGTGCTCAACGACCTGGCCAAGAACGAAGGCCAGATCATCCTGTTCATCGACGAGCTGCACACCATGGTCGGCGCCGGCAAGGCCGACGGCGCCATGGACGCCGGCAACATGCTCAAGCCCGCGCTGGCGCGCGGCGAGCTGCATTGCATCGGCGCCACCACGCTCGACGAATACCGCAAGTACATCGAGAAGGATGCCGCGCTGGAGCGTCGCTTCCAGAAGGTCTACGTGGGCGAGCCCAGCGTCGAGGACACCATCGCGATCCTGCGTGGCCTGAAGGAGCGCTACGCGGTGCATCACGGCGTGGAAATCACCGATCCGGCCATCGTCGCCGCCGCGACGTTGTCCAACCGCTACATCCCCGATCGCCAGCTGCCGGACAAGGCCATCGACCTGATGGACGAGGCTGCCTCGCGCATCCGCATGGAAATCGATTCCAAGCCGGAGGAGCTGGACCGCCTCGAGCGCCGCCTGATCCAGCTGAAGATCCAGCGCGAGATGCTGAAGAAGGAAACCGACGACGCTTCGAAGAAGCGCCTGGCCGACCTCGATACGGACATCCAGAAGCTGGAGCGGGAGTTTTCCGACCTCAACGAGATCTGGAAGTCCGAGAAAGCCGCATTGCAGGGCGCGACCAAGGTGAAGGAGCAGATCGAGGCCGCGCGGCTGGAGCTGGAGGCCGCGCAGCGCCGCCAGGACTACGCCAAGATGAGCGAGATCCAGTACGGCAAGCTGCCGGAGCTGGAGAAGCAGCTTGCCGCGGCGCAGGCCGCCGAAAAGCAGGAGTTCAAGCTGGTGCAGGACCGCGTCACCGAGGAGGAGATCGCCGAGGTGGTGTCGCGCTGGACCGGTATCCCGGTCACCAAGATGCTGGAAGGCGAGCGCGACAAGCTGCTGCACATGGAGCAGGCGCTGCACAAGCGCGTGGTCGGGCAGGACGAGGCCGTGCGCGCGGTATCCGATGCGATCCGTCGCGCGCGCGCCGGACTGTCCGATCCCAATCGTCCGTACGGCTCGTTCCTGTTCCTCGGCCCCACCGGCGTGGGCAAGACCGAGCTGTGCAAGGCACTGGCCGAGTTCATGTTCGACACGCAGGACGCGATGGTGCGCATCGACATGAGCGAGTTCATGGAGAAGCATTCCGTGAGCCGCCTGATCGGCGCGCCTCCGGGCTACGTCGGCTATGAAGAGGGTGGTTACCTCACCGAAGCCGTGCGCCGCCGTCCCTACAGCGTGATCCTGCTGGACGAGGTGGAGAAGGCGCATCCGGACGTGTTCAACATCCTGCTGCAGGTGCTGGACGACGGACGCCTCACCGACGGCCAGGGTCGCACGGTCGATTTCCGCAACACGGTGATCGTGATGACCTCCAACCTGGGCTCGCAGATGATCCAGGAGCATGCCGGCGACAGCGAGGCGGATTACATGCAGATGAAGGCGGCGGTGCTGGGCGTGGTGCAGGCGCACTTCCGTCCGGAGTTCATCAACCGCCTCGACGAGCTGGTGGTCTTCCGCCCGCTGGAGAAGAAGCAGATCCGCGCCATCGCGAAGATCCAGCTGGCCTATCTGGAGAAGCGCCTGGCCGAGCGCCAGTTGAAGCTCGAGATCGGCGACAAGGCGCTGGACCTGCTGGGCAACGTGGGCTTCGATCCGGTATATGGCGCGCGTCCGCTGAAGCGGGCGATCCAGCAGCAGCTGGAGAATCCGCTGGCGAAGGAGATCCTGGAAGGGCGCTTCGAGGCGGGGAGTACGGTGGTGGTGGGCGCCGAGCACGGGCATCTGGTTTTCAGCAAGCAGTAGCGGCTGATCGCCAGAGGCATCCCCAAGCGCCCGCGCTGCATTACAGCGCGGGCGTTTTCGTTTGTCCGCGAGCGAGCGCGACGCTCTTGTAGGAGCGCAGCCTGTGCGCGATGGCTTTCCGGCTATGCCTATGCGAGCTTTAGCTCCCTCTCTCGCTGGCGACCCGAAGGTAGTCCCCGTGGGAGAGAGGGTTGGGGTTAGGGTGCGGTTCTCGCCGCTGGCCACAATGTAAGCAGGTGAGCAGAGCATCGGCTTCTTGATGTGGCGTTCCCGCCAGGTTGCCGCTTACGCAGCGGGCGTTTCGATCTCCTGCCGGAGCTCGAGTCACTTTTCTTTTGCTGGTCCAAAAGAAAAGTAACCCAAAGAAAACGACCTGAAGAGCGAGAGCTGGCAGCGGAATGCCGGGAGAAGCCCTGAAGGTCCCGGAGCCCGGATTGCGACAGCCTCCGCCTACAGCACGCGGCTAAACCGCAACGCGCCAAAGCGCTGAGGACTTAAAGCGCAGTCCCGCTTTGCTCCCTCTCCCCTCCGGGCGACGCGAAGCTAGTCCCTGTGGGAGAGAGGGTTGGGGTGAGGGGTCAATCTTGCGAGGGCGACTCAAAAGGGCCCAGCACACGCTTTAAGCCCTCAGCGCCTCGGCGCGTTGCGGTGTAGCCGCGCCCTTTGAGGTAGCACGTCCCTGATTCGGCTTGCCGCGGTCCGCCGACGCTTCTATCCCCATATCGCTAATGAAGCCTCCGCTCTTAAGGCCATTTTCTTTGGGTTACTTTTCTTTTGGGCCAGCAAAAGAAAAGTGACTCGAGCGCCGGCAGGGGATCGAAAC
>JACXTT010007563.1_pt1 | contig 15284 bp, 16 predicted proteins | sample 9270951 | NCBI WGS metagenome assembly JACXTT01 (sample SAMN15532306, study PRJNA645909) | rock metagenome | isolation source: weathered quartz diorite | place: Puerto Rico | collected 2017-06-21 | reverse complement strand
TTTCCCGGCAGGCCGAAGAGCCAGGCGCTGCCGATGCGGCCGAACGCCATCGGCCGGCCCGGGCGCATGGCGATTTTCCAGAAGAGCACCTCGCCGAGCTTCGCCATCAGCTGCTTGATGAAATCCGCCTCGCCCACCGAGACGCCGCCGGTGGTGACGATCGCATCCGCCTGCGCTGCACGGCGTAGCGCTGCTTCGAGCGCTGCGGGATCGTCGCGTACCACGCCGAGGTCGGTGATCTCCACGCCGAGCCGCGCGAGCATCCCGTGCAGCGTGTAGCGGTTCGAGTCGTACACCTCGCCTTGCTTAAGCGCGCTGCCGATCGACGCCAGCTCGTCGCCGGTGGAAAAGAACGCGACGCGCAGCTTGCGCATCACCCGCACTTCGCCGATGCCGAGAGAGGCGATGAGGCCGAGCTCGGCTGGGCGCACGAGCTTGCCGGGCTTGAGCACCGGCACGCCGACCTTGAGGTCCTCGCCCGCGTAGCGCACGTTCTGCGCGCGCTTCTGCCCCGGCGGCACGATGATGCGGTTGCCGTCGCGCTTCACCACCTCCTGGATCACCACGGTGTCGGTGCCGGCGGGCATCACCGCGCCGGTCATGATGCGCACGCACTGCCCGGGTCCTACAGTGCCAGCGAAGGGCTTGCCGGCGAGCGCGGTGCCGATTTCTGTCAGCGGCTGCGCGATGTCGGCGTAGCGCACCGCGTAGCCGTCCATAGCGGAGTTGTCGTGCGCCGGAACGTTGATGCTCGGCACGATCTCCTGCGCGAGCACGCGGCCGAGCGCCGTGCGGATCGCGAGCGTCTCAGTCTCTGTGATCGGCGCGATGCAGGCGCGCATCGCCTCGCGCGCCTTGTCGACGTGCAGCGCATCGGGATCGTAGCCGTCGAGGCAACTGACGACCTGAAAAATAGGGACAGTCCCCATTTTTCCGGTCATGCGCGGCCCAGCTCCTCGAGCGTGTTGATGTTGCGAAACGCGTCCGCCTCGTCGTCGAACAGCACTTCGACCACTTTCAGCGACGCGTACCAGGCGTCGATCTTCCGCCCGCCGCTTTTCAAGAATGTTTCCAAATTACCGGCGACGGCGCGTCGCACGAGCGCGAACACCGGGTGCGGCTGGTCGCCGGTCTTCGCCACCGCGAGGTCGTTGCGATCGAGCTGCGCATGCAGCCGGGCGACCAAATCCTCCGGCAGGAACGGCGAGTCGCACGGTACGGTGACCGCGAGCGGCTGCGCAACGGCGGCAAGGCCCGCGTGCAGCCCGGCGAGCGGTCCGGCGAAGCCGCCGATCGCGTCGGGCACCACGCGATGGCCGAACGCGGCGTAGCGCTCGAGGTTCTGGTTCGCGTTGATCACGATGTCGTCGACCTGCGGCGCGAGGCGCGCGAGCACGTGCGCGATCATCGGCCGGCCGTGCAGCAGCTGCAAACCCTTGTCAACGCCGCCCATGCGCCGGCCGAGTCCGCCTGCCAAAACAATGCCGCTCACGCCCTGCATGCGGCGATTTTACGAGTAAGCTCCGAGTGGTGAACAACAACCGCTGGCTCGCGCCGTACATCAATCTCGGCCACTTCCTCGACCACCTCGCGATGCTCGTCTTCCCGACGGTGGTGCTCGCGCTGGCGCGCGACTGGGACCGTTCGTACTCGGAGCTGCTTCCGCTCACGCTCGGCGGCTTCATCGCCTTCGGCGCCTTCGCCCTGCCCGCGGGCTGGCTCGCCGATCACTGGAGCCGCTACCGCATGATGCTGGTGTTCTTCTTCGGCGTCGGCGCCTCGCTCTTCGTCACCGGCTTCGCCAACTCGCCGTGGCAGATCGGCGCGGGCCTGACGCTGGTCGGCGTGTTCGCCGCGATCTACCACCCGGTCGGCATCGCCATGCTGGTCGCCGCGCCGGCCAAGCTCGGCTCGGCGCTCGGCTGGAACGGCCTGTGGGGCAACCTCGGCCTCGCGGCGGCGGCGCTCATCTCGGGCGCGCTGATGGACGTCTTCGGCTGGCGCGCGGCGTTCTTCGTGCCGGGCGTGATCTGCCTCGCCGCCGGCGTCGGCTTCCTCACCATGGTGCCGGATCCCGGGCCGGTGAAGAAAGGCGCGCGCTCGATCGGCCTGCACATCGACCGGCGCACCATGGCGCGCATCTTCACCATCCTGCTCGTCGCCACCGCGTGCGGCGGCATCATCTTCAACTCCACCACCGTCGCCATGCCCAAGGTGTTCGACGAGCGGCTGCGCGAGCTCACGCAGTCGAATTTCGGCGTCGGCGCGCTGGTGGCGTTCGTCTACACGCTCGCCGCGTTCGCGCAGGTCGCGATGGGCGCGATGATCGACCGCTTCGAGCTGCGCCGCCTGATGATCGGCATCGCGCTCGTGCAGATCCCGCTGCTCGCGCTGGCCGCAAATCTCCAGGGCTGGGCGATGCTCGCTGCCGCGATCGCGATGATGCTCGCCGTCTTCGGCCAGATCCCGCTCAACGATGCGATCGTCGGCAAGTACTGCGCCGACGAATATCGTGCGCGCGTGCTCGCCGTGCGCTACGTGATTTCCCTCGGCGTCGCCGCCGTCGGCGTGCCGCTGATCGCGCTCCTGCATCGCACCGAGGGCGGCTTCCGCAACGTGTTTCTCGTCCTTGCCGCGCTCGCTGCGGGAATGCTCGCCGCGTCGCTCTTTTTCCCCGCGCGGCCGGTCGCGAGGCCACTACCAGCCTGAATTCCGATCCAGGGTCGCAATTATTGCGACCGCCGCAGGGAATTACGACCCTGGATCGGAATTCAGGCGAGCGCTGTTGGCTGAGGCGTGGTGCGCACCAGGCGGTGCTGGCCGGTGAAGGCGAGGTAGTGCTTGCCGCTCGCGCGGCCGAGCATGGTCAAGCCGACCTTCTTGGCGATCTCGTGACCCATCTGGGTGAGGCCCGAACGTGAGACGAGAAACGGGATGCGCATCTGCGCGCACTTGATGACCATCTCCGAGGTGAGCCGCCCGGTGGTATAGAAGATCTTGTCGGAGCCATCGATCGCGTCGAGCCACATGATGCCGGCGATCGCATCCACCGCGTTGTGGCGGCCGACGTCCTCGATGAACATCATGATCTCGGCATTCGCCGGCCCGGTCGTGCGGGCGAGCGCGCAGCCGTGCACGGCGCCCGCCTGCTTGTAGATCGTCTCGTGCTTGCGCACCTTTTCGACCAACTCGAAGAGCTGCGTATCGGTGAGCCGCACGTCGTCGCGCAGCTTCACCTGGTCGATCTCTTCCATCAGGTCGCCGAACACCGTGCCCTGGCCGCAGCCGGTGGTGACGGTGCGCTTTTCCATCTTCTGGCGCACGTCCTTCTTCCCGTGCGTGGTGACGGCGACCGACTCGGTCTGCCAGTCGACCTGCACCGCGGCGATGTCCTCGATCGAATCCACCAGGCGCTGGTTGCGCAGATAGCCGATTGCCAGCGCCTCCGGCGCATGGCCGAGCGTCATCAGCGTGACGATCTCGCGCTTGTCCAAATACAGCGTGAGCGGATGCTCGCCGGCGATCGAGGTCGGCACCATCTCGCCGCGCTCGTTGTACGCCTCGACCTCGAAGGTGGCGGGCTTCGCCGCGTTGGTCAGCTGCGGGCGGTATTTAGCCGCCAATGTAGGACATCTCCACCTTGCGCAGCTTTGCCGTCTGCTCGGTGCGGATCTCGGAATAGCGATCGGCGCGGCGCTGCCACACCGCGGCGATCTCGTTGCGGATTTCATCGTCGCTTGCGCCGCCGCGCAGGAGCGCCTTGAGATCGTGGCCGCTTTGCGCGAACAGGCAGGTGAACAGCGAGCCCTCGGTAGAGAGGCGCATGCGTGTGCATGTGGAGCAGAACGCCTGCGTGACGGACGAGATGACGCCGATCTCGCCGCCACCGTCCACATAGCGCCACCGCGCGGCAACTTCCCCGCCGTAATTCGCATCCACCGGCTCGAGCGGCCAGCGCGCGGCAATGCGCTTCACCACTTCGGCAGAGGGCACGACATCGTCCATGCGCCAGCCGTTGGTGCTGCCTACGTCCATGTACTCGATGAAGCGCACGATGTGCCCGGTGCCGCGCCAGCGCTCGGCCATGCGTTCGATGTCGTGATCGTTCACGCCGCGCTTGACCACCGCGTTGATCTTGACCGGCGTCAGGCCCTCGGCCGCGGCGACGTCGATTGCCTCGATCACCTTCGCCACCGGGAAATCGGCATCGTTCATGGCGCGGAACGTGGCGTCATCCAGCGAATCGAGGCTCACGGTGAGGCGATGCAGGCCCGCCTCCTTCAGCGGACGCGCCTGCTTGGCGAGGAGCGAGCCGTTGGTGGTGAGCGTGATTTCCACACCGAGCTCGGCGAGCATCGCCACCAGCCGATGCAGTTGCCGGCGCACGAGCGGCTCGCCGCCGGTGAGGCGGATCTTCTGCACGCCCAGTCCGACGAAAAGGCGCGCAAGGCGCGTGATCTCCTCGAAGGACAGGATCGCGCTGTACGGCAGGAACGGATGGTCGGCGCCGAACGTCTCGCGCGGCATGCAGTACACGCAGCGGAAGTTGCAGCGATCGGTGACCGAGATGCGCAGGTCGTGCATCGCGCGGCCGCGCGTGTCCGCGAGCTCGCCGCCCGCGAACCGCGGTGCCGCGTCCCTGCCGGAAACGATAGGAATGACCTTCATCATCGCGCTGTTTCTCTAGGGGAAATCATAGCAGACGGGGTATATTCGAGGGCTTGTGGAAAAGCCGAGTTTTCCTCTCGCTGTGGTGATGCAACGACGGCCCGCGCAGAGCCGCTGGGCCGATGTCGTCTGGGAACCGCACGGCGTGGTCTGCGGCTACGCGGGCGCGGAGCGCAAGCTCCTCGTGCAGCACCACGGTGTCGTGCAGTGGCTGCATCCGGGATTCAAGCTCGAGCTGCATCGCGATGAGATCGAGGGCTACTACGAGAACGTGGTCACGGCCGATCCGCGCGTGTTCGTGCTCTGGCGCATGGAAGGCGAGGAAGCACTGCCGCTCGAGGTGACCGCGAGCCGCGACGAGGCGAGCCGCTGGCTCGACGGCGGCCACTCGGTCGACGGCGTGCCGATGCCGCCCGAGCTGTACGCCTGGGTCGGCGACTACGTCGAGAAGAATTACCGGCCGCAGCCGAAGAAGCGCATCAAGCCGCGCTCGTTCCAGCATCCGAAGGATCGCGTCTAGTGGCGGACGAAAAAGAACCATTCCTCGCGCGCTGGTCGCGGCTGAAGCGCGAGGCGCCGGTGGAAAAGAAGGACGACTCGCCGGCGCCGGCGGTGCCGCCGGTTGACAATTTGACGCCGGAATCGGACTTCGCCGCGTTCATGAATCCGAAGGTGAAAGAAGAGCTGCGCCGCCTCGCCTTGAAGAAGCTGTTCAGCGATCCGCATTTCAACGTGCCCGATCCGTTCGAGCCGTACTCGCGCGACTGGACGGTGGGCGAGCCGATACCGGAGGAGCTGCTCGCGACGCTCAACCAGGCGCGCAGCGTGCTCTTCACCGGGCAGGCGGAGAAACCGGCCGATGAGCCGGTGGTCGCTAAAAAGGACGAGGGGGAATCAAAGCCGGATGAGCCTGGAAGGCAAGACACTTAAGGTCTGTAGCTGTAATCGCACCATTGCCGTCGATGCGAACGCGCTCGCCAGGGCGCTGAAAGCGGGCGAGGCGCTCGCGGTGCACGATCAGCTCTGCCGCAAGGACGCGGGCGCGTTCCAGGCGGCGCTCAACGAGCCCGACGTGATCGTGGCGTGCACGCAGGAAGCGGCGCTCTTCGGCGAGCTCGCCGAGCAGGCCCGCGCGAGCGCCAGCCTCAAATTCGTGAACGTGCGCGAGCTCGCCGGCTGGAGCGCGCGCGGCACCGAGGCGACGCCGAAGATCGCGGCGCTGGTGGCGATGGCGGCGCTGCCCGAGCCCGAGCCCGCGCCGGCGGTGGAATTCAAATCCGGCGGCGATGTCCTGATCGTCGGCCCGGCCGACGCGGCGCTCGACTGGGCCGAGCGGCTCGCGGCGCAGCTCCAGGTGAGCGTGCTCATCACCGGCAAAGGCGGCGAGCTGCCGCTCGAGCGCAAGTACCCGGTCTGGTCGGGCCGGGTCACCAAGCTCACCGGGTGGCTGGGCGCATTCAACGTCGAATGGCGCCAGGAGAATCCGATCGACCTCGAGGTCTGCACGCGCTGCAACGCGTGCGTGCGCGCCTGCCCCGAGAACGCGATCGGCTACGACTACCAGGTCGACATGGACCGCTGCAAGGCGCATCGCGCCTGCGTTGCCGCCTGCGAAGCGATCGGGGCCATCGACTTTTCGCGAGCGGAGCGCGAGCGAAGCGAGCGATTCGACATGGTGCTGGATCTCTCGCGCGAGCCGCACCTCCGGCTGCACCAGCTCCCGCAGGGCTATTTCGCGCCGGGCGCCGATCCGCTCGAGCAGGCGCTCGCTGCGCGCGAGCTCGTGACGCTGGTAGGCGAGTTCGAGAAGCCGCGCTTCTTCCGCTACCGCGAGAAGATCTGCGCGCATAGCCGATCGGCGAAGCAGGGCTGCAACGCCTGCATCGACGTGTGCTCCAGCGGCGCAATCCGGCCCGAGGGCGATTACGTCAAGGTGGAGCCGCATCTCTGCGCCGGCTGCGGCGGCTGCGCCACTGTCTGCCCCTCTGGCGCGATGACCTATGCATATCCGTCGGTGCCGGATCTGGGCATGCGGCTCAAAACGCTGCTCGCCACATATCGCGATGCCGGCGGCAAGGATGCGTGCATCCTTTTTCACGATGCGAACGAAGGGCGCTCGGCCGTGCTGTCGCATGGCAGGCACCATGGTTTTCCGGCGCGCGTCATCCCGTTCGAGTGCTTCCACGTCGCCTCAATTGGGTTGGACGTAGTGCTCGGCGTCATCGCCTATGGCGCGAGCCAGGTTCGCATCCTGGTAACAGACAAGGTGGCCGACAGCTACATCGCGGCGCTCGAGCGCCAGCTCGGCTACGCGCAGACCATCCTCAGCGCCCTCGGCTATGGCGGTGCGCATGTCGGCGTGCTGCGCACGCTGGACGCGGTAGCCGCGCTCGCGCCGGCGGCGACGGTGGCGAAGCCCGCGACGTTCAATCTCTCGGCGGAAAAGCGCACCGCGCTTGATTTCGCGATCGATCACCTGGGGAAGCACGCGCCCACGCCCAAGACAGAGATACCGTTGCCCGCGGGCGCGCCCTACGGTGCGATCACGGTCAACAAGGACCGGTGCACGCTCTGCAAGGCGTGCATCGGCGCCTGCCCGGAGGCGGCGCTCCTCGATGCGCCGGATGCGCCGCGGCTGCGGTTCATCGAAGCGAACTGCGTGCAGTGCGGCCTGTGCGCGAATACCTGTCCCGAGGACGCGATCCGCCTCGTGCCGCGGCTCACCATCGGGGCGCAGGCGAAGGAGCCGGTGACGCTGAACGAGGCGGAGCCCTTCAATTGCGTGCGCTGCGGCAAGCCCTTCGGCACGAAGCAGCTCGTGGACAACATGCTCGGCAAGCTCGCCGGGCATTCGATGTACGCGGGTGCCGGGGCGCTCAAGCGGCTGCAGATGTGCGGCGACTGCCGCGTCATCGACATGATGGAGAACAAGCCGGAAGCTAGCATCTTCGACGTCCCCAAATGAGCCAGCCGCTGCAGTGCGTCGCGCCCGAGGAGCAGGCGAGGGCGAATTTCTACGGGTTGCTCGCGCGGCTCTTCTATGCGCCGCCCGATGCGGGCTTCCTTAAGGCGCTCGCCATGGCGGACGAGCTCGATGCCGAGGACGAGACGCTCGCTGCGCGCTGGCGCGAGCTGATCGCGGCCGCGGCGGCTACCGAGGCAGAAGCGGTGCGCGAGGAATACGACGCTGCATTCATTGGCACGGGAAAGGCGCCCGTAACGCTCTACGCGTGCGCGTATTCCATCCGCTACACGAACGAGACGCCGCTTGCCGGGCTGCGCGCGGACCTCGCGGCGCTCGGTCTCGGGCGCCGTGAGCAGGCGGCCGAGCCTGAAGACCACATCGCCGCGCTCTGCGACGCGATGCGCCACCTCATTGCCGAGCAGCAGCGGCCGCTCGAGGAACAGAGCCGCTTCTTCGCGCGCTGGATCAGGCCGAGCTACGAAGCATTGTGCAGCGCAATAGAGGCTAGCGAACGCACTTCGTTTTATCGCCACGTCGCTCGAATCGCGAAAACGTTTTTTTCATTCGAGCAGGCGGCTTTTGAAATGCTCTAGAATCAGGCGCACAAATATGCACGTTCGTGCATAAAACAGGAGGAGTGAAGTCATGAGCGAGCGCACGAAGCGACTCATGCGGCGCAACTTTCTTCTGACGTTGGGTGCTGGCGGCGCGGCGAGCGCGGCGGCGATCGTGGCAACCAAGTCACCCGCCTCCAAACCTCCTGCAGCAAGCGACAAGCGTGCGACGCGCGGCTACCAAGCAAGCGCGCACGTCAACAACTACTACCGCACCGCCAAGGTCTAGGAGAGCGTCATGCTGCTGACTCGCAAAGCGACAGCGGGCGCGGCGTCGCAGCCGCCCGCATTTAACTCCCGTTTGGCGCGTGGATTGTCCGGAGTGCTGGCGAAGACGATGGACCGCCGCGCGTTCCTGAAGCGCTCGGGCATCGGCGTCGGCGCCGGTGCCGTGGCGACGCAGCTGCCGTTCAACATCATCCAGCGCGCCGAGGCCAAGGCCGAGAGCGGCAAGCTCGAGGTGAAGCGCACGGTATGTACGCACTGCTCGGTCGGCTGCTCGATCGACGCGGTGACCGAGAACGGCGTCTGGGTGCGGCAGGAGCCGGTGTTCGACTCGCCGCTCAATCTCGGCGCGCACTGCGCGAAAGGCGCATCGGTGCGCGAGCACGGCATGACGCAGGACTCGCACCGCCTCAAGTACCCGATGAAGCTCGCCGGCGGCAAGTGGCAGCGCATCAGCTGGGACCAGGCGTACGACGAGATTTCCAAGAAGCTGCTCGACATCCGCAAGGAGAGCGGGCCCGACGCGCTCTTCGTCGTCGGCTCCTCGAAGCACAATAACGAGCAGTCGCAGTTGCTTTGCAAGTGGGTACGCTTGTGGGGCACCAATAACACCGACCATCAGGCGCGCATCTGCCACTCGACCACCGTTTCCGGCGTCGCCCAGACCTGGGGCTACGGCGCGATGACGAACTCGTACAACGACGAGCAGAACGCCAAGTCGCTGCTCTTCTTCGGCTCGAACGCCTGCGAGGCGCACCCGGTGTCGATGCTGCACACGCTGCACGCCAAGGAGAACGGCTGCAAGGTGATCGTCGCCGATCCGCGCTTCACGCGCACGGCCGCCAAGGCCGACATGTACGTGCGCACGCGCTCCGGCGGCGACGTCGCCTTCCTCTTCGGCGTGCTCTATCACGTGTTCAAGAACGGCTGGGAGGACAAGGAGTACATCCGCAAGCGCGTCTACGGCATGGACCAGGTGCGCGACGAAGTGATGAAGAAGTGGACGCCGGACAAGGTCACCGACGTCACCGGCGTTCCGGAAGAGCAGGTACACGAGGTCGCGAAGATCCTCGCCGAAAACCGCCCGGGCTTCATCATCTGGGCGATGGGACAGACACAGCACACGAACGCCAACGCGATCGTGCGCGCCTCCAACATCCTGATGCTCGCGCTCGGCAACGTCGGACGTTCCGGCGGCGGCTGCAACATCTACCGCGGCCACGACAACGTGCAAGGCGCTACCGACATCGGCCCGAACCCCGACACGCTGCCCGGGTACTACCCGGTGGCGGTGCCCGGGTCGTGGTCGCACTGGGCGAAGGTGTGGAACGTCGATCTCGAGTGGCTGAAAAAGCGCTACGCCTCAGAAGCGCTGATGGCGAAGCCCGGCATGACGGTGTCGCGCTGGATCGACGGCGTGCTCGAGAAGAACGACGCCATCGACCAGGATCCGAACCTGCGCGCCATCTTCTACTGGGGCCATGCGCCCAACTCGCAGACGCGCGGCCTCGAGATGCTTGAAGCGATGAAGAAGCTCGACCTGATGGTGGTGATCGATCCGTATCCGTCGGCGAGCGCGGCGATGTTCGCCAAGGTGCGCCAGGACGGCGCCTACCTGCTGCCGGCGGCGACGCAGTTCGAGACCGAAGGCTCGGTGACGGCGTCGAACCGCTCGCTGCAGTGGCGCGAGAAGGTGATCGACCCGCTGTTCGAGTCGCGCACCGACCAGATGATCATGTACGAGCTCGCGCAGAAGCTCGGCTTCGCCGACCAGCTGCTCGGCAAGAAGGATGGGAAGCAGAATCTCCGACTCGTAAAAGTCAAAGGTCGCGACGAGCCGTCGATGGAGGACGTGCTCAGGAACGAGATCAACAAGGGCGCGTGGACCATCGGCTACACCGGCCAATCGCCCGAGCGGCTGCAGGCGCACATGCGCAACCAGCACGTGTTTGATGTCAAAACACTGCGCGCGCGCGGCGGCAAGGACGCGAAGACCGGCTACGACCTCACCGGCGATTACTACGGCCTGCCGTGGCCCTGCTACGGCACCGCGGCGATCAAGCACCCGGGCTCGCCGAACCTGTACGACACCTCCAAGCACCCGATGGACGGCGGCATGACGTTCCGCGCGCTGTTCGGCGTGGAAAAGGACGGCGTCAACCTGCTCGCGGAGGACGGCGTCGCCAACAAGGGAAGCGACATCACCACCGGCTATCCGCAGTTCGATCACGTGCTGCTCAAAAAACTGGGATGGTGGGACGAGCTGACGGATGAGGAGAAGAAGGAAGCCGAGGGCAAGACCTGGGCGAATGACCTCTCCGGCGGCATCCAGCGCGTGGCGATGAAGCACGGCTGCACCGCCTTCGGCAACGCCAAGGCGCGCGCCGTGGTGTGGAACTTCCCGGATGCGATCCCGCAGCACCGCGAGCCGCTCTATTCGCCGCGGCCGGATCTGGTCGAGAAGTATCCGACGCACGATGACGTCAAAGTGTTCTGGCGGCTGCCGACGCTGTTCAAGTCGGTGCAGCAGAAGGCGGTGAAGGAGGAGATGTACAAGAAGTTCCCGCTGATCCTCACCTCGGGCCGCATCGTCGAGTACGAGGGCGGCGGCGACGAGACGCGCTCCAACCCGTGGCTCGCCGAGCTGCAGCAGGACAACTACGTGGAGATCAATCCGAAGACTGCGGCGGATCGCAGCATCCGCAACGGCGAGTACGTCTGGGTCTCGACGCCGAGCGGCGCCAAGATCAAGGTCAAGGCCAAGGTCACCGAAGGCATCGGACCCGACACGGTGTTCGTGCCGTTCCACTTCGCCGGCTGGTGGCAGGGCGAGGACATGCTGCCTTACTACCCGGAGGGCGCGGCGCCGTTCGTGCGCGGCGAGGCGGTGAACACTGCCACGACCTACGGCTACGACCGGGTGACGATGATGCAGGAATCCAAGACCACGCTGTGCCAAGTGGCGAAGGCGTAAGGAGGATCCAATGGCGAGAATGAAATTCCTGTGCGACGCCGAGCGCTGCATCGAGTGCAACGGCTGCGTCACCGCCTGCAAGAACGAGAACGAAGTGCCGTGGGGCGTGAACCGCCGCCGCGTCATCACGCTGAACGACGGCGTGGTCGGCGCGGAGAAGTCGATCTCGGTCGCCTGCATGCACTGCTCGGATGCGCCGTGCATGGCGGTGTGCCCGGTGGACTGCTTCTATCGCACCGACGACGGCGTGGTGCTGCACGACAAGGATCTGTGCATCGGCTGCGGCTACTGCTTCTATGCCTGCCCGTTCGGCGCGCCGCAGTTCCCGCAGGCCGGCGCCTTCGGCCTGCGCGGCAAGATGGACAAGTGCACCTTCTGCGCCGGCGGTCCTGAGCCCGATCGCTCGGAAGCCGAGTTCAAGAAGTACGGCCGCAACCGGCTCGCCGAGGGCAAGCTGCCCGCCTGCGCCGAGATGTGCTCGACCAAGGCGCTCCTCGGCGGCGACGGCGACGTGATCGCGGATATCTATCGCGAGCGCGTCTTGCGTCGCGGCCGCGGCTCCGAGGTCTGGGGCTGGAGCACGGCCTACGGCCTGCCGCCCAAGCCGGGCGCGAAGCCGCCCGCGCCGCAGCAGCCGGCGACGAGCGGCAAGTCATGAGGTTCGCGCTCGTCGTGATGGCCGCGTTGGCGCTCGTCGCCTGCGGCGAGCAGGAGCAGGTCGTCGTCTACAAGCAGGGCAAGTACCAGGGCAAGCCGGACAACCGCTCCTGGGACAACGAGCCGCCGGCAGCGGAGCTGCGCGGCGGCAAGTGGACCAAGGGTGATCGCACGAGCTGGGAAGAGGCGGTCAAGCAGCGCCAGCTCGCACAGAACGAGTACCAGCGCATTAACCGGTAGCGCGCGTACCGCACGAGGAGAGAAGCTGATGAGGCTGCTATTGCTGTTGCTGTCCTTCACGATCTCCAGCGCCGTGCTCGCGCAAGCACCGGCGCCCGAGGATCGGGTAAAGGCGCAGCAGGAGCGTGCGGTGACCCAGCCCGGCAACAATGCCCCCGTGTGGCGCGAAGTGCGCGGCGGCGGCGGCCCGTATACGACCACCACGGTCAAGGGCCGCGAGACCGAGGTGCCGATCCAGTCCTGGGGCGACACCTGGCGGCGCATCCGCAACGGCCCGGTGATGTTCTACGGCGGCTGGCTCCTCGTGCTGGTCATCGCGGCGATCCTTGGCCTGTACCTGTGGAAGGGCCCGGTGAGGCTGAGCGAGCCGCTCTCCGGGCGGCAGATGCGGCGCTTCACGGCGCTCGAGATGACGGTGCACTGGAGCACCGCGATCAGCTTCTGCGTGCTCGGCATCTCGGGACTCATCATGTTCTTCGGCAAGCACGTGCTGCTGCCGGTGATGGGCTACACGCTGTTCTCGTGGCTCACGCAGCTCTCGAAGAACCTGCATAACTTCATCGCGCCGCTTTTCATCGTGTCGGTGGCGATGATGATCGTCATCTGGGCGCGCGACAACCTGTGGAAGTCCTACGACTGGCAATGGTTCCGCCGCGCGTGGGCGTTCTTCCTGAAGAGCGAACACATCCCGTCGGGCCGCTTCAATGCCGGCGAGAAGACGTGGTTCTGGGCCGGCGTCCTCGTGCTGAGCGTCGTGATGACGTGGAGCGGGCTCGTGCTGCTCTTCCCGAACTTCGACCAGACGCGCCATACCATGCAGGAAGCGTGGATCTGGCATGCGACGGCCGCGATGCTCTACATCGCCGCGTCGCTCGGGCACATCTACATGGGCACGATCGGCGTCGAGAACACCTACGGCAACATGCGCCACGGCTACTGCGACGAGATCTGGGCCAAGGAGCACCACGAGATCTGGTACCGCGAGGTGAAGTCCGGCCAGCGCCAGGCGGCGGGAGGCGCCGTGCCCGCGGGCGCGCCGCACAAGGAGGAGGACGCATGAAGAAGCTGCTCGCAGCAATCGCCGCCGGCGCGTTGCTCGGCGCAGCGGCCGCATCGCTAGCCAAGCTGCCGCCTGCGCCGCCGAAGTCGGAAACCGAGAAGAAGGCCGAGGCCGACAAGGCCGCCGCCACCAAGGCGAAGGAGGCGGCCGACCTCGCAAAGGCGCAGGACCGCGTGGTGGCGAATTACAAGAAGAACCACGCGGCGATGGGCAGGAAGTGAGGCCGGCCGTCGTCGTGCTCGCTACATTTGCGCTCCTTGGTTGCCAGAGCGTGCGCCAGGCCGAAGGCCCCCGCGCGAGCGCGCAGCTCCAGCCGACGACGGGCAATTCGACGACCGGCAGCGCGACCTTTACCCAAGTGGGCGACAAGGTGCGCGTGGTCGCTAACTTGAGCGGCCTGACGCCCGGACAGGAGCATGCCTTTCACATCCATGAAGCCGGTGATTGCAGCTCGGGCGACGGCATGAGCGCGAAGGGGCACTTCAATCCCTACGGCAAGCCGCACGGCAATCCCGCCACGGCCGAGCGCCACGCCGGCGACCTGCCGGCGCTCAAGGCCGATGCGAGCGGCAACGCCACGCTCGACACGGCGCTCGACGTCATGACCGTGAAGCCCGGCCCGGCGAGCATCGTCGGCCGCGGCCTCATCGTCCACGCGAGCCCCGACGACTACAAGACCCAGCCCACCGGCAATGCCGGCGCGCGCGTCGCCTGCGGAGTCATTAACCCCGTCTAGTACTGATGAGGAGGAGGGGTGGAGAGGGCGCCGCGAGGCGCCCTTTCTTTTTGGAATTCCGATCCAGGGTCGCAATTAATTGCGACCCTGGATCGGAATCCGGTCATGCGCCCTCGACGGCGAGCAGTTTGCCGCGGGAAGCCCGTTGCCGCAGCTTGATGAGCGGCGCGTACTCGGCCGAGCGATACCAGCCGAGCGCCTTCTGCATCGTCGGGAATTCGAGCATCACGAGCCGCTTGGGCGACCAGCCGCCTTCGAGCGGCTCGACGCTTCCGCCGCGCACGATGAAGCGCCCGCCGTGCTTCTCCACCGTCGCCGCGACCTGCTTGCGATAGTCCTCGTACAGCGCGGGATCCGTCACTTCGATTTCCGCGATCACATAAGCCGCCATGGCAGTCTCCTAGAAGGGAAGCAGCAATCGTAGCGCCATGCCGAGCGCGGCCATCACCAGCACGAGCTCGACGAGGCCGCGGTGCAGCGCAAAGGCGAGGAGCGCCGCGAGCGCCGCGAGCGCGGCGACCTTGAGGTCGAGCGCCAGCGGGTCGACCGCATACCAGCGTAGCGGCCCGGCGCGCGCCTCGGTCACCCGCCCGAAGAGCACATGCAGCGCGAACCACACGGTGAGATTGAGGATCACGCCTACCACGGCGGCGGTAATCGCGGCGAGCGCGCCCGAGAGCCGCTGGTTGGCGCGCAGCTGCTCGACGAAGGGCGCGAGAGCGAAGATCAGCGTCATCGGCGGCACGAACGTCACCCAGGTGGTCATCGCGGCGCCCAGCACGCCCGCGGCGAGCGGCGCGAACGGCGCGGCGTCGCGATACGCGGCGAGGAAGCCGACGAACTGCGTGACGAGGATCAGCGGCCCAGGGGTCGTCTCGGCGAGCCCCAACCCGTCGACCATCTCCGGGGCGCTCATCCAGTGATACGTTTCGACGGCCTGCTGCGCCATGTACGCAAGCAGCGCATAGGCGCCGCCGAAGCTCACCACCGCGAGCTTCGAGAAGAACAGCCCGAGGTCGACCAGCACATGGCTCGCACCGAGCAGAAGGACGGCTGCGGCAACCGGCGCCCACCAGAGCGCGAGCCCGCTCGTTGCCGCGAGCGCCGCATGGCGCCAGCGGCCGGGCGCGGGCGGCGCGGCCAGC
>JACXTT010007562.1_pt1 | contig 15285 bp, 12 predicted proteins | sample 9270951 | NCBI WGS metagenome assembly JACXTT01 (sample SAMN15532306, study PRJNA645909) | rock metagenome | isolation source: weathered quartz diorite | place: Puerto Rico | collected 2017-06-21 | reverse complement strand
TGGCCGGCACAATGCCCGGGGGAATGAATCACTTCAATATCATCCGCAATAGGCAGCCGCTCCCCACCTTTCAGCACGTTGTCGATTAAAAAAGGTTCGTAGACTGTGCCGCCGGGTTTAATAAAAAGCAGATAAGCAATAGCTGGGATAAAGCCTGGCGTAACAGTAGTTCCGGGGCGCTCAGCCTGCCCTTTACTGATTAATTCAAGATCGATGGCATGAGCATAGGTACGTGCACCTGTGCGTCGTTTCACCTCGGCAGCGCTACCCGCATGGTCAATATGACCGTGTGTAATGAGCAAATGCTGTATGTCGGCAGGGTCATTACCACTTTCCCGAACAGCAGCAAATATTTTTTCAGTTTTGTTGGGCCATCCTGCATCGATAAGTAGCAGGCCATCATCCGTTTTTAACAGGTAACTATTGACCATTCCCATTTTCAGTTGCCAAAGACGAGGTGTTATTTGCAAAACATTTGACATATATATCGTAGTTGTTGAATCAAATTTAAGGTACAATCAGTAGGGATTCATGACACAAATGCGCCATTGTTGGATTGAAATTTTAAAATTGGACGGAATTGAGAAGAACTTTATCTTTAATAACATAGCTATGCTGAAACAAATTGAAACATTTCTCGATTTCATGAAGGACATTTGTCCCCAATTAACAGCATCTGAATTGACGGATTTGGGGTCTAACTTATCTGTTCTTGAACTAAAAAAAGGGGAATATTTCATCCGGTCCGGGGAACTGCAGAAGAATTTAGGGTTTATCACAAAAGGATTAGTCCGCTGCTACTATGTCGATACTGATGGTTATGAGCAAACCATGCGGTTTATGACAGACATGCAATTTGTATCTAACTACGCAGCACTACTCTGCAATCAACCGACCAGGTATAATTTTCAGTGTTTAGAAGCCACAACAATAGTCGTATTACCTTATAATACGGTAATTCAGTCTTATGAGAACTCTCATCAATTCGAAAGATTTGGCAGAATCGTTGCCGAAAAAAGCTGTGAGATGCATCAAGCTCGCATAGAAGCTTTTTTATTCGAAACAGCCGAACAGCGATACCTGAATTTTATAAGCCAGCAGCCAGAACTGTTTAATCGTGTTTCCGTAACGCACCTTTGCAGTTACATTGGTATAAAAAGGCAGTCCCTTACCCGTATCAGGAAAAATTTAATCAAATCCGAACTACAAATAGCACAACAAAAATCAAAACCCTAATTCCATTGCTGGATGCCTCCACACGACCCAATCAACAAAAAACCAATCTCTAATCACTGATCTCTAATCACTAATCACTATCTTTACACTCTTTTTATTACGACAATGGAAAAATTTTATGGCACAGGCGTGGCTATGGTAACCCCTTTCGACGAGAACGGACAGGTGGATTATGCAGGCCTCAGGAATCTGATCAATTATTTGATCGATGGCGGGGTAGAGTACCTCGTATCATTAGGTACAACCGGCGAATCAGTCACATTGAGTAAGGAAGAGAAGAAGAAGATTTTTGAATTTACTGCACAGGTTGCTGCAGGCCGTGTTACCCTGGTAGCCGGTATAGGTGGCAACAATACCCATGAAATTGTTAATGAAGTAAAGTCTTTTAACATTGCTGGTTACGATGCTATACTATCGGCAAGTCCGGCTTATAACAAACCAACCCAGGAAGGTATCTATCAGCATTACAAAGCAATTGCAGAAGTGTCTCCCCTGCCTGTCATCCTGTACAACGTACCAGGCCGTACCGGCAGCAATGTAAGTGCTGAAACTACGGTGAGATTGGCTAAAGATTTCAAAAACATCATCGGCATCAAAGAAGCTTCAGGCAATTTTGACCAACTAAACCAGATCATGCGCGACAAACCGGAAGATTTCCTATTGATCTCCGGCGATGATCCTATTTCATTGCCCTTAATCGCTTTGGGCGGCGTGGGTGTAATCTCGGTAGTTGGCAATGCGTTACCAAGGCTGTTTTCTGACATGATCCGTCTTTGCTTAAAAGGCGATTTCAAGGGGGCACAACCTGCACATTCATCGGTGATCGAATTTACCAGGATGATGTTTGCTGAAGGCAATCCGGCCGGCGTAAAAACTGCGCTGAAAGCTTTGGGGGTTTGCAACGATAAAGTAAGATTGCCGCTGGTACAGGTGAGCGATAAACTGGCTGAAAAGATCATTCAGGAAACCAGGCAATTGGCTTCTCCTGTGGCTGTTCACTAAAACAAACTGCTGTTTCAATTGCAGCTTCGTGCCTACTCACCCCGAATGCGCTACGCTGTTCGACCCTCTCTATGGCAAGCCATAAAGAGGGTGAAAAAGAAAATTTAAAAATAGCCCTCTTTGCGCGCAGCGGAGAGAGGGTGGTCGAGCGAAGCAATGACCGGGTGAGTTGACTATGCGAGCCGCATTACCATTTGGTGCCGATGGCACATTAGTTTGCAGACGTCATTATTTATTAATTGTGATCTGGCATATTATTATAAAAACAGAAAACCCGCTCTTTTTGAAAAGCGGGTTTTTTTGGTGATAAAGTAAGTCTATACTTTATGCTTTGTTCTTTGATTCCTGAATTTCCAGACGAATTGCTTGTGCTAAATTCTTAAGCTCTTGCATGCCTTTACGTACGCGTGTACCGGCAGCGCTGTTGCCTTTGTTGTAGAATTTGTCTGCATCTGCTTCTAATGATGCAACAAGGTTTTTAACATCAGTAAATTTTTTCATTTGAGTTACTCCTTTTAAATATTGAGGTTTATTGTTTTAATTAAAGCTAAGCTAAATTGTTTTTATTAAAAAAAAAACTTTTGAGCACGAAAAATAATGGCTTCACAGTGGTTTTTTTCCACATTTTGAGTATGACAGGGACCATTAAATAATTATTACGATTATCAATATTTACAGGCAGAAAATAATACTTATTTTATACTTTCAGTATCAGTAAATTATTTACACAGAAATTAATTATAACATAGATTTTACACTAAATCAATTTAAAGGCATATTAATTCGCGAGATTGAATAATATGATCGTTATAAAATAAATTATATCACTTTCCTTAATATTTCCGGGTGCGATTGCTGTGTTTTAATGATCAATTCGCCGAAAAGTGTGTTCGCCCATGCAAACCATTTACGGGTGAAGTCGGATGGATTATCTTTATTGAACGATTCATGCATAAAACCAGTTCCGGCGTGGGTATGTTTCAGCCATTTCAGGCAGGTCGTTATTTCGGCCGGATTGGTTGAAGTGATCGCGCGAATAATGATACTCATCGGCCAGATATAACCCAAGCCTACGTGCGGTCCGCCAATGCCCTCAGCTGCCTTACCCCTGAAGAAGTATGGATTTGAAGTGCTTAAAACAAACTTACGTGTAGCCTGGTAAAGCGGGTCAGTTGCCTTCATTGCGCCTAAGTACGGTAAGGCTAATAAGCTTGGCACATTAGCATCGTCCATAAATAACTGGTTACCAAAACCATCTACCTCATAAGCCAGGATATTACCATATACCGGGTGATGGGCTACGGCATATTTATGCAAGGCATTTTCCACTTCGTTAGCTAAAGCACGGCAGTTTAAACCGGTGCTGTGATCACGGGCAATATTTTCATACATCTCAGCCAGCTGCCTCAGGCTGGTTACGGCAAAATAGTTCGATGGTACTAAGAAAGGGTAAATGGTCGCATCATCCGAAGGACGGAATATGGAGCAGATCAAACCAACCGGTTTTATTGGGTTTCCATATCCGCTCAATGGTGCGGTATCAGTAGACACTTCAGTTTTACGCTGGAAATGATATGGCCCATGCCCTTTTTTGCGCTGCTGAGTTTTAAAAGTTTCAACAATTAGTTTACCCGCTTTTTGCCACTCGTGGTCGAAGAAGCTGCTATCGCCGCTAATCTTCCAGTAGTTATAAGCCAAACGAACCGGGTAACACAATGAATCTATCTCCCATTTACGCTCGTGCAGCTCCGGCTTCATATCGGTACGGTCGGTATCCCATTCGCTTCCTGTAGCGCGTTCGTTGAACGCATTGGCGTACGGATCGATCAATACGCATTTCGCCTGGCGGTTAATCACGCCCAGTATCAGGTTCTTCAACTGCGGGTCGTTCTTGATCAAAGGCAAATAAGGCCAAACCTGTGCCGATGAATCACGCAGCCACATGGCATCGATATCACCGGTGATCACGAAGGTATCAACCTTACCATCCTTGTCATTGAACTTAACTGTAGTATCGAGTGTGTTCGGATAGCAGTTCTCAAAAAGCCAGGCTATTTCAGGGTCGGCGATGGTTGCCTTTACCCTTGCAATTTTATCTTCAACGGCAGTACTGTTAAACCGGCGCAGATTAGCACTGATGCGTTTGCTTGGATATTGATCCAAAGCGTTAAACCAATCGGGCTTTAAACCCATTCCAATTCCGGCAGTAGTGATGCCATTTATTTTGATAAAATTGCGGCGCGTAAGCATAATCAGGTTTGTTGATGAGGGTGTAAAAATAAAAAAGCCTTTCATATAACCGAAAGGCTTTCAAAAAAGTTTGAAAATGATTTAACGTCTCCCTTTTTTGGGGAGATTTAGAGGCTAGGCAACGGCCATTTTCTTTTCTTTATAGTATCCGTTTTTCAGTTTTTCAGCCACTTCGCTGAAGGCATCCAGTGTGCGGTTTACGTCATCTATTGTATGTACTGCGGTCGGGATCAATCTTAGCTCGATCAATCCTTTTGGTATTACAGGGTAAACTACGATAGAACAGAATATGCTATAGTTTTCACGCAGGTCCTTCGTCAGACTGGTAGCTTCATTCAACTCACCTTTCAGGAAAACCGGGGTAACCATGGTCTCGGTAATGCCGATATCAAAGCCGTGCTCTACCAAACCATTTTGCAGGGCCCTGGCAATAGTCCATAGTTTTTCCCTCAGCTCAGGTTTTGATTTTAATAGTTCAAAGCGTTTTTTCAACCCTAAAACCATTGGCATTGGTAACGCCTTGGCAAAGGTTTGCGAGCGCATATTATAACGAAGGTAGCTAATGATATTTTTATTAGATGCCACAAATGCTCCGATTCCGGCCATTGATTTGGCGAAAGTTGCGAAGTACACATCAACCCCATCGATACAATCTTGTACTTCGTGTGTTCCGGCGCCGGTTTTACCCATGGTACCAAAGCCATGTGCATCATCAACCAGCAAACGGAATTTATACTTATCTTTTAATTTGATGATATCTTTCAGTTTACCTTGTGCACCAGACATTCCGAAAACACCTTCGGTGATCACCAGGATACCGCCGCCTGTTTGTTCAGCCAGCTTTGTAGCACGCTCCAGTTGTTTTTCGCAGCTCTCCACATCATTATGCTGATAAACAAAGCGTTTACCCATATGCAGGCGAACACCATCGATGATACAAGCGTGAGATTCAGCATCGTACACGATAACGTCGTTACGGTCAACCAAAGCATCGATGATCGATACCATGCCCTGGTAACCATAGTTCAATAAAAACGCAGCTTCCTTGCCTACAAATTTAGCCAGGTCATTTTCCAGTTCTTCGTGATGTCTTGAGTTACCCGACATCATACGAGCACCCATCGGGTATGCCATACCATAATCGGCAGCAGCCTGTGCGTCCGCTTCGCGAACTTCAGGATGATTAGCCAAACCCAGGTAGTTGTTAAGGCTCCAAACCAAATGCTCTTTCCCGTTGAACATCATATGAGGGGCAATCTCACCTTCTAAACGCGGAAATGAGAAATACCCGTGCGACCATTCCTGATGCTGCCCTATCGGCCCACCCATGGTTTTCGAAATCTTTTCAAATAAATCCAATGTGCTGCTTTTTATATCAATAAAACACAAATATAGGCGTTAAACGCCCTTTAACCAAAGCTTATAACTTTTTATAATAGGTTATAACGCTAAAAAACAAGTTAAGTTATCTGCTATTTGTACCAATTCATTTACAAATTCATCCAAAATAAAAGAGGCACAGATAATTGTGCCCCTTTTAATATTATATATTATTGTGGAAGGTTGTCATGGTTAGTCTACATTGTCATGCAGAAACGAATTATTGTTCCTTATCTCCGTCTTTCCATCTTCGTCCGACAATAATGAGAACCTTGAAACCTGGCTTTCGTCCGACGGAGGTGTTTGCTGTAAAGCGATCTCCTTACGTTTGTAAGCCGGTACATTTTCTAACTCCTGGATGTTACCCGCACGCAGTTTCATGCTCAGATCCTTCAGGCGCATGATACGCTCGCGCGACTTACGCAACTGATCTTCAATGCTTTCGTCAGTTTTGTGGTCGTCAGCACCAACAACAGGTTCTGGTTCTGGTTCCGGCTCAGGAATTGGCTCTGGTCTAACCGGTTCAAAATTCATTACCGAATCAGCGATCTTAAAGGTAAATTCGTCCCTCACTTCCGGTTCTGCAGCAGCAGGTTCCTCCGGAGTCAGATCATATTTAATTATCGCAGGCTCTTCTGATTTTGCAAACAGATCAAATAAGCCGGCTTGTTTTTGTTCTTCTTTTACTGCTTTGATGTATGGCTCAGATGCAACAGGTTCAACCGGTTTCGGCTGATTAATAAATTCATTCACCACCACAGGTTTTACCAGGTCGGTCTCAGGCATCAACATAGATACCACCTTTTTGCTGCTCTGCTCTTTCTCGCGTTCGTCCCTTGTTTGGAAACCGGTAGCAATTATGGTTACGGAAAGCTTTTCACCTAAAGCTTCGTCGCGGCAATTACCCCAGATCAGGTCGGCGGCTAAACCAGCCTCTTCCTGTATAAAATCGGTAATTATGGATACTTCATCCATCGTTACCTCTTTGTCACCTGAACTAATATTTAACAGGATGTATCGTGCGCCTTCAATTTCATTATCTTTTAACAGCGGTGATAATAATGCACCTTCTACCGCTTTCAAAGCACGGTTCTCTCCTTCGGCAGTTGAGCTGCCCATGATGGATACACCGCTGTCTTTCATTACGGTGCGCACGTCTTTAAAGTCAACGTTGATATAACCCGGTAAAGTAATGATCTCGGCAATACCTTTGGCCGCCGTGGTCAGGATGTTATCAGCCTGTGCAAATGCCGAACCTAAGGTAAGGTTGCCGAATATCTGGCGCAGACGGTCATTAGAGATCACGAGGAATGAATCAACATATTTTTTCAGTTCTTCCAATCCTTCTTCGGCCTGCATCTTACGACGTTTGCCCTCGAACGAGAATGGCGTGGTAATGATACCTACGGTCAGGATGTCCAGTTCGCGGGCAGCTTTTGCAATAATAGGGCTTGCGCCTGTACCGGTGCCACCACCCATACCCGCAGTAATAAACAACATCTTGGTATTGGTACCCAGCATCTGTTTAATATCATCGATATTTTCGATAGCCGAATTTTTACCAACTTCGGGTATAGAGCCTGCGCCCATACCTTCGGTCAAACTGGCACCTAATTGAACTTTATTGGGAATGGGGCTCAATTCCAAAGCCTGAGCATCGGTATTGCAAATTATGAAATCAACACCGGTAATCCCTTGCTTGTACATGTGGTTTACCGCATTGCCGCCGCCGCCGCCAACACCAATAACTTTGATGATGGACGACTTTTCTTTTAACATCTCAAACTGCATATTCCTTATTTCCAGTTAAATGTGAATGACGAATTATTTTATTAACCCATCGTAATATTACACCTTTTTCAACAATGTTTTTCCACAATTGTCGATAATGTGGAAAAGTCAGTCATTGTTAATAAAATGTTACTTCAAAAAATCTTCGTCCTTAATATCGTCTTTTATAAATCTTTTTCCAGTCTCTAATAACTTGCCCAGTAAGCCAAATTTTCGGTCATCTGCGTATTTGATCTTGTCTGTTTTCACCTCAGTATTAAGTGGCACATCATTATATTCCATCTTCTGGATACCTTTTATCAGCAAACCAATACCTGTTGCGAAAGTCGGGCTCTGTAATTCTTCATACACATTTTTTGGCAGCGTTTCGTTCTTTGCCAAATGCTCGTTCGGGTAACCAACGCGGCAATCCAAACCAGTAACGTATTCTACCAATTGTGGTAAATGTTTTAACTGTGCACCACCACCGGTTATTACTATGCCCGCTATTAGTTTTTTCTCGTAGCCTGATGATTTGATCTCGTAATACACGTGCTCCACGATCTCTTCCATACGGGCCTGTATCACATAAGCCAGGTTTTTAACTGATATTTCCTTTGGTTCGCGGCCGCGTAATCCCGGAACACAAACGATCTCGTTCTCTTTATTTTCTTCAGCCAATGCTGAACCGAAACGCACTTTTAATTGCTCAGCGATGTTGCGCATAACGGAGCAGCCTTCGCGGATATCCTCGGTGACGCTATTACCGCCAAATGGGATAACTGCGGTATGCCGGATAATACCTTCCTGGAAAATGGCCACGTCTGTAGTACCGCCGCCAACGTCCACCAACACCACGCCTGCTTCTTTTTCCTCATCGCTCAATACCGACTCAGATGAAGCCAAAGGCTCCAATATCAGTTCCTGGCTTTCTAAGCCAGCTTTGTTGACACACTTCACAATATTTTTGATAGCCGTAACCTGGCCCGATATGATGTGGAAGTTTGCTTCCAGGCGTACACCCGCCATACCGATAGGATCTTTGATACCCGGCTCGTTATCTACGGTAAACTCCTGAGGCAATACGTGGATGATCTCCTCGCCCGGTGGCATCACCAGGTTGTACATATCTTCTACCAGCTTATCGATATCCTTACGGCTGATCTCGCTTTGCAGGTCTTTACGGGTAATCAATCCACGGTGCTGCAGGCTTTTGATATGCTGACCGGCAATACCAACGTTAACCACACGAATCTCAACGTTTGATTGCGTACCGGCCACATCAACCGCTACAGTAATACCCTGAACTGTTTTATCAATGTTCGATACCATGCCACGGGTTACACCTGCCGATTCGGCTTTGCCGATACCCAATACCTCGATCTTACCATTTTTACTTCGGCGGCCAACAATAGCACATATTTTGGTAGTTCCGATGTCCAATCCTACTACGATTGGCGAACTTTTTTCGTGTGTCGAACTCTTGTCCATACTTAATTAATTGTTTGTGAATGTATCTTTACCCATTTTTATTGAATCCGCTTTGGCGGTTACTGCCTTTAGCGAATCCTTCTTGAAATTATCACTTTTTACCCCCACTACCTGGTTGGCAAATTTGATATTGATGATCTTGTACCTGTCCCAACCTACCTGCGGAAGAGCCTGCTTATAAAACACCAGCAGATTGTGGAACTTATTCTCCAGCGAATCGGCATTTCCCAGTAATATCCGGTTAGCGCCCACTCGTGGTATCAATTCTATCTCGTGATTCGTGTTGACGTACAGCTGCGCGATCTGTGCGGTCCAAAGCGAATCCCGGTTGATGAACTGAACTGTTTTATAAATCTGTTTCGCGACATCGGTATGCAGCGTATCCAGTTTGCCGCCATAAACTTCGTCTATAAATCCATTTGCCACCAGCACCTTCGCAGTGAAGTTTGATGACATCGGTATTTTCAGCCCGTTCTGGTCGATATAAAAATCCTGTCCCGCCTGGTTCATCACCCGCATTACCGGCTGGCGCTGACTGATCTCGACCTTGATCACCCCATCCATATCCGCATAAACTTTTGCCGATTCGATAAATGGATTGGCTTTAAGCCTTTTTTCAAGGTCGTGCAGGTTGATGCTTTCCATGTTGCGGCCAACCAGCTGATGTTTGTGGATTTTAAGGATGTGATCCACCTCTTCCTTGTCAATGAAATACTGATTGCCCGGAATGTAAATCTTCACCGCTTTGCAAAACACGCCCGACTTTTTGAATTCGATAAAACTCATGAGCACAACCAGCCCACCCAGGCAAATTGCCCAGGCCGATCCGATTAAAATGCGCTTCCAGATGAGTTTCTTAAACATTTTCCAGCACGTTTTTTAATGGTTGAACCAATTGGTCTATATCGCCGGCCCCTACAGTTAAAAGTAGTTCAGGTTTTTCAATCCGCACAAGATCGACCGCTTCTTGTTTTCCACATTTCCGTTTATTTAACATTTGCATCTTACTGAGAATCATATCAGATGTGATTCCTTCTATCGGCAATTCCCTTGCAGGATATATATCCAGCATAATCAACTCATCACTCATATCCAGCACCTCAGCAAAGCCATCGGCAAAATCCCGGGTGCGGGTATATAAGTGCGGTTGAAAAATTGTTGTGAGTTTTTTATTTGGATACAATCTTTTGATCGACGAGATAGCAGCCCGCAACTCTTCCGGGTGGTGGGCGTAATCATCAATGTAAATGTGTTTATCTGTTTTTACGATATACTCAAAGCGGCGCTTCACTCCTCTGAACGACTCCAATGCGCGTTTAATCAGAGCAGGTTCGACACCAACTTTCAATGCTACTTCTATAGCCGCTGTTGCATTTTCGATGTTGTGTATACCTGCAATGCCCAGTTTAATATTATCTATCTGTGTATTGCTGTTTTTAAAGTCGAAATAAAAATCACCATCCTTAACCTGGATGTTAACCGCCTTCACGTCTGCCGGTCCCTTACCGCTGTAGGTAATACCTTCAGTAGTTAAAGGCAGATCTTCATGATAGATCAACGTGCCGTTTTCCTTTAATTGCGACGCGAACTGGCGGAAAGATTCAGTCAACTGATCATGACTGCCATAAATATCCAGGTGATCTGCATCCATCGACGTGATAACCGCAATATCGGGGTGCAGGGTTAAAAACGAACGGTCAAACTCGTCCGCCTCAACCACAACAATGTTATTTTTACCAAACAGCACATTGCTGTTATAGTTAGATGAAATACCGCCCAAAAATGCAGAACAATCCTTGCCTGAATCTTTCAGAATATAAGCGATCATGCAAGACGTGGTGGTTTTACCATGCGTACCCGCAACAGCGATAGTGAACATGCTGCGGCTAATCAATCCCAGTACCTGCGAACGCTTGAATAACTCAAACCCGCTATTCTTAAAGAAATTCAATATCTCTGAATCTCTTGGTATGGCGGGCGTGTAGATAATCAGGGTGCCCTCGTTTGGCGTTTGAAAGCTATACGGGATCCAGTCGGCCCGGTCTTCAAATATTACCTGTATGCCTTCGTTGTGCAGTTGGTCGGTTAAGTCGGTTGAAGTTTTGTCGTAACCGCAAACAATGCAGCCCAAATGAGCAAAGTAACGTGCCAGTCCGCTCATGCCGATGCCGCCTATGCCTATTAAGTATACCCGTTTGATGTTTTGCAGTTCCATTTTCTTTTTCAAAAAAGCCCACCCCGCAATCCGCTGTTAGCGGAGTAGGCCGAAATTTAAATTAACCTGTTATTTGAATAACCTCTTTCGCGATCGTCTCATCAGCATCAGGCAACGCTAGTTTGCTGATGTTTTCGCTTAATGTTTTTTGTTTTTTCTCATCGTTTAAAAGCTCAAGGGCAACATCGATCAGTTGTTCCTGGGCGTCCTTATCGGCCACAAAAATGGCGGCCTCCTTTGCCACGAGTGACATGGCATTGGTTGTCTGATGGTCTTCAGCCACATTTGGTGAAGGTACCAGGATAACCGGCTTCCCAACCACACAAAGCTCAGATATAGTACCGCCCGCCCTGGATATAATGATATCGGCAGCGGCATAAGCCAGGTCCATATGGTCCACAAACTCCATTACCTTAATATTTGGATGAGCTTTGCCCCTAAATGACTCCATAATATCGGGATAGTAATATTTACCTGTTTGCCATATTAGCTGTACATCAGCAGCGATGATCTTATCAATATTGGCCAGTACGCTTTTATTTAATGTGCGCGCGCCAAGACTGCCACCGGTTATAAAGATGGTCTTCTTATCGCCCGACAGTTTAGCCCACTCCAGTCCTTGCCCGCGTTTGCCGGCTATATCCACTGACTCTCTACGAATAGGGTTGCCTGTGATGACGATCTTATCGGCAGGGAAAAATTTCTCCATCCCCTCATATGCCACGCATATTTTTTGGGCTTTTTTTCCTAACCTTTTGTTAGTTACGCCAGCGTAAGAATTCTGCTCCTGTATCAGGTAAGGCACTCCTTTCAGCGAAGCGGCATACAGCAAAGGCCCTGACGCGTAACCGCCAACACCCACCGCAGCATTAGGCCTGAATTCACGAATAATGTGCAATGATTTCAGGATGCTTCCAATCAGCTTAAAAGGCAACATAAGGTTCTTTAAAATCGACTTGCGCTGAATGCCTTGTATATCCAGACCAACAATCTCATAACCGGCGGCAGGCACCCGCTCCATCTCCATCCGACCCTTAGCGCCAACAAAAAGTATTTTTATCTCAGGGTCAAGCTTTCTCAAAGCATTGGCAATAGCAATCGCCGGGAAAATATGCCCTCCCGTGCCACCTCCACTGATGATTATTCGCTTATGCCTGTGTTTTCTCATTCTCTATTTTATCATTAGTCATTAGTCACTGGTCATTAGTCATCAAACCAACTTTACAACCTTTCAACCTTCCAACTTTTCAACTCATCAAGCTACCGCCACCTCTTTTATCTCCCCTACAATTACCTTCTTCGGTTCATCGATATCCCGGCTTACCGATAATATGATCCCGAATGCTATACTGGTAAATAATATCGATGTCCCCCCCATACTGATCAGCGGCAACGGCACACCTGTTACAGGCCCTAATCCTACCGCCACGGCCATATTTGCAAATGCCTGTATCGTCAAACTAAAACTCAACCCCGCCGCCAGCAATGCCCCAAAGGCTTTAGGCGCTTTGGTTACAATTTTGATGCAGCGGTACAACAGGAAGAGGTAAATACTGATGATGGCTAAGCCACCCAGTAGGCCACACTCTTCTATAATTACCGCATATATCTCGTCCGAGAATGCCTCGGGTAAATAATTCTTTTCTTCGCTATGCCCTAAACCCTTACCAAAAAGTCCGCCCGTAGCTATAGCTATTTTAGCGTGATCAGACTGGAATGACTTATCCGCATTCGCTTTCTCGGGATGCATAAACGTATGCATACGCGAAATATAAGTATGTCTCCTTGGCCCCAGGAAAATCACTCCTGCTAACAAAACAGCGCCCGCCAAACAGGTGATGGCTATTTGTTTGATACTAATACGACCGATGATCAGCAGTAATATACTTACGCCAAAAAGCATTAGCGCTGTAGAAAGGTTTGCTAGCGCGATCAGTATGAATACCACGCAAACAGAACCCATTATCGGGATAAATGACTGTTTTACGTCCTTAATATTTTCCTGCTTGCGCGATAAAGTACGTGCCAGGTAGGTGATCAATGCCAGCTTAGCCAAGTCGGAAGTTTGAAAACTTAAGCCAGTACCGGGTATAGGGATCCAACGACTTGCATTATTAATATGTGCACCAAAAACCAGTGTATATAACAACAATGGGATTGTGATGATCATCAGCAATTTGGATATACCCGCATAATAACGGTAATCCAGCTTATGCGAAATGTACATCAGCGCAATACCGCCAACCACCATCATTAAGTGTTTGAACAAAATAGACTCAACACCCACACCTTTTTTGTACGCCAGCGTACCGGTGGAATTATAAAAAGACAGCAATGAAATTGCCGAAAGCAATATGACGTTCAACCATATCCACCTGTCTCCTTTTGTATTGCTTAGTATTCTGTTCATTTTTACTGGTTTTACGTGATACGTTTTACGCTCTACGTTTTTCTTTTTTTCACACGTACAACGTATAACGTCCTACGTATAACCTCATCGACATTACAATTCCTTCACCGCTTGTTTAAATTGCCTTCCCCTATCCTCGTAATTTTTAAATAGATCAAAGCTTGCGCAAGCAGGTGATAACAACACTGTATCTCCTTTTTTAGCCAAATGATAAGCTACCTGGGCAGCTTCCTGGGCTGAGAAGGTGTTCACGATGATCGGAACAATGTCATCAAACGCTTCGTGGATCCTGCGGTTATCTTTGCCTAAACACACAATGGCTTTAACCTTTTGTTTTACCAGGTCCTTCAGCATATTATAGTCGTTGCCCTTGTCAACACCACCAAGGATCAACACTACGTCAGTAGTCATGCTTTCCAACGCGTACCAGGTTGAGTTAACATTGGTAGCCTTTGAATCGTTGATAAAGCTGATGCCCGATATTTTGGCAACAAATTCTAACCTGTGCTCAATGTTCCGGAAATTGCCCATACTCTCCCTTATGGTCTCGTTTCGCAGTTCGAGTACTTTCGCTACAATACCCGAAGCCATTGAGTTGTAGATGTTGTGTTTGCCTTGCAGGGCCAGTTCGTTGATCGACATTGTGAAATGTTCTTTAAGTGTGTTTATAATGATATTGTCCTCTTCGAGATATGCTCCCGGTGTAGTTTTTTTTTTAATACTGAATGGTAGTTGCTGCGCCTCAAATTCTCTTGTTTCCATCCCGCTTATCGTCTCAGGATCGTCGGCACAGTAGATGAAATAATCACTGGCGGTTTGGTTCTGCGTAATGCGAAACTTTGAGGCCACATAATTTTCCATCTTGTATCCGTAGCGGTCCAGGTGATCTGGCGTGATATTTAGCAGTACACCGATGTCCGCCTTGAACTGATACATATCGTCTAGCATAAAGCTGCTCAATTCCAGTACATAGATATCGAACTGTTCAGTCGCCACCTGGTAGGCAAAGCTTTTGCCGATGTTGCCTGCCAGACCTACATTCAATCCTGCATTTTTCAGGATATGATAGGTTAAGCTTGTAGTAGTAGTTTTACCGTTCGAGCCTGTAATGCCTACTATCTTTGCATCCGTGTATCTTCCGGCAAACTCAATCTCAGAGATAATAGAAATCCCTTTTTCCCTCAGCTTCTTCACTATCGGTGCCTTCTCCGGTATACCCGGACTTTTTACAACTTCGACCGCTTTTAATATCTCTTCCTCGGTATGTTGATTTTCTTCAAAGCGGATATTCCAGTCCTGCAGTTGCTTTTTATATTGATCGGCAATCGGCCCGAAATCAGAAACAAAAACCTCATAGCCCTGCTGCTGGGCAAGGTATGCAGCACCTGCGCCGCTTTCGCCTGCGCCAAGTACTACTAGTCTATTTGATTTTGATTCCACCGATTTCATTTTAGATTACACCGATTTTATTTAACATTTCAACTTTCCGACCTTACAACTTTTCAACTCCTTACCTCAATTTCAAAGTGAT
>JACXTT010007561.1_pt1 | contig 15286 bp, 11 predicted proteins | sample 9270951 | NCBI WGS metagenome assembly JACXTT01 (sample SAMN15532306, study PRJNA645909) | rock metagenome | isolation source: weathered quartz diorite | place: Puerto Rico | collected 2017-06-21 | reverse complement strand
CTGTCGTACGGAGTGCGCGCGGTGAAGTACTTCTACTCGACCACCACCGCGCCGATCGCGCACATCGACGGCGCGGTGATGGTCAACGGGCAGAACGTCACGCCGCTGCAGATCGCCTCGACCGGGCGGCTCAACCCGAGCTGGGGCGTGGTCAATGCATTCGGGGTCTCGGTCGATCTGCCCAAGGGCTTCTCGCTCGAAGCCGACTACTTGATCTTCAACTCGTGGACCTATGACCCGGGGCCGTGCACGGTGCCCGATGTGCCGGCCGCTGACGTGTGCGCCGATGGCCTGGCGCTCGGCCAACTGCGGCGACCGGCGCAACGTGACAGCCAGTGGTTCCTGTTCGAGGCCGATTGGCACGCCACCTCCTGGTTCACCATCGGCGTAGGCCTGTCGACCTACCAGCCGAGCCGCAGCCCCAATGGCGAAGCGCGCAATCCCTTCGTCAGCGTCGATCGCAACAACTACACCACGGTCTTCATGTCGCTCTCGGCCAACGCCGAGGCGCTGGCCACCGCCATACAGAACAAGAGGCGTCACTGATGAGAAAGCTCGCGCTCGCAATCCTGATCGCCGTCTCCGGCTGCGCTGCCGATGCGCCGCCCCGCTACACCGTGCAGGCCGACGTGATCGCCAAGAGCGATCTCGAGGGCGTGTGGTACTTCCGCCAGACCGTGGTGCAGGTGCCGTTCACCACCGGCTTCACCTTCATCGGTGAGCAGGGCGAGAACGAGCTCGACAAGATCCGCTGGGACATTCAGGAGGACGTGCTGACCGCGCGGCGCAGCTACGAGTTCGTCAAGAACTCGGAGAAGGGCGAGCCGTCGCAGGGCGACACCTACCTGGGCGCGCCGGTGGCCGCGTTCAAGATCAAGAGTCACTTCGACATCGTGCGCGACTACAACGCGTCGACCGGCGAGGAGCTCAACAAGATCATCGAGAACACCGAGCGCAAGTGGTTCGAGCGCAAGTTCATGCACATCGATTGGTCGACCAACCTGATCTCCAACTTCAACTTCCTGGCCGACTACAACCACGGCGGCATCGGCGCCATCAAGCAGGACGCGGCGCCTTACTTCGTCAGCGATCCCAAAGATCCCGACGCCATCCGAGTCGAGCGGCCCACCGCCGACTCGAGCGCCAACTATCTCGAGGTGACTCAGAAGATGATCGCCTCGCCCGAGTCGGTGGACTTCGAGGACGAGAAGAACGTGCCGCTGTGCTTCCTCGAGTACGCGACCGAGGACTGCAACAGCCAGGAGATCAAGATCCGCAACTCGTTCATGAAGACCAGCGAGCGCGACTACGAGCCGCTGGTCTACGACGACCGCATGATGGAGAAGTTCGGTTACTTCACCACCGATCGGCCGAGCTACAACCGGCAGTACGGCGAGACCGAGTCGGGGCGCGCGCGCTTCGTCAACCGCTACAACATCTGGCAGAAGAGCCTCACCGACGTCGTGTGCAAGGCCGACAGCGACTGCGGCGAGCCGGCGCCGGGTATCCGCTGTGTCACCGAGATCGACAAGCCGCGCTGTTCGCTGCCGTACACCGCGCGCGAGCCGCGCAAGGTGGTCTACTACCTGAACGAGAAGTTCCCGTCGGAGCTGCTGTCGGCCGCGGTCAAGACCGCCGGCGAATACGACCAGACCTTCCGCGGCCTCTACAAGACCCTGTCGGGCAAGGAGACCCCGGCCACCATCGTCACCTTGTGCACGCACAACCCGGTGCTCGACGGCGATCCGCCCGAGTGCGGCCCGGCGGGCACGCACGCGCGCATCGGCGACCTGCGCTACAACATGATCTACTGGGTCGACGAGCCCAACAGCGCGCACCTGCTCGGCTACGGGCCGTCGTCGCACGATCCGGAGACCGGCGAGACCATCCAGGGCTACGCGTTCATCTATGGCGCGGGCGTCGACAGCTACTCGGCGGGCGCGCGCGACCTGGTGCGGCTGGTCAACGGCGAGCTGCCGCCCGATCAGTTCATCGACGGGCAGAACGTCAGGGCGTGGGTGGCGGCCAACCAGGCAGGGCTCAAGGCGCGCACCTTCACCCAGCCCGAGGTCGACGCGATGGCGGCCGATTTCGATTTCAGCTGGACCAAGGGTTTGCCCAAGACGCCCACCATCCACAAGGCCAACGCCAAGACCTTGCGCGAGATGACGCGCGCGCGCTCGGCTGCACTGGCTCAGTCGCAGGTGTTGGGCGCTGACCCGGGATTGGCCGCGCGCCGCTTGCAAAAGCTTCGCGGCACCGATCTCGAGCGGCAGATGGCCAATGGCGAGATCTTGTTGGCGCGCGGCATCGATCCGCGCACCTCGACCGCCACGCTCGATCTGCAGCAGGCCAATCCGCTGTCGCTGGTGAGCCCGGAGCGCGCGCGCTTCGTGCGCCGCGAGCGGCGGCGGCTGGGGCGTCACGGAGTCGATCTGATGGAGACCGTCGACGACGCGGTGCTCGGCTATGCGCTGACCCAAAAGGGCAAAGACCCGAACGAAGTCTGGAAGAAGATCCGCGAAGAGGTGTTCCGCTCCACCGCCGAGCACGAAGCCGGCCACTCGTTCGGCCTGCGCCACAACTTCGCGGGCTCGTTCGACGCCATGAACTTCCCCAAGACCTATTGGGATCTGCGCACCGCGGGTGGGCACGTGCCGCGGCCGCGTTATCTCGATCCGGAGAGCGACGCCGAGAAGAAGGCGTCGATTTCGCAGTTCCAGTACTCGTCGATCATGGATTACGGCGCCAAGTTCAACACCGACATCGAGGGCATCGGCCGCTATGACCGCGCCGCGCTCAAGTTCGGCTACGGCCAGGTGGTGGAGGTGTTCAACTCGGTCAAGGACCGCTACCTGGTCGGTGCGCTACAGGCGACCGTCACTTTCGGCGTGCCTCAGCCGCTGCTGGTCGATTGCTCGGGCAACAACTACATCAGCGTGCACTACACCAAGCTACCGTCGCTGGTGAGCCTGGAAGATCGGCGCGACGTGCACGTCTCGCAGCTCACCCACTCGGCGGTGGTCAAGGGCTGTGCCTACCCGGACGACGTCGACCATGACGCCGACGGGCGCCTGGCGGTGCCCTACCACTTCTGCTCCGACGAGTTCGAGGGCGCGGCGCCCGACTGCAACATGTACGACCGCGGCGCCGACGTCTACGAGATCGCGGCCAACGCGATCGACACCTATCGCAACTATTACCTGTTCAACAACTTCAAGCGCGACCGCCTCGGCTTCAACCCGGCGGACTATCTCGATCGCATCTACGAGCGTTATCTCGATCCCCTGCGCTCGCAGATGCAGTTCTACGCGTTGTTCCGCGCCGACTACGCCGACTCGATCCCCGACGACGGCACCGCGGCCAACTTCTGGCACTCGCCCGACGGCTGGGGCAGCTACACGGTGGCGGTCACCCAGGGCTTCAACCTGCTCGGCGAGATCCTGACCACTCCCGAGCCGGGCCCGTACCATCTGTACACGCAGGCCGACGGCCGCGATGTCTATCAGGTCGATCCTTACGCGGTGGACAAACCCGCCTTCACGCTCGAGCTGCCCACCGGCCGCTACTTCACCACCGAGTGGGATTATGACTCGGGCTACTTCTGGTACGAGCGCATCCACCACGTCGGCATCTTCCTCGACAAGGTGGCGGCGCTGGCACAGCTCACCGACCCCGAGACCAGCTTCCTCGGCGCCGACGCAGCCAGCGACGTGCGCCAGTACGCGATCAATTACTACCGCATCTTCCCGCAGCAGATGAACGACGTGTGGGCCTCGGCGCTCACCGATCGCTGGGACCGTCTGGCCCCGCTGTGGGACGGCAAGGCCATGACTCCGCGCCCGATCTCGCAAAAGATCATCATCGACAAGACCGGACTGTCACCGGTCGATCCGCAGATCGGCTTCTCGGTCCAGCTCTACGCCTCGTCGCTGGGCCTGGCGCTCATCCCGGCGACCTACGATCAAACCTTCCTCGACTCGGCCCGCCTGTTCCTCCAAGGCAACGGCCAACAGATCGACGCGTCGAAGCCCAAGGTGACCTTCACCGATCCGTCCTCGGGCCGCATCTATGTTGCCATCTCCTACAAAGACGGCGTGGTCGAGACCGGCATCGGCGCCCGCATGATCGCCCGCGCCAACGAGCTCGCCGCGCTGGTGGTTCCCACCGATCCCTCGACCAGCGCCGCCCTCAAGAGCTACGTCCAGGTGATGGAAGTGATGCGCACCCTGACCGCCACCTACAGCGACGCCACCAACGGCCCGTAAGGGGACGGTGTCAACTAATCAACTTGTTTTGTCCGGCTCTCGGACGATTCGACAATCAGCAACCAACCCGCGCCCTCTGGATCCTGGTTCAGCAGCGCGGGATCGTCGACGATATTGACAGCTCGGTTGACATACCGCCGAGCCTTCTCGCCCGCGTCCGGCTGCCGTTACTCGTATTTGAGGATGCGGGTCTTTTTGAGGGCTTCGTCCCAGTCGATGGTGATGCCGGCGGAGAAGGTCATGTTGCTGGCGGTATAGGTGCCGTTGTTGATGGGGCCGAGGGGGTTGCCGCGGGCATCGTTGCTGGTGGCGGCGATGCCGCAGTCGGGGTTGCCGCGCGGACAGACTCCGAAGGGGTTGATGGGCGGGATCACGCCGTTGGTGACCGTGCGATCGGGCGAGAACATGTAGGCGTAGCCGATGTTGATCGCCACTCCGCGCACTTTGTAGCCCAGGCCCACCGTCGGGATGTATCTGGCGCCGGTGTCGAAGTCGAGGCGCGTGTAGGGCAGCGTGGTGGCGGCCGAGTCGAAGGCGAAGCCGAGGCGCACGGTGAGCACGCCCTTGGGCAGCCGCGCATTGTAGGCGCCGCCGAGACGCACGCCGAAGGTGTCGCGGTAGTTGTGGGTGACGATGGTGTCGACTTCGCCCTTGGGGAACAGGTCGTCGATGTGAATCTTGGCCCCATCGGCCTGCGCGTCGTGCCACGCCTCGTAGGTGCCGTCGACCTCGATGTCGCCCTGCTCGAAGCCCTCCTTCAGGAACGCGTAACGGATGCCGAGCCGCAGCGCCCACGGCAACTTGTTCGAGAAGCGCACGTCGGTTTGCGGAATGATCAGCGGGTTGGCCGCCGGCGGAGTGGCGTCGAGCTTGCCGGTCGAGACGATGTCGGCCGGGCCGCGCAGATTGACGCCGATCTGCAGCGCCGGCACCGGCGTGAACTTCATGCCCAGCGAAGCGGTGGCGGTGAAGCCGGTGGTGACGATGTGGTTGAGCGCGTCACAGCGCGGATACTCGGGCACCGGACAGGCGCTGGAGCCGAGATCCGCGAACACCGTGTTCGAAAGGTCGAAGTGGCCGACCACCAGGTGCAACGCGAGGCCGAGATCGAACCACTTGGTCACGCGCACCGCCGCGGCCAGCGTCGGATAGATCACCAACAGGTCGGCGTTGAGCACGTCGTAGCGCGCCGGGCTCGGCGCATTGGGATTGCCATTGACCGTGACCGTCGTCGGGTAGCTGCGCTTGCCGTAGGACGACGGGCCGAAGATGCCGAAGGCAAAGTTCCAGCGGTCGAGCTTGCCGAAGTCGGTGGAGATGGCGAAGAACGGAGCGATCTGCGGCGGCCCCTGGTTGGAAATGGTCGGATACGGCTGTCCGGCCCACGGAGTCGCCGGATCGGTCGGATCGCCGGGGTAATTGCCCGCGCGGGTGAACGTGCGGTCATGGAGCACGATGTTGACGTCGAGCTGCAGCTTGGTGCCGCGCTGCCGCGCCAGGCCGGCGACGTTGAAATAGACCGCCGATGGGTTATCGGCCTTGGCGACGAAGGCCCCGCCGCGCCCGAGCGCCTCGGTGGTGTTCTCGGGGAACTCGAAGCCGCCCGCCCGCGCCAGCGACGGTAATGCGACCACGGCCAACAGCCATGCTGCTCGCTTCATGAGACCTCCGCCTTCAAGTGAACAATCAATATGGAAACCGCCGCTGGCGTGATGCCTGGAATGCGGCTGGCCTGGCCGATCGATCGCGGTCGCGTGCGCTCGAGCTTCTCTTTGACTTCGTTGGACAAGCCGGCGAGCGCGCGATAGTCAAGACGCTCGGGCAGCGCCAGCTCCTCGAGGCTGCGCATGCGCCGGGCCTCCTCGGTCTGACGCGTGACATAGCCGGCATACTTGACGCGGATCTCGGCGCGCTCGCGCACGATCGGGTCGTCGCTGCCGCCGAACGCGCGCGCCAGGGTGGCGTAATCGATCTCGGGACGGCGCAACAGCTCGAGCAGGGTCGATCCCTTGCGCAGCGGCGCGGTGCCAATCGACGACAAGCGATCATTGGTGGCCGCGGTGGGCGAGATGGCGGTGCGCTGAAGGCGCTCGAGCTCGGCGGCGAGGGCATCGCGGCGCGCCACATAGGCGGCGTAGCGCTGATCGTCGACCAGGCCGAGTGCGCGCCCTCGCTCGGTGAGCCGCTCGTCGGCATTGTCCTCGCGCAGCACCAGGCGGTGCTCGGCGCGCGAGGTCATCATGCGGTACGGCTCGTCGGTGCCGCGGGTGGTCAGATCGTCGACCAGCACGCCCGCGTAGGCCTGATCGCGCCCGAGGATCAGTGGCTCGCGCCCGAGCTGCGCCAGCCCGGCATTGGCTCCGGCGAGCAATCCTTGAATCGCGGCCTCTTCATAGCCCGAGGTGCCGTTGATTTGGCCCGCGTGATACAGGCCCGGAACCTTGCGGGTCTCGAGCGTCGCCTTGAGCTCGCGCGGATCGCAGAAGTCGTACTCGACCGCGTAACCGGGGCGGGTCATCTCCGCGTGCTCGAGCCCCGGGATCGATCGCACCAGCTGAAGCTGCACGTCGATCGGCAAGCTGGTCGAGATGCCGTTGGGATAGACCTCGTGCGTGTCCAGCCCCTCGGGCTCGAGGAAGATCTGGTGGCGCGACTTGTCGGCGAAGCGCACCACCTTGTCTTCGATCGACGGGCAATAGCGCGGGCCGATGCCGGTGAGCGAGCGCTCCAGCCCATACAACGGAGAGCGGTGCAGGTTGGCGCGGATGATGGCGTGGGTCTCGTCGGTGGTGAAGGTGACGTGACACGGCACCTGGCGCAGCGGCGGCGCCGGGCCGTCGTCGGCGAAGCGCGGCAGCGGCTGATCGCCCGGCTGCACGTCGAGCCCGGCCCAATCGATGGTGCGTCCGTCGAGACGGCAGGGCGTGCCGGTCTTGAGCCGCGCCAGCGGCAGACCGAGCGACATCAGCGACGCCGACAGCCCACGCGCCGGCGGATCGCCCGCGCGGCCGCCGTCATACTGCGAATCACCGACATGAATGCGACCGCGCAGGAAGGTGCCGGCGGTGATCACCACCGCGCGCGCGCGGAACGTGAGGCCGATGGTGGTCTCGACCCCGGCGATCGCTCCGTGCTCGACGATCAGCCGCTCGACCTCGTGCTGCTTGCAGTGCAGCCCGTCCTGCGACTCGAGCGCCGCGCGCATGGCGATGCGGTAGCGCGTCTTGTCGCACTGCGCGCGGGTGGCGCGCACCGCCGGTCCCTTGCTGGTGTTGAGGCGGCGGAACTGGATGCCGCAAGCGTCGGTGACCCGCGCCATCGCGCCGCCGAGCGCTTCGATCTCCTTGACCAGGTGACCCTTGCCGACTCCGCCGACCGCAGGATTGCACGACATCTGACCCACGGTGTCGAGATTGCCCGTGAGCAACAGGGTGCGCCGTCCGAGCCGGGCCGCGGCGAGCGCCGCTTCGCACCCGGCATGGCCCGCCCCGACGACAATCACGTCATAGGCGTGCGGATGCAGCATTGCCGCGTAGCGTCGTTGCTGGAGTGTCATCTGTCAAGATGAACGGCTTCGCAGCGCGTCACGAAGCAGCTCGAGCGCCCGCCGGTGTTGCTCGGGCGAGTCGCAGGTGTCGGACCACTTGACCACTTGACCGCGCGCCCACGCGGCCCAGTCTGCCATCGCGCCATAATGATCCCACAAGAAGCGCCACAAGAGGACCTGGGTGTTCGAGCGGCGCCAGCGCTCGCCGTTCAGCAGCGAGCGGGCGATTTGCTCGCCCATGGCGCGCATCGCCACCCCGTGCGCCTCGACCGCGGCAAGCTGAGCCAACAGCGCGTCAACACCTGCGAAATCGGCGTAGGCGACCTTCAGCAGCGCCTCGAATTCGAGCAGCGGCTCGGCACTCGGGGTGGGCACCCAGGCGGCCAGCGCGCGACGCCCGGCCGGAGTGATGCGATAGACCGTGTGCGGGCGGCGGCCGGTCTTGCCCCTCTTGGCGGCGGCCAGGCCGGCTTTGACCAGGCGCTTGACCTCCTCGAACAGCTTGGACTCCGCGCGCGGCCAGATGAAGTGGTAGTTGCGGGTCATCCGCTTGGTGAGCTGGTAGGCGGTGCCCGGCTCGACCGCCAGCAGGCCCAGGATGGCGTGCGAGGTAGCGGTGATCCGGATCGCTGGTTTCATCGTATCCGGATCAACTATACTCCCAAAGGGAGGGTACGCAATGTCCGCACGACACCTGTTCCGTCACGGCTTCGCGGTGGTGCTGTTCTCGCTGTGTCTGGGCTTCGCCATCCCGGCGGTCGGCGGCGGCGCCAAGGGGCGCCTGTGGCTGGCAGCGCACAACACCGGAATCCTCACCGGCCTGCTGCTGGTCGCCGCCGCCGCGGCCTGGCCCAAGCTGCGCCTCGGCGACCGGGCGCGCAGAGTCGCCGGCTGGGCGCTGATCAGCGGCGCGTGGCTGGGCTACTGGGTGCTCGGAGTGTTCACGTCGGTGACGCAGATGCCGCTCTCGGTCGCCGCGCCCAATCTGCCCCCGGTGCCGGGCTGGCCTCAGGCGGTGGTGGGCGTGTCGTTGATCTACGTCGGCCTGGCGATTCTCGCCGGGGTCGCCGTGGTGCTCTACGGCCTGCGTAACCAGGAGTGATGTGAGATCGTATACGCAGCATGAACAAGCTGCGCCTCGGCGTGTTGAAAATACCCCTCTGGTCCGTCAGTACCGCAGCCCCAGCCCAAGCGCGAGCGCCAGTGTCTGATCCGGCAACGACGTCGTAGCCCCCAACATGGCGTCGATATCCAATCGCAGCGACAAAGTGAACGCCACGCGCCCGGAGCCCAATGAGAACAGATCGATGCTGGCGGCGAGGAAGCCACCGACGAGCACGGCGGTGTCGTCGGGCATCAACGCCTGCCCCGCCGCCGCGCCGGCGCGCAGGCGGACCCAATCGTTGACCCGCAATTGCAGCCCCAGGCCGCCGAGGCCCTCGAGATAACGCGCCCCCCGCTCCACTCCGCCCAGGAATCGCCCGGTCAGGATCAGCCCCAGTCCCGAGTACAGATCGAGCCCGATCAGGATCTCGCCGCCGCCGACTACCGCTTCGAAACCGGGCACGCGGGGATCAGTCCCCAAGCTGGTGCGCCAGCTCGCCGCGCCAGTCACCCATTCGAGCGTGCCGCGCTCACGGATCCAGCGCGAGCCGCGCGTGTCGGCCGAGGCCACCGACGACAAGGCGATCGCGGCCACCAGCGCCAGCGCCCTCATGGCTCGTTGGTGTGCTCCGAGGGTCCCTTGCAGGTCGGCGCTCCGTGCACGAAGCGCGGCGCGAATTTATAGATCTCGAGCGTCAGATCGACCTCCACCTCCGAGAGCGTGGTGCCGACCGAGCGCTGCCCGCTCCACTTGATGCCCTGCACGCGCACCGAGCCGCACGGATCGAAGATGCCGCGCGGCTGCGCCCGCACCTTGTCGATCCACTGTTGCATGTGCCCCTGGGTGCACACCCCGTCGCCGCCGCCGCAGCGGAACAGGAAGGTGTCGTACCAGCTCTTCTTGTCCGGCGAATATTCGCTGATGAAAAACGCGGGCTCCTGCCCGGCATCGGGATTGCTGGCGGTGGCGCGCATGTGCACCACGTGCTTGCCCGGCGGCAGATCGATGTAGGCACACGAAGGTTGTGGCGATTCGGTCGACTTGGCCAAAGTGCCGCGCCCGGCAATGGTGAGCTCGAGCGGATTGGTGCCGCGGCCGGCGCGGATCTCGAAGCGCTTCTGTCCGGCAGCGATCGCCCCCTCGTCGGCGTCGGGCGCCTCCATGGTGCGGTTGGTGTCATCCACGCGGCGGCAGGCGCAGCTCGAGCCCTGGCAGCGCGCGCCCGCTACTTGCAGCGACGTGGGGTTGGCCGCGGCGGCCGGGCCCTTGGATGGACTTCCACCACAACCAGCGACGAGCAACGCAAGGGCGCAAATGCGGGTCCAAACCATGGGCGCATCGTATACCCGTTGACGGCGCGGCGGTAGCCGGAGAGGATGTCGAGTCCAATGCGTTTGTGGTGTCTCAGCTTGCTGCTTTTGACCTCGGCCTGCGAAGGCGGGTCGGGTTTCATCAAGTCGACCACGTCGTTCTATCCCACCGCGCAAAAGAACTACCAGGTGGGCGTCCAGGAGCTCAAGAGCCAGAACTGGCTGAACGCGCTGCAGTACTTCCAGCATGTGCGCACCACCTTCGGCTTCTCCAAGTGGGCCACGCTGGCCGAGCTCGGCATCGCCGACGCCGACGTGGGTCGCGAGAAGTACACCGAGGCGATCGACGGCTACAAGCAGTTCATCAAGTCGCACCCGACCCACGAGCACGTGCAGGACGGCTACGCGGCCTACCGCATCGGCGAGGCCTATCACAAGCAGATCCCCACCGACTGGTTCCTGGCCCCGCCGTCTTACGAAAAAGATCTCGGCCCGGTGCACGATGCGCTGCGCGAGCTGACCGCGTTCACCGAGCAATATGGCGACAGCCCGTATGCGCCCAAGGCGCGCAAGCTGATGGGCGACTGCGTGCAGCGGCTCACCGACCACGAGCTCTATGTCGCGCGCTTCTATCTCGACCGCGACAAGCCGTACGCGGCCATCGGACGCCTCGAGGGCATCGTGCACGATTACCCGGGCGCGCGCCGCGAGCCCGAGACCCTGCTGATGCTGGGCAAGACCTACATGAAGATGGAAAAATTCGACAAGGCTCGCGAGGCGTTCGCCAAGCTCTCGACCGAGCATCCGGAGGATTACCGCGCCGAGAAGGCGAAGCTGTATATTGAGTTCATCGATCGGAAGCCGAAGAAGTAAAAGAGGGGACTGACATGGACGATCGGCTACGCCAACTCATGCACCTCGCGCGCGAGCACTACGAGACGCACGAGTACGACAAGGCCGAGCCGCTCCTTCTGCAGATCGTCCGCGAGCACCGTGGCTTCGCCGACATGTTCAACATGCTGGGCGTGATCCACCACCACCACGGCCGCTTCACCCAGGCGCAGGAGATGTTCGAAGAGGCCCTGCGCATCAATCCCAACTACACCGAGGTGTCGCTCAACCTGGCGGTCACCTACAACGATCTCGGCAAGTATCAGCAGGCGCGCGAGGTCTATGCGCGCGCCATCGCCGCCACCAAGGGCCAGCCCAAGCAGATGGATCCGTTCGCGCGCGGCAAGGTGGCCAACATGCACGCGCGCACCGCCGACGCCTACGTCGGCCTCGGCATGAACGAAGAGGCCGCGCGTGAATATCGCAAGGCGCTCGACCTGTGCCCCACCTTCATCGACATCCGCACCAAGCTGGCTTCGACGCTACGCGACATGGGCGACAAGGAAGCGGCGGTGCAGGAGTACATCCAGGTCAAGCAGCAGGCGCCCAAGTATCTGCCGGCGCGCATCAACCTGGGCGTGACGCTCTACTCGCTCGGCCGCCGCGATGAGGCGCGCAGCGAGTGGGAAGCGGTGCTCGCCGACGAGCCCGACAACAAGAGCTGTCGCATGTACCTCGACATCCTCAAGGGCTGAGTCGCACCTCGGAGTAGAAGCGCGAGTGGTTGTAGCCGGGCAAAAGAGTGCCCAGGTCCACTTGAGCGATCGGTCCCTTGGCGAAGTCGCGCGCGTCGAAGATGGCGACTTCGGTGCGCGCACGCGCGGCGTCGAGCACCCAGGTGAGCACCCAGCCGTCGTCCTCGTCGCTGGCGCCGGGACGCGCGCAGAACGCCGGCTGGCCGACGAAGCAGCGCGGTCCGAAATCCCACTGCGTGTGCGTGCAGCTGTCGACGTCGATGCGCGCCAGCGCGTGGAAGTTCAAGAACATCATCGGGTCGCGCTCGCCGCCCGCGGTGCCCGGCGTGGCGGCATAGACGTAGCGGTGCTTGAGGCCGAAGCGCGCGCGGTTGACGATCGACTGCTCGATCACCAGCGGCAACAAAGTGCGCGCGGTGATGGTGCGCGCACGCGTATCGACCGTGTAGCGGTGCAAGTGGCCCGGCGGGGTCTTGGTGTCCGGGCGGGAATTACGCGCGCGCAGCTCGTCGGGCTCGGCCGAATAGAAGTCGGGCATGACCTCCTCGGCCACCGCGTCGACGATCACGGTCTCGCCTTCCTCCCAGGCATTGGCGATGTGGAAGATCGATCCCGCACCGTCGGGCACATCGAGGCGCAGCGGCTCGCCGCCGTCGCGCGGCACCAGGTGCAGCACGCACGGCTTCTTTTCGCGCGCGAAACAGTCGGCGACCGTCTTCTTGCCCGCGAGCACCGAGAACGGCTTGAGCTTGAGCGGGAACTCGAACTGCACGTGCCAGCGCGGCGTGTAGGCCTGCTCGTGCACGAAAGCATTGTTGTGCTGAAGCGTGGTCGAGACCTCGCGGTGCACCTCGAGCTTGCCGTCGAGCTCGAAGAAGCGCGCGGTGTCGGGCTTGAGCCCCTTGCGCACCACCACCTGCGCGATCAGGCGCTGGCCGTCGGCCGTCAGGCGCGGCATGAACGCCAGCCAATCCTGCGGCCCGCGCTGAACCGGCAGCGGCAACAAGCCGCGGGTCTCGAGAGTCAGCGCATCGAGCTCGAGCCAACCCTGCTCGCTGATGGCGAACAAGCGTCCACCCAGCCACAGCACGTCTTGCAGAGGCGACGAGCCGAGCTCGAGCTTGAAGAAGTTGGCCCACCAACCGGGCAGGTTGGTGAAGGCGCGCCGCTCCAGCTGCTTTTGCGCCAGCGTCTCGCGCTCGAACACCGGCGTGCGCGCATGACGGGTACGTGCATGTGCGCGGCCGCCTTCGAAGGTCACTCCGGCGACCAGCGTGTGCCCGTCGAAGAAGGCGAGCACATCGTCGCCCAGGCGCTGCACGCCCGGACCGACGCGCAACAACGTACCGGTCAACCCCTCGGGGATGGCGCCAGAGCGTGTCTGACAGGGGCCCTGGTGCTCGTCAACGATCGATTGAAAGAGGAACGCGTCGTCGCGCGAGGCTTGCATGTCTTTGATCTACGACGGCGCGACGCCAACGGATCAATACCAGGGCAACAATCAGGCCGAGCATCGCCAGCGGCGGCTCGGCCGGCATCGGTCCGCCATATTGGCAACCCAGGCGGTTCGAGGAGTCGACGAAGCCGTTGCCGTGGATGCCGGCGGCGGCCATCATGCTGCCGAAGCGCGCGGTGATCTCGGCCGGGCGGTTGGGCTCGTAGAGATAGCGATACAGGTCGCCGAGGCCGAATTCACTGGCTCCATTGCGCTGCCACTTGTACTCGACTCCGTAGACCGCGCGATCGAGCGCATCGTAGGCCAGCGCCAGCGCCACCAGCGGCTGCTCCTTGCGCGCGCCCGACTCGTCTTCGCCCAGGATGCGCACGCGCACGATCTCGCTGTCGGCCACCGAAACCACCGGCAAGGCGCTGACCGGGGTGCCGCCGACATTGAGCGTCACCGAGGTGGTGCCGGTGCGGTTGGGGGTGAGCTGCAGCCAGTCTTTGTCTTCGAACAGGAAGGTGCGCACCACGCTCGCTTTGACGTCGGTGGTCGAGGCCACCGCGAGCGCGCCGTTGCCGCTCAGCCGATCGTTGCCGAGCCAGTAGCGAGCCAGGTAGGTGCCGGTGCCGGTGGAGCGGATACGCGCTTCACCGACCAGCGCTTCGGCGTCGGAGCGGCCGATGAGGAGGATGCCATGCGCCAGCATCTCGACCCGATCGGGCAGGCGCACCTGGATGGGACGCACGTGCACCACCTCGCCGCCGTCGTCGCGCACGATCAGATCGGCGTCGCCCGCTTTGAGCGCCTTGCCGAGCACGTAGAAGGTCTCGTCCTTGTGGTAGGGGTTCTGCACCGAGAACACCGACGGGTCGGAGCTCTCGATGGTCCAGCGCGTCGGATTGACCCGGCCATCGCTGTTGCGCACCCAGATGTCCATGCTCGAGCCCTGCACGTACGGCGAGTGCAGCGCGTCGGAGGGACCATCGAGCGGATTGAAGTCGAGCTCGAGATCGACGTTGTCGACCAATGCCACCGTATTGCAGCCCGACCCAGCCAAGGCCGCGAACGCCATAAGCAAATAGGTGATGCGCATAGCGTGATTATATCACCCGGATCAGTTGGCTTCGAGGACCCAGTAGAGATCGGCGGCGTTGTCGGCGATCGCATCTTTGATGTCGGATTCGAGCACCGGCAGCACCAGCACGAACGGCTTGGCACCGCGGCGGGCTGCGCGCTCGGGCACCGCGTAGCGACGCACGTGGCCGTCACCGGCGAAGACGATGACGCGCTTGTGGTTCTTGAGCACCGACGCCACGCGGGCGGCCATCGATTCGTCCCACACCAACTGCGCGCGGTAGAAGCGCTCGAAGCGCGCCTCGGCGAAACGACCGTGGGGATGCGCGCCGAATGCTTCGCGCACCATCTCGCGGTGCGCGGCCGGGCCGGCTTGCATCTCTGGCAATTGTTTCTTCTGCTCGTCGGTGAGCGTGTCGTGCGACACCGCGCGCGCCAGGTCGCGCGGCGCATTGAGCGCATAGGCCTTGAGCTGGTGCGTGCGGGCGAAGGCGAACAGCGGCTTGTAGAGGCCGTAAGGGTAGCCCCAGGTCTTTTTCCAATCGACCTTCTCGGCGAACGCGGCCTCGTCGAGCTCGCCGCTCAGGTAGGCATCGAGCTCGGGCTGCAGCGTGACCGGCAACATCTCGAAGCCCAGCGCCAGCGACGGGTCGAGCGCATAGGCGCGCTCGAGCACTTCGAGCTGCGCGGCGTGGTGATGCGGATTCGGGTGTTCTTCGCCGACGTAGATGACACGCGCGGGAGCGAGGCGCGCGGCGAGCGCCGATTCCTCGACGGAGGAGCCCGATTGATCGACGATGCGGTGAGGGAGGGCGATCGGCTCGGCGGCTCCGCGTGAACCGTGCGGTTTTTCGGGCTCGGGCTCAGGCTCGGGCTTGGGAGCGGAGACCACGGGCGGGAGTGGGTGAGCGCAGCCTGAGAGCAGCGCGAGCACGAGAAGAGATCTCATGCG
>JACXTT010007560.1_pt1 | contig 15287 bp, 13 predicted proteins | sample 9270951 | NCBI WGS metagenome assembly JACXTT01 (sample SAMN15532306, study PRJNA645909) | rock metagenome | isolation source: weathered quartz diorite | place: Puerto Rico | collected 2017-06-21 | reverse complement strand
TGGTGCGTAACACATGGAGACAGTTCGCTTTCCAGATAGATACTACCGGTTCTTATGTACCCGTGAATAATAATTCAGGTACCAGTTTCAACACACTGGCCGTTAACCTGGAAGAGAACAGCAGCCGCCAGCCGGTGAATTACATCATGCCGCCCGATGTGCAGCGGATGCAGATACTCAGCAATAATGGCGTGAACCTGCAACAAAATGAACAGGCGATGAGCTTGCGTATCGGCAACCTCCTTAGCGGCGACTCCAGGGGCGTGTTCAAAACACTGAACATGGACATCAGGCAATACGGAAAGTTGTCCATGTATCTGCACGCAGAATCGGTAACCGGACAGCGTGTGGTGAAAGACGGCGAGCTGAATGCAGTTGTACGCATTGGCCAGGATTTTCTGAACAATTACTATGAGATCAAGATACCATTGAAGATCACGCCGCCGGGTAATTATCCGGTAGGGCAGGAGGGAAAAGTATGGCCGACCGAAAACGACCTTGATTTCAGCCTGCGGGAATTGATCGATATGAAAACGCGCAGGAACAGCAAGGGTGCGTCGCCGTCTACTATTTACCGGGAAGTGGTTGGTAATAAAACATTTTCCATTTTGGGTAATCCCAACCTGGGAGAATTAAGGGGCATCCTGGTTGCGGTAGAAAATCCATACAAACTGGATGGTCCTGTACTGAGTACCGAAGTATGGGTGAATGAACTCCGGTTATCGGAGCTGGACGAGCATGGCGGATGGGCTGCGCTGGGCAGGGTGGATGTGCAGATGGCAGACCTGGGTACTTTGTCGGTATCGGCCAATACACATACGCAGGGCTTTGGCTCTATTGAACAACGGGTGAACGAAAGAGCACGCAATAACCTGATGCAATTTGATGTAGCCACTAATATTGATGCAGGTAAATTGGTTCCGAAAGAAGCGCGTTTGTCGGTGCCAGTATATGCGAGTATCAATAGAACGGTGTATACACCTGAGTACGATCCTTATGATATGGATATCCGTTACAAGGATAAATTGAATGCGGCTAAGTCACAGGCACAGCGGGATTCTATACGCAATGCAGCGATTGACCAGACCACCATCAAAACGCTGAATTTTACCAATGTGCGGGTATTACCGGGAAAGAAGTCGGGCTTGTTGAAGCTGAGTAATTTTGATTTCAGTTATTCTTATACGCAGATACAGCAGAGCAGCCCCATTGTGTACCAGAATACTGTTGTGAGACACCGTGGCGGGATGGGTTATACCTATAACCGATCGAGTCGTTTTGTGGAGCCATTTAAAAAACTGGTACGCAGCCGTTCGCCCTGGCTCTCGCTCCTGCGGGATTTTAACTTCAGTCCAATGCCTTCTTACCTCAGTTTCAGGGCTGATGTGAATCGGCAGTTTGGTGAATTTATTCCGCGGATTGTGAATACGATAGATAGTAAGGTAGATCGCGTGGATACTACGTACGATAAATATTTTACGTTCGATCGGTATTATAATATGCGTTGGGACCTGACGCGCTCGCTCAACTTTGATTTTTCTGCCACCAATAATGCGCGTATCGATGAACCTTATGGCCGGCTCGATACCAAGGCCAAGAAAGATACGGTGCGGGATAATTTCTTTAAAGGAGGCAGGAATACCTTGTATCAGCAGAAAGCAATATTCGGATATACCATTCCGCTGAACAAAATGCCGCTGACAGATTGGATCACGGCGCGCTATAGTTATGGTACTTCATACAACTGGATTGGCGGAAGCTTACTGGCACCTGGTTTAGGGAATACGATAGAGAACTCCCAGGAGAACAACCTGAATGCACAGTTCAATTTTGGTATGCTGTATGCCAAGTCGAGATGGCTGCGGGCGCTGGACAATATACCGCCGCCCAAACCCAAAGCAGGAGCCCCTGCCAGGCCGAATGACAACAAGAACCTGTTGGGATCTGTTCTGCCTACTAAAGAAGAGGCATTACGAGGTCTTTCAGGAAAGCCGCGGACAGATGCATTGCGTAAATGGAGGGAACGGAAACGTGATGAACGGATTGCACAACGTATGCTGAAAGCCGGTCAGTTGCCTGAATTAAATAGCCTGGAGAGAACAGCCGGCAGGTTATTAACAATGATCAAAGGTGTTACGGTGAATTATGCTGAGAATTACCATAGCCGGGTGCCCGGTTACATGGATAAAACCAAACTTCTGGGTCAGGATTGGAATACCATGGCACCCGGACTGGATTATGTTTTCGGACGGCAGCCTGATACCAGTTGGTTGAACGAGAAGGCGGCAAAAGGATTATTGAGCAGGGATAGTACGTTCAATTTCCTGTACAGGCAGAATTTTGAACAAAGGCTCACTGTTACGGCGCAAATAGAACCTATTCGTGACCTGGTGATTGATCTGAACCTCGATAAGAGTTTTACCAAGGAATATTCAGAGTTGTTCAAAGATACATTGGGCAACGGTACGATGAGCCACCTTAATCCATTGGCTACCGGTGGTTTCAGTGTGTCTTATATCGCATTCAATACCCTGTTCCAGAAGGAAAACCCGAATGAAATATCAGATCTGTTCAAAACCTTTGAGAATAACCGGATCGTTGTGTCGCGCCGCGTAGCTGCTGCTAACCCTTATTGGCAGGCATTACCCGGAACGCAGAAATTCGGAGCAGACGGATTTGCAACAGGTTACGGACGTTATTCGCAGGATGTGCTGGTGCCTTCCTTCCTGGCTGCTTATACCGGTAAAGATCCCAACAGTATTTCGTTGATCAATCAGTCGAATGGAAAGATATCTTCCAATCCATTCAGGGGCATCATGCCCAAACCCAACTGGCGTGTTACTTATACAGGGTTGAGTAAGATCCCTTCCCTGGCTTCGGTGTTCAGTGGTATTACACTTACACACGCCTATAGTGGCCAGTTGAGCATGAACAGTTTCAATAGCGCATTGCTGTACCGCGATCCTTTCCGTTTCAATGCACCCGGATTTATTGATACGGTGAGCGGCAACTATATTCCCTTTTTCCTGGTGCCCAATATAACCATGCAGGAAAAATTTGAGCCGTTAATAGGAGTGGATGTAACCACTATCAAACAACTCAACCTCAAGTTTGAATACCGGAAAAGCAGGCAATTAAGCCTTAGCCTGATCGATTATCAACTGACCGAAAGTCGTGCTACTGAATGGGTATTTGGATTCAGCTGGCGCAAGCGTGGGGTGAACCTGCCTTTCAAAATACCAGGTGCCAACAGCAAGAAACTGGTGAATGACCTGAATGTGAAACTGGATCTGTCAATGCGTGATGTATCCAACAGCAACAGCAGGCTCGATCAAAGCAATGCATATGGTACGGGCGGACAGAAAGAAATTACGATTTCACCGGCCATTGATTACGTGTTGAATAGCCGGATCAATATAAAATTCTTCTACGATCGTCGTAAAACGATTCCCTATATTTCAACTTCAGCGCCCAGCACGCAAACACGTGCAGGGGTGAGTGTACGGATCGCTTTGCAGTAAGCTAGCTCTTCCTGAATGCCCATTTCCACATTTCTTTCCAGGTAACTTTCTTGCCATACATAAGAATGCCTGTGCGATAGATCTTACCAGCCAGCCAGGTGGTGCAAAGAAAACCTGCTACCAGTAATGCCATACTCAGCAGCAACTGGATCAATGTAACGCCATCGGGAATACCGTGGGCGATACGGGCCATCATTACAATGGGAGATGTGAAAGGGAACAGGCTGCCGAATACAGCCAGGCTGCTGTTGGGATCGTTGACAGCTTTGGTCATGATCACCAACGCAAATATTACCGGCATCATAATAGGCAGCAACAGGCTTTGTGCATCCTGCGGGTCTTCGTTCACGGCGCTGCCCACAGCGGCAAAGAGCGATGAATACAGGAAATATCCGCCCATGAAATAAAAGATAAAGCAACCGATGATCAGCGGGAAGTTGATGTCGCTGAGGCCGCTCATAAGGCCATTCATAGCACCACTATCTTTCATGGCCTGCGCTGCGCCCATGGCGCCGGGTTGCACGGGTTGCGCATGTATTTGCGCAGCAAGGTCGGGGAAGATCATGGGCAGGATCAATTGCAGACCGAATACCAGTAATATCCAAATGACAAATTGGACAAGCCCTACGGATCCGATACCCAATATCTTGCCCATCATCAATTGGAAGGGTTTAACGCTGCTCACGATCACTTCGGCAATGCGATTCACTTTTTCTTCCATCACACCCCGCATAACCATAGTGCCATAAAGGAAGAGAATGATGTAAATGAGAAAGCCGGAGATCATACCTACTGCATAGCTTATGCCTACTTTAGAATCGTTATTGGTTTTACCCGCGGCATTGGAGAAACGGATATACTCTTTTTCTGCCCTGGCACTGTCGAGTTGTTGCTTGGAAATATTCATCGACAAAAGCTTTTTCTCTTCCAGGGCGCTGCTGATGCGCTTCTGGATGGCTTCGCGTGTGAGGAGCCCGATGGCTTTGCCAGACCGCAACTGCAGTGAATCGGAAGAGGAGCCAACAGAAAAGCCGGCAGGAACATAGAGGTAGGCATCGAAAGTGCGGTTATCCAGCTGTTTCTGAACAGCGGCGGTATCATCATCCACAAAGTTGAAGATCAGTTCTGTCGTTTTTTTGTCATCGATTTTGCCATTGAAAAGATGGGCCTTATCGATGTCGGCTACTTTGAAATGATCAGTTGATTTGACCGAAAAATAGATCATGCCCGCATAGAGACTGAAAATGAGCAGGGGTAATCCGATGGTGGAAAGCAGGAAAGTCTTTTTCTGTACCCGTGTCAGGAATTCACGTTGCGCAACAAGTAGTGTTTTGTTCATATTAAGCATGTTCAAATTGCCTGGTCTTGGCTTTGCTGCCTTCTACCAGGTGAATAAAAATATCATTGAGTGAAGGAAGTATTTCATGAAAGGCCTCGATGGTGCATTGCTGCTGGAGGAAAAACTGAAGCACGTCATTGCTTTTATGGCCTTCGTGAATCTTTACCGTTAAAGCGTTGGCCTGCTGGTCGATGATGTCGAAAGCCGGACTGTTGGTATGTGCAGGCAGCTCCTGTAATTTGATGCTGAATTTGTTTTCCTTGAATTGCTGTTTCACATCACCAACGGTTCCGTCGAGTATTTTTTTACCCAGGTTCATGAGTATGATGTGGTCGCATATTTCTTCTACCTGTTCCATGCGGTGGGTACTGAAGATGATGGTGCTGCCACGTTGGGCCAGGCCGTAGATCTCGTCTTTGATCAGGTTGGCATTGAGTGGGTCCAGGCCGCTGAAAGGTTCGTCGAGTATGATCAGCCGGGGCTCATGCAGAACGGTGGTAACAAATTGCAATTTCTGGCTCATACCCTTACTCAGGTCCTCTACTTTTTTGTTCCACCAGCTTTCCATTTCCAGCCGTTTGAACCAGAACTTGATCTGCTTAAGCGCCTCCTGCCGGCTGAGACCTTTCAATTGCGCCAGGTACATCACCTGGTCGCCGATCTTCATTTTTTTATACAGCCCTCTTTCTTCCGGCATATAGCCGATCTTAAGCACATCTTCAATGGGATTGAAGGTTTGGCCATCGAATTGTATATGACCGCTATCGGGGTAGAAGATACCCGTGATCATGCGCAGCAAGGTGGTTTTCCCTGCGCCATTAGGACCGAGCAGTCCGAATATGCTGCCTTTTTTAATGGAAAAACTGATATCGTCCACCGCTTTCTGGGTAGCGTAGTACTTTCTGAGGTCGGTTAGTTCCAGGATGTTCTGCATAGTAGAAAGATGATTGAATTCAAATTTAATGATTCGGGGTTCTGGTTGGCTAAATATTTACACCAGCGGAAACATTAGCGAAAAATGGGTGAAAAAACGGTTGCCGGGTCTTGACCGTTGTTTATTTTTACCATTCAACCAAAAAAACCTACAACATGAGTAATGCTAAAGGAAAACATGTGCCGGCCTCCAAAGCAAGGTTGGGTATCGACGCATATCGGAAGCAGTTTTCAGGAACCCCTTATTACAGGGAGTCGATTAGTTATACCATTACCGAACTCAGGGTTTTTCTGGATACTGCTGAAAAGGAGTTGATGGGTATGAATGTAACCGATCCCAATGACCAGTGTATTAGCTTTCTGCCCTATATTAATCAGGACGATCAAAAGTTAAGTGTGCTGATGACACCCAGTGTATACAGAGCAGATTCAACTGCAAGCAACGGAAAGCATAAGCATCAATTCAACAAACACATTGATGAAGGCTATGGCAGGGATGGGGCTAAAAGTGATGCAACATCTGCTACAGATCCAACAAATCCTTATAATGGAGTGGCGACGCCGACTGACCCGTATAATGCTGGTCAGAGTCAACCATAAGGTAGGTGATTTTCAATATTTGAATGGATAAGATAGAAGGAATGGTTTTGTAAGGGATTCTTCGGACCTGGTCATAATTATGAGAATAGAATTGAATCATATTGCGGAATTGATCTGCCTGCTGGCAGCATTGTGGAATTACAAGTTTCTGAAAGGAACGATCTATTTCTATTTTATTTATTATGTGGCATTTATCCTTTATGGAGAATTAGGAGCCGGTTATTTTAAATATGTTTTATCACTCACTTTGAAACCGGAAGAGAGGAATAACATGCATATTTATGTGTGGGTATGGATTGTGATGGGGGCATTCCTGAGTTATTTTCTTTATTTAGAGATCAGAAGTGTGTTTGTCAGGAAACTGATTATAGTGCTTACGTCCTTGTTGGTCTGTTATTTTTTGTTCTTGTTTTTCTTTTTCAGACATTACATAGAGCCATGTTATTACGGATTTGTGGTGGAAACATTCTACCTTACCCTTTTATGCTGTGTTTATTTTTATGAACTATTCCTGCATTCAGAAGAAGGCGATTCTATCTGGATATCACCTGCATTTTGGGTTATAACCGGCATATTTATTTTCTTTACGGGCACCAGTATTTCTTCAGTGATGCACGGGGTATTGAAAAACTTCAGCACCCGGATAATGGGGTTGCCACTTTATAGTTTTATTGCCCAGGTATTGTGTGTGTTTCTGTACGGTTGTCCTGTGGTTGCCTTTATATTAATCAGGAAGAAACAAATAAGGCTGTCCAATGCGGATAGCTGAGAAATTCAATTACATGCCAATATCCTTAAGAGTCATATCAGAATTCATAAGCTTATTGATAGCTGTCCTTAGTTATAAAAAGCTAAAGGTTACCTGGTATGTATATGCTATTCCTTTTTTGTTTTTTGTGTTATATGCAGAAATGGGAGCTACTTATCATCACGCTGTATATACCAGGGCCGAGTGTCCTAATGGTAATACCCATATTTATTTATGGGTAAGCATTGTAGAGACTATTTTTTACGGTCGTTTTTTTTGGCTTTCCTTTAATAGTCGGATACTGAAAAAAATAACAGAAAGCATTGCGGTCGTCATTATTGCCGGTTACTTGTTCCTGTTCTTTTTTTCATACATATACGTCGAATCCGTTTTGTATTTAATGGCACTGAACGGACTTTTTTTTACGGTACTCTCTTGCGTTTATTTTTACAGACTATTCATCAATGCAGAGGAAGAGAATGCGCTTTCTTTGCCCGATTTCTGGATGGCTGTGGGTATATTCACTTTCTTTTCCGGGATCGGTTTGTCCTTCGTATTGCATAAAACATTGGAACAGACAAATATCAGGATTATGGGTTTATACCTTTACAACCTCATTCCACAGGTGCTAAGTATCATTTTATATGGTTGTTTTATAACAGCGTTCCTATTGTGCGGAAAGAAACGTACAGGACTGTCCAATACTAGCAGCCAATATTTTTAATTGCATGCCAGTAGCTATAAGCGTCATATCAGAGTTCATCAGTTTGTTGGTAGCTATTTCCTGTTATAAAAGACTAAGGGGTACTTGGTATGTGTATGCCATTCCCTTTTTGTTTTTTGTATTGTATGCAGAAGCCGGAGCCATTTATCATGTAGTCGCATTTGCTAGGACCAGCAATCCCGGTAGCAACGCACATATTTATTTGTGGGTAAGCATTGTAGAGACCATTTTTTATGGCCGTTTTTTTTGGCTTGCTTTCAACAACAGAGTGCTGAAACAAATAACAGAAAGTATAGCGGTTATTATGATCGCCAGCTACCTGTTCCTATTCTTTTTTTCGTACATATATGTGGAGTCCTATTTTTATTTGATGGCGTTGAATGGTTTTTGCTTTACGGCCCTTTCCTGTATTTATTTTTACAGATTATTCATCAATGTGGAAGAAGTAAGCGCGCTTTTTTTGCCGGATTTCTGGATGGCTGTGGGCATATTTACCTTTTTTTCAGGTATCAGCGTGTCATTCGTGTTGCATGAAACATTGGCGCATGCAAACATCAGGATCATGGGTTTGTATCTTTATAATATCATCCCCCAGGTTTTAAGTATAATTTTATATGGCTGCTTCATAACAGCTTTCATATTATGCAGGAAGAAAAAAACAATCTGATCATAGCGGTACTTACCGGCAGTTTTTTTGTGTTGCTGTTTGGCTTCATGATGTTGCTGGTGGTGCTTAATTTTTTGAGGAGTAAAAAGAAAATGTTGCTGGAGAAAAAAGTAAGAGAGGCACAGGTGCAGCAGGAATTATTGCAGGCACAGCTGGAAATGCAGGAACAGACTTTCAAAACGGTGAGCCAGGAGATACATGATAATGTGGGGCAGATATTGAGCCTGGCCAAAGTGAACCTGAGCATACTGGCCATGGAAGTAGGGGGCAATGAAAAACTCAACGATATCTCCGAACTGGTGGGGAAAGCCATCCGGGAGCTGAGGGCGTTGAGTGCGGGATATTATGCCGACAGGTTGCTGGAAGAAGGCCTGATCATAGCTATCAGGCATGAACTGGAACAGTTGGAAAAAACAGGATTGTTTACTACTTCTTTCAGCACCCAGGTAGATCCGTTGCCGGTAGATAAAAACAAAACCATTTTCCTGTTCCGTATGATACAGGAAGCACTGAATAATATGGTCAAACATTCCGGCGCCACCCATGTAAGCGTCAATATTTTTAAGCAGGAGGACGATATACAGATCATGATCAAAGACAATGGCAAAGGTTTTGATCGTAAAAAAGAAGGATTCAAGCCCGGTATAGGATTGAGCAGTATTGAACAACGGGCAAAAATAATCGGTGCCCAGGCCACTGTTCACAGCGAAGAAGATAGAGGAACTATTGTTAACCTGTTATTTAAAGCACATAATTATGATTAAGATTGCATTGGTAGATGATCATGTGGTATTACGCAAAAGCCTGGCTGTATTGATTAATATGCTACAGGATTTCAAGGTAATTATAGAAGCGGGCAATGGCGAAGAGTTTATTGAGCAACTGAAAGAAAAAGGATTGCCCGATATCGCCCTGCTGGATATTACCATGCCGGTAATGGACGGTGTTGAAACGGCCCGCTGGATCAAACAGCATCACCCGCAGATCAAAGTAGTGGCGTTGAGCATGATCAAGAACGACCTGGTCGTCATCCGTATGCTCAAAAATGGAGCAAGAGGGTATATTCTTAAAGACTGTGAACCGGAAGAACTCCGCGATGCATTGCACCAGGTATATGAGAAAGGGTATTATTATAATGAGTTGCTTACATCCCGTATGAAGGCCAATGACAAGTTTATCAGTGAAGAGGGGCTGCGCTCTATGATGAATGAAAAAGAACTGACTTTTCTTCGCTGGACCTGCACCGATAAAACCTATAAGGAGATTGCAGATGAAATGGACGTCAGTGTTCGAACGGTGGATGGCTATCGCGATGCCCTTTTTCAGAAACTCAATGTTACCACCCGGGTAGGGCTCGCTATCTACGCCATCAGGAACGGCATCGTAGTGCTGTAAAACAGGGTGTTTTTCCCCGAAAAAATGGGTGTTTTTCACGTATGCTGGACCCTTCCGCTATTCTAAGTTTGCTTTATGAAAGGGAGTTAAGGGTAACTGTAAAAAGTACCTGATCATAAAGAGATAGCGGTCATATCCGGGGGGAAGATGACTTGCTATCTCTGACTCTCTGAATTTCACCAGCTATTTAAGCAAGACAACAGATACGATTATTTTTCTCAGACGTTGATTTATATTGGGGGCAGGAGAGGTTTCTACCTCTCCTCATTTATTTAAGAAACCTGCAGCCGCAGGATGATCTGTTCAGCCACCCTTTCCCCATCCATCGCAGCGCTTACAATTCCACCGGCATAGCCAGCGCCTTCACCGCAAGGATATAGTTTTTTAACCTGAGGATGCTCCAGGCTATTGTTATGACGAGGAATACGTACCGGGGAAGAGGTTCTGCTTTCTGTTGCCACTACCACTGCATCGTTTGTGTAATATCCACGCATTCTTTGGCCAAAGGCTTTCAACGCCGCTTGCAGGCTCTGGTGTACAAATGGTGGTAACACAGTTGCAAGATTGGCAGGAGTGATGCCCGGCAGATAACTGCAGTCGGGCAGATCGGTAGAACGGCTGCCCGTACAAAAATCAACGACGCGTTGGGCGGGTGCTACCATTGAACCGCCGCCTGCCTGGTATGCAGCTTGTTCAACGGCTTGTTGAAAATGCATCAACAGCAGGGGAGAAGATGGCAGCTTATTTTTATTGTGTGCGAAATATTTTTTTGCATCATCCAGTGTTACCTGTACCACCATGCCGCTATTGGCGTGGGCATTGTTGCGTTTGCTGGGGCTCCAGCCATTCACCACCAATTCGCCGGGATGGGTAGCCGCCGGGGCAATGATACCGCCGGGACACATACAGAAACTGAAAACGCCCCTGTCTTTCACCTGTTCCACCACCCCATAGGATGCGGGAGGCAGAAGCGGGTCGCGGATCGGCTGATGGTATTGTATGGAATCGATCAGTGCCTGCGGGTGTTCGATGCGAACGCCGAGTGCAAAAGGTTTGGCTTCTATCAGGATATTCTTCTGATGCAACAATTCAAAAATATCTCGGGCAGAATGACCGGTTGCCAATACAACGGCATCCGCTGTGAGGCTATCGCCGTCGGCAGTCACAACACCCTGTATTTCCTGTTGGCTGATGATCAGGTCGGTCACTTTTTTTTCAAACAGGAAAATACCTCCGGCATCAATGACCTGTTGCCGCATGGCCGTGATGATATGTGGTAACTTATTGGTTCCGATATGCGGATGCGCTTCGTATAGAATATTTTCTTCCGCCCCGAACTGGTGGAAGAGCTGAAGGATGCGATTGATGTTGCCACGCTTACCACTGCGGGTATACAACTTACCATCACTATAAGTACCGGCACCGCCTTCACCAAAGCAATAATTACTTTCGGGATTCACAATTCCGGCCTTGTTCAGGGCGGCCAGATCGCGGCGGCGGTCTCTTACATTTTTACCTCTTTCCAGGATCACAGGCTTGATGCCGGCTTCCAGCAGGCGCAAGGCTGCAAACAAGCCGGCGGGACCTGCACCTACAATGATCACACTATGCGGAGACCAGCTCACATCCCTGAATGCAATGCTGATATTTTCCCGCAGGTGAAAAGGCTCTTCAATAAAAGCCTGCACCGTCAGGTTGATCCATACCTGCCGGCCACGGGCATCAATAGATTGTTTGAGGATATGATAACCCGTTATGGTCGCATCGGCTTTGCCAGCCGACCGGGCAATATAACTGCGTACGGTGGCGGCATCGGCTGCTTCGGCGGGACTGAGTTTGACTGTGATCTGTGATTGCATACCTAAAAGGGCAGGTCGTCTACCATCTCTGCCGGAGGCGGCATGTCATTATAATCGGGTTGTCCCGACTCCTGCGACATTTTAACCGTTTCCATTCTCCAGGCATCGAGGTTGGTAATATAATTCTCACGCCCGTCTTTTACCCACTTGGTGCCTTTGATGTTGAACTGCACTTTTACATCATCGCCGATATTGAATCGGTCGGGCATGGCGGTTTTATCCTGCACGCATTGGAACTTAACATAATTGGTAATGACTCTTCCGCCAATATCTTCGGTTTTTTCAATTACGAACTCCCTTGTCTTGAAGGTTTCGGTGCGCTGCACAATGTCAAACCGGGTCACCAGTTTGCCTGTAATCTCGTAGGACATACTATGTTTTTTTGAAAGGGACAAAACTAATATTAAAATCCACTGTAGGCTTAAAAAATCTTCGTTTACTGTCATTAAAAGTGTATCTTAACGCTGCGGGCTGCGAACTGTTTTCCTAAGGAAAAAAACAAGGGAATAAAAAATTTTTTTTTCAACATAAAGTCTACATATTCGCAGACTCGTATGTATTTTTTGGATACCTTAATGGTGAGTGTTAAGAAAAGGGGCATACTACTGTAACTCATTATATAAACTCGTTCGTTTTCATTTATGGTTAAGAGCGCTGAATCAGTATGGAGCAATTGTTTGAAGATCATCAAAGACATTGTAGAATGGCAACATTTCAAAACATGGTTTGAACCCATCAACCCGGTAGAGTTGAAAGAGAATGTGCTCATGATCCAGGTGCCTAGCCAATTCTTTTATGAATACCTCGAAGAACATTATGTAAACCTGTTGGCCAAGACCCTTAAAAGGGAATTGGGCAAAGAAGCCAGGCTGGAATATCGTATTATGGTGGACAGCGGCAATACCAATGGCCGCAATGGTTCCATGGACGTGCCTGCCAGCGGAATGAAAACCTATAACAACAATGAAATGAACTTCCCGCTGGTGATCGATAACCCGGTAAAGAATCCTTTCGTGATTCCCGGTCTGAAGAAAATGCAGATCGATCCCCAGCTCAACCACATGTATACTTTTGACTCTTTTATTGAGGGCGATTGTAACCGTGTGGCCAGGAGAGCGGGTAAAACCGTAGCGGAAAAGCCTGGTGCCAATTCATTCAACCCATTGGTGATTTATGGCGGGGTTGGATTAGGCAAGACACACCTGGCCCAATCCATTGGAAACGATGTAAAAAGGATGCATCCCGGTAAAGTAGTATTATATGTGAGCAGTGAAAAGTTCATCAACCAGTTCCAGGACCACAGCCGCAACAATGCCATTAACGACTTCATACATTTCTATCAGCTGATTGATGTGCTGATCATTGATGATGTACAGTTCTTCAGCCGGGCAGAAAAAAGCCAGGACGCTTTTTTTGCGATCTTCAACCACCTGCACCAGAGCGGTAAACAACTGGTACTTACCTCTGATAAGCCACCGAAAGACCTGGACGGCATGCAGGAAAGATTATTGAGTCGTTTCCGGTGGGGACTGAGCGCAGACCTCCAGGTGCCTGATTATGAAACAAGGATTGAGATCCTGGAGCGCAAGATGAAGAACGACGGGTTGGATATGCCCAAAGAAGTGGTTAAGTACGTGGCGTATAATATTAATACCAACGTGCGTGAACTGGAAGGGGCACTGATTTCCCTGTTGGCCCAGTCTTCATTGAATAAGAAAGACATTGATGTAGAACTGGCCAAAAAAGTACTGCGCAATTTTGTTAAGACCAGCAGCAAAGAAATTACCATCGACGCCATTCAAAAAATGGTATGTGAATATTTCGATGTCCCTTACGATAAGTTATTGCAGAAAACACGCAAGCGTGAGATTGTGCAGGCCCGCCAGATTACCATGTACCTGGCCAAGGCGTTCACCAAGAATTCCCTGAAAACGATCGGAGAACATTTCGGAGGCCGGGATCATACTACGGTTATCCATTCCTGCCAGACGGTGAAAGACCTGATGGATACCGATTCCATTTTCAGGGAAAATGTAATGGAGCTGACGCAGAAAGTACAGTTGGCGGCCATGTAAATTCTCTGAATTTATTTTAGGTATTTAAGTTCCCTATCCCTATTTTTGCAGCCCTTTCCGAAAGGGAAGCAGGCTTTAACAGCCCGGTGAGGTGGATGAGTGGCTGAAATCAGTAGTTTGCTAAACTGCCGTACGGGTCAAACTGTACCGCGGGTTCGAATCCCGCCCTCACCGCTGGTTTTTATATGGTACGGGAAGTAGCGCAGGCCGGTAGCGCACCTGGTTTGGGACCAGGGGGTCGCAGGTTCGAATCCTGTCTTCCCGACGAAGTGAAGATCAATCGAAAGATTGGTCTTTTTCTTTTTAAGCCTTATCAGATAAGGATATTCGGGGGATGTAAGGCCTCACAACAGTTATTTTATCGAATTTTGATAGTATCATTTGATACTATCATGAAGTCGTCGTACGATATCTCATCGAAACTGCTGGAGTTACCATCAAGCAGCCCTGAAAAACTTGTTGCTATAACAGCAATACATTTAGAAACACCGAAAGCTGAATTAAGGAAACAAAATCGAATTAAAGCCATTCAGGCTTCTTTGGAAATCGAAGGCAATACGTTAACAATAGACCAGGGAAGGCTACTGGGGATAGATGAAGCGCTCAGTGAATTGGTACTGACGCAACGACAATCACTTTCATCGGCAGAAAGGGTCGAACTGTTTATTAAGAAACATTCTGATGTTACGTTCACACGAAAGGAATACTTACAGATGTACAAAGATGTATCAGCACCTACTGTCAGCCGCGATTTGAAAGGAGCCGTTGCTAAAAGATTCTTGGAAAAGAAAGGTGATAAAAATCTAACGAAATACAGGGTCAAAACTAAGCGATAAAGGAGAAAGGTCTGCCCTGGCAAAAATCAAAAGAGCCGAAAGATAAGTGTATAAAATACATTTATAACCTCGATCCCTTATATTTGTTTTACATAGCCATGCCGCTATGCGCCAAAACGCCAATGCTTGCTAAAGATGCTGTATCATATACATAAACCACAGTGCTTTCTCAACCATCATTTATCAAAGATCCACAACGTATACATAATTATGAGAAAGCTTAGCAGGATATTATATTTTGTATTGCCATGTTTATTGTGCTGTATAATGATAAAGGCACAGCCGGCAAGAACATGGACTGTGGACGCCGACAAACCCATTGCAGATATCCAGCCTACCATGTGGGGTGTCTTTTTTGAAGATATCAACTTTGGTGCCGATGGCGGCATCTATGCAGAATTGGTTAAAAACCGCTCTTTCGAATTTTTCAATCCATTGATGGGCTGGACCGTTAAGCAGAAAAAATTCAGGGAAGGCGCTGTAGTGGTGCAAAACAGGCAGAATGCCAATACTGCAAACCCGCGGTATATCTCGGTAAATGTTCAACAGGCCGCCAAAGGAGACCTCGCATTGATCAACGACGGTTTCAG
>JACXTT010007559.1_pt1 | contig 15288 bp, 15 predicted proteins | sample 9270951 | NCBI WGS metagenome assembly JACXTT01 (sample SAMN15532306, study PRJNA645909) | rock metagenome | isolation source: weathered quartz diorite | place: Puerto Rico | collected 2017-06-21 | reverse complement strand
GGCTTGAATTGTTCGCATTGGGCCGCCAAGGCCTCGACGCGGCCATGGGCCGTCAGGGCGTAGACGCGGTATTGGTCGGGGTGGCGGGCAATGACGTCCAGGGTGGATACCCCGATCGAGCCGGTGGCGCCGAGAATGGTAATGCTTTGCATCTTACGCTCCTGGGCGGACCACTATTTGAGCCAGATGTCGATCAGCGCCGCCAGCGGCAGCACCGGAATCAGGGCATCGATTCGATCGAGCACGCCGCCGTGGCCAGGCAGCAGGTTGCTGCTGTCCTTGAAACCGGCACGGCGCTTGAGCTGGGATTCCACCAGGTCACCGATCACGCTGGCAGCGACAATCACCAGCAACACGGCCGCCAGGCCAAACCAGCCCGCCCTGGCTTGCAGTTGCACGCCAAAGGTGTCCTGCAGCGCCGTACGGCCCAACAAGATGGCAAGCGCAGACAGCAGCAGCACGGCGATCCCGCCCCCAATGGCACCTTCCCACGATTTACCAGGGGAAATGGTGGGCGCCAATTTGCGCTTGCCAAAGGCCTTGCCGGAAAAATAGGCGCCGATGTCGGCAATCCATACCAGCACCATGACCGACAGCAGGTACAGGGCCGAATGCTTGAACAGGCTGATGATGGCGGCGAAGCAGCTGACAATGGCGACGGCGTAGAGCAGGCTCAGCCAGGTATTGCCATTGCTGTCCATGGCGGGCAGGCCAATTGCCAGGCCGGGGAAAAAGCGGATCAGCCACAGCATGACGGCCAACGCAAACCAGAAAGCGGGCTGGGTGGTGCCGCCAAAGATAAAGCTATAGGCGAACACGGCAGCCCACACTGCCGCGATGGCCGCGGACTGCGCCGAATTCTTGCCAAACAGGCGGAAGCTCTCCCACATGGCCGCGGCAAGGAATACCGTCACAACGGCGTTAAAGGCCAGCAGGTTGCCGACAAACAGCACTGGCAACAGCACTGCCAGCAGGACAACTGCCGTAATGATCCGGGTCTTAAGCATTATTCGTTGTTGTTCTCGGCCAGTTGGGCACTTGTGCGGCCAAAACGGCGCTCGCGGTGTTGGTAGGAGGCGATGGCTTCGTCCAGCGATTCCATACTGAAATCAGGCCAGAAGGTGCTCGTGAAGTACAGCTCGGAATACGCCAGCTGCCACAACAAGAAATTGGAAATGCGTTCTTCGCCGCCGGTACGGATAAACAGGTCTGGTTCCGGCGCGTAGGCCATGGCCAGGTGGGGCGCCAGCATCTCTTCCGTGTAGTCGGTCACACCAGGATTACTTGCCACCATCTTGCTGGTGGCCTGCATGATGTCCCAGCGCCCGCCATAGTTGGCGCAGACGGTCACGGTCAGGCCGGTATTGCCCTCGGTGAGTTCGCAGGCCGCAGCGATTTTCTTTTGCAGGTTGTCGTCAAAACGCGTGAGCTCGCCCACCACCTTCAGGCGGATATTATTGGCGTGCATCTTCGACACTTCACGCTCAAGGGCCGTAACGAACAGGCGCATCAACACCGACACTTCCTCTTCGGGTCGACGCCAGTTTTCGGACGAGAAAGCGAACAAGGTCAGGTAGCCAATACCACGGCGCACACAGGCTTCGACCACGCCGCGCACTGCTTCCACGCCTTTGACGTGGCCGGCCACGCGCGGCAGGAAGCGCTTGGTGGCCCAACGCCCATTGCCATCCATGATGATGGCAACGTGCTTGGGCACCTTGGCGACATCCGGGATCTCTGCGGTCGAACTCGTGTGGCTCATATCGGCTTATACCGTCAGCACTTCTTTCTCTTTTTCAGCAACCAGCTTGTCGATGTCGATGACGAATTTGTCGGTCAGCTTCTGGATCTCATCCTGGGCGCGACGCTCGTCGTCTTCCGAGATGGCCTTGTCCTTGAGCAGTTTCTTCAGCGATTCATTGGCATCACGGCGGATATTGCGCACCGCGATTTTGGCGTCTTCGCCCTCGCCTTTGCACAGCTTGACCATTTCCTTACGGCGCTCTTCGTTCAGCGGTGGCGTCGGCACACGGATGATGTCACCCATCGACGCAGGATTGAGGCCCAGGTCGGAGTCACGGATGGCTTTTTCCACCGCCTGCAACATCTTCTTTTCCCACGGCTGCACGCCGATGGTACGGGCATCGATGAGCGTCAAGTTGGCGACCTGGGCCAGCGCCGTTGGCGAACCATAGTAATCAACCATCACATGGTCGAGGATGCCGACGTGGGCACGGCCGGTACGGACCTTGGCCAAATCATTCTTGAGCGTTTCGAGCGACTTGCTCATGCGGTCTTGCGCATTCTTTTTTACGTCAGGTAAGGACATACAAACTCCTGTGATCTCTGATGAAGTAGGTATTAAAGATTAAACGTGCACCAGTGTACCTTCGTCTTCGCCCATGATCACGCGGTGGAGCGCGCCTGGCTTAACGATGGAGAACACCTTGATGGGCAGCTTCTGGTCACGGCACAGGGCGAACGCGGTCGCGTCCATCACCTGCAGGTGCTTGGAAATGGCTTCGTCGAAGCTGATCGATTCATAACGGGTTGCGTTCGGGTCTTTTTTCGGGTCGGCCGTGTAGACGCCGTCGACCTTGGTGGCCTTGAGCACGATTTCCGCCGAGATTTCCGAACCGCGCAGTGCCGCTGCGGTGTCGGTGGTAAAGAAGGGGTTGCCGGTACCGGCGGCAAAGATGACGACCTTGCCCTCTTCCAGGTACTGCAGCGCTTTCGGGCGTACATAGGGTTCGACCACGGCTTCGATGGCAATCGCCGACATCACGCGGGCAGTCACGCCCACATGGCGCATCGCGTCGGCCAGGGCCAGCGCGTTCATGACGGTGGCCAGCATGCCCATGTAGTCGGCCGTGGCGCGGTCCATGCCTTGCGCGCCAGGCGCGACGCCGCGGAAGATATTGCCGCCACCGATGACCACCGCCAGCTGCACCCCGGACTTGGCCACTTCGGCCACGTCGGCGACCATGCGCTCGATCGTGCCGCGGTTGATGCCGTAGGCGTCGTCGCCCATCAGCGCTTCACCGGACAGCTTAAGGAGTACGCGTTTGTAAGCGGGTTGGGTCATTCTGTGGTCTCCTTGTTTGACGGTTGCTTGGCAGTCGGTGGGCACAGGGTGCCCACCCTACGGTCTTTTGGGTGTTTCGGCCTTACATGATCCAAACTGCTTTGGATCAAAAAAACGGGCCTTCCGGCCCGTCTTTATATTACGACTTGGAAGCAGCCATTTGCGCTGCAACTTCTGCCGCAAAGTCATCAACCTTCTTCTCGATGCCTTCGCCAACCACATACATCGTGAAGGCTTTCACGCTGGTGCTCTTTTCTTTGAGCATTTGCTCGATCGATTGCTTGTCGTTCTTCACGAAAGCCTGGTTCAGCAGCGATACTTCTTTCAGGTACTTCTGTACCGAACCTTCGAGGCGCTTGGCCAGGATTTCTGGCGACTGGGCTGGCTTGCCTTCGGCAGCAGCTTTGTCCGCGTCTTCTTGTGCTTTCAGTTGTGCAACCGAACGCTCTTTTTCGATCAGCTCGGCTGGAACTTGTTCCGACGACAGGGCCACTGGCTTCATTGCAGCAATGTGCATGGCCACGTCTTTGCCAACTTGCTCGTCCGCGCCGTCGAATTCGACGACAACACCGATACGGGTGCCGTGCAGGTACGATGCCAGCTTGGCGCTGGTTTCGAAACGCTGGAAGCGACGGATGGTCATGTTCTCGCCGATCTTGCCGATCAGGGCCGAACGTACTTCGTCCAGGGTCTTGCCGTCAGCAGCTGGCAGGGCCAACAGGGCTGCAACATCAGCTGGGTTCTTTTCAGCAACCAGCTTGGCAGCGGTCGATGCCAGTGCCAGGAAGTCATCGTTCTTAGCCACGAAGTCGGTTTCCGAGTTCACTTCGACCAGGGCGCCAACGCCGTTGGCGATGTAGGTAGCGACCACGCCTTCAGCGGTGATACGGGCAGCGGCTTTACCAGCCTTGCCACCCAGCTTAACGCGCAGGATCTCTTCAGCACGGCCCATATCGCCTTCGGCTTCGGTCAGTGCTTTCTTGCATTCCATCATTGGTGCATCGGTCTTGGCGCGAAGTTCGCCAACCATTGCTGCGGTAATTGCTGCCATGTAGTTCTCCAATCAGGTATTTGAAGATGCCGCCCGGGGGCGTCATCGTGAATCTTGGGTGGGTGGACGCCAGGGGCGCCAACCGAAATCTTGTTTAAAAAAAAGGGAGAGCCAAGCCCACCCTTTTTTTTCGTCACGCGGCCCGTGAGCCGCGCGGGATTACGCGTTGTCCGATACTTCGACGAATTCGTCCGACGACTTCACCATTTGAACGACTTCGTTGGTCGCGTTAGCGCGGCCTTCCAGGATCGCGTCTGCTACGCCACGAGCGTACAGGGTGATCGCTTTCGACGAGTCGTCGTTACCTGGGATAACGTAGGAAACGCCTTCTGGCGAGTGGTTGGTGTCGACCACGCCGATCACTGGGATGCCCAGCTTGCCAGCTTCGGTGATCGCGCCTTTGTGGTAGCCAACGTCCACGACGAAGATTGCGTCAGGAACGCCGCCCATGTCCTTGATACCGCCGATGGCTTTTTGCAGCTTGGCCAGTTCGCGTTGGAACATCAGGGCTTCTTTCTTCGACAGCTTCTCAACGGAACCGTCTTCGATGGCTTGCTCCATGTCCTTCAGGCGCTTGATCGAGGTCTTGATGGTCTTGAAGTTGGTCAGCATGCCGCCCAGCCAACGCTGGTCAACGAAAGGTACGCCAGCGCGTGCCGCTTCAGCAGCGATGATTTCGCGCGATTGACGCTTGGTGCCAACCATCAGGATGGTGCCACGGGAAGCAGCCACTTGCTTGATGTGCTTCATGGCTTCCTGGTACATGCCCAGGGTTTTTTCCAGGTTGATGATGTGAATCTTGTTGCGGTGACCGAAGATGAACGGAGCCATCTTTGGGTTCCAGAAACGGGTTTGGTGACCGAAGTGGACACCGGCTTCCAGCATTTCGCGCATCGTTACAGACATTGTATTTCTCCAGGGTTGGGTCTGGAACCGAATCAGTACCACTTGGGCACCCTTTGATGATCCGGCTCGCGATTTAAAAAAAGCGTAAAGTTAAAAAACTTTGCTGCACTGCAAGGACTTCATCCAAGCAGCCCGAGATTCTACACCGAAAATGCCTTATTGATCAAGGGGCTGGCCCCCTATCGGGAGCGGCAGGCCTGGATCGTCTATAATAGGACCATTGCACTGTTATCTAAAAACTATTATGTCCAACATTTCCATCAAATCTGCCGCCGACATCGAAGGCATGCGCATTGCGGGCCGCTTGGGCTCCGAGGTGCTCGACTACATTACCCCCTTCGTCAAGGCAGGCGTGACCACCGGCGAGCTGGACCGCCTGTGCCACGACTATATGGTCAATGTTCAGGGCACGATCCCGGCGCCGCTCAATTATTGCCCGCCCGGCTATACGCCTTACCCAAAATCGATTTGCACTTCTGTCAACGACGTGATCTGCCACGGCATCCCGGGCGACAAAGTATTGAAAAATGGTGATGTTGTCAATCTTGACATTACAGTCATTAAGGACGGCTACCACGGCGACAACAGCCGCATGTTCTTCATTGGCGAACCGTCGATCCTGGCCAAGCGCCTGTCGGACATCACCTATGAATGCATGTGGCTGGGCATTGCCAAGGTCAAACCAGGCGGCCGCCTGGGCGACATTGGCCATGCCATCCAGGTCCACGCTGAAAAACACGGTTACAGCGTGGTGCGCGAATTCTGCGGCCACGGCATTGGCACGATCTTCCATGAAGAACCCCAAATCCTGCACTATGGCCGCCCCGGCACCCTGGACGAAATGAAGCCCGGCATGATCTTCACCATTGAGCCCATGATCAATGCGGGCCGCCGCGAGATCCGCGAAATGGGCGACGGCTGGACCATCAAAACCAAGGACCGCAGCCTGTCGGCACAGTGGGAACATACCGTCCTCGTGACCGAGACGGGCTATGAGGTGCTGACCCTGTCTGCAGGCAGCCCGCCGGTGCCGGCCTTCATCAAGGACAGCGCCGCCGTCGCCGCTTAAGCCATGTCCGCCACCGCGCCCAGCTTGCAACCGCGGGACCTGCTCAAACAGCAGCTCAAGGCGGACCGGCAACAAGTCATCGACGCTTTCCAGCTCGACGGCAAGCCCGAAAAATTCCTGCGTAGCCTGCGCCACAGCGTTGACGAGGTGCTGGTGCAGGCCTGGAAAGGCGCCGGCCTGCCCGCTAACACGGCACTGGTCGGTGTTGGCGGCTATGGCCGCGGCGAGTTGTTCCCCTATTCCGACGTTGACCTGCTGATCCTGCTGGGCGAGGCGCCCGACGCCCCCACCCAGGCCAAACTGGAAGAACTGATCCAGCTGCTATGGGACCTAGGCCTTGAAATTGGCCATAGCGTGCGCACTGTCGATGAATGCATTTCCGAGGCCGGTGCCGACATCACCGTCCAGACCTCGCTACTGGAAGCGCGCCTTGTGTACGGCGACGCCACCCTGTTCGCCGAGCTGCAACAGCGCTACCACGCGGCACTGGACCCGCAAGCCTTCTTCAACGCCAAGACGGTCGAGATGCGCCTGCGCCACGCCAAGTATGAAGACACAGCGTTCTCGTTGGAGCCCAACTGCAAGGAAAGCCCTGGTGGCCTGCGCGACCTGCAAGTGATCCTGTGGGTGGCCAAGGCAGCGGGCCTGGGTGAATCCTGGCGCCACCTGGCCATGCGCGGCCTGATCACCAAGACTGAGGCGCGCCAGCTGATGGAGAAAGAGCGGGCCTTCAAGGACATCCGCATCCGCCTGCACTTGCAAGCCAAACGCCGCGAGGACCGCCTGGTGTTTGACGTGCAAACACCGATCGCCGAGACCTTTGGCCTGCATGCCACGGGTACAGGCGTCAATGCTCGCCGCGCCAGCGAACTGCTGATGCAGCGCTACTACCTGGCGGCCAAGGCGGTTACCCAGCTCAATATGATCCTGCTGCAGAATATTGAAGCCTGGCTGTTCCCGCAGCCGACCGCGCCTGTCGCGATCAATGAACGCTTCAATGATGTCAACGGCTTTATCGACATCAGCCTGGACGACACCTTTGAACGCACCCCGTCGGCGGCGCTCGAGATCTTTGTGCTGATGACGGAGCGGCCCCACCTCAAAGGCATGACGGCTAGGACCATGCGCGCCCTGTGGCATGCACGATTCAAGATCGACACCGCCTTCCGCGAAGACCCCGTCAACCGGGCACTGTTCCTCAAGATCCTGCAAGCGCAGGTCGGCCTGGTGCATGCGCTGCGCCGCATGAACGATATGAGCATCCTGGGGCGCTACCTGCCCAGCTTCCGCCGCATCGTTGGCCAGATGCAGCACGACTTATTCCATGTCTACACGGTGGACCAGCACATCATGATGGTGGTGCGTAATATGCGCCGCTTTACCATGTCCGAGCACGCCCACGAATACCCCTTCTGCAGCCAGCTCATTGCCAACTTCCCCAACCGCTGGCTGCTGTTTGTCGCCGCCCTGTTCCACGACATCGCAAAAGGCCGCGGCGGCGACCACTCCAAGCTGGGCGTGGAAGACGCCAGCGAGTTCTGCCAGCTGCACGGCATGAGCGAGGAAGACACGGAGCTGGTTTGCTTCCTCGTCGAACACCACCTGACGATGTCGCATGTGGCGCAAAAACAGGACTTGTCCGACCCCGATGTGGTGCAGGCCTTTGCCAAGTCCGTCAAGGATGAACGCCACCTGACGGCCCTGTACCTGCTGACGGTTGCCGATATCCGTGGCACCAGCCCCAAGGTGTGGAATGCCTGGAAGGCCAAACTGCTGGAAGACCTGTACAAGATTACCCTGCGCGTGCTCGGTGGCGAGCCGCACTCGGCTGACCGCGAGTTGAAAAACCGCCAGGACGAAGCGCTGGCGACGCTGCGCCTGTATGGCCTGGCCAAGGACGCCCACGAAGCGCTGTGGAAGCAGCTCGATGTCGCCTACTTTCTGCGCCACGACGCCTCCGACATTGCCTGGCAGACGCGCGCCCTGGTCGACCGCGTTGACAGCGGCAAACCCGTCGTCAAGTGCCGCCTGGCGCCGATCGGCGAAGGACTGCAGGTGGCCGTCTATGTGCCCGACCAGCCAGAGCTGTTTGCGCGCATCTGCAGCTACTTCGACCGCAAGAACTTCAGCATTCTCGATGCCAAGATCCACACAACGCGCCACGGCTATGCACTGGACACTTTCCTCGTGACCCAGCAAAGTTTTGCGGACAATTATCGCGACATCATTAGCCTGATCGAGCATGAATTGACGGAGCTGCTGCAGTCGCAAGCACCGCTGCCGCCGCCCACGCGGGGGCGCCTGTCGCGCTTGTCGCGCACCTTCCCGATTACGCCAACCGTGGACCTGCGGCCGGACGAAAAAGGCCAGTACTTCCTGCTGTCGATTGCGGCCAATGACCGCACTGGCTTGCTGTATTCGATCGCCAATGTGCTGCAGCGCTACCGCATCAACCTGCATACGGCAAAAATCATGACCCTGGGCGAACGGGTCGAAGACGTGTTCCTCGTCGACGGCGCCGCGCTGCAAAATTCACGCAATCAAATCCAGCTCGAAACTGACCTGCTGGATGCCCTCAAAGTTTAAGTAAGAATAGAAGATGAGCGAACCACTCCGCCTTTCCAAACGCATGTCCGAATTGGGCCTGTGCTCCCGCCGCGAAGCCGATGAATGGATCTCACGCGGCTGGGTGCGCGTTGATGGGAAAGTTATTTCCGAACTTGGTAGCAAGGTTTTGCCGAGCCAGCAGATCACAGTGGAACGCCAGGCCGCGGCAGAACAGTCCAAACGCGTTACGGTACTGATCAACAAACCGATGGGCTATGTCAGCGGCCAAGCCGAAGATGGCTATACGCCTGCGGTCGCGCTGATCAAACCGGAGAACCACTGGGCTGATGACCCATCGACGGAAAACTTTCACCCAACCCAATTGCGCAGCCTGGTGCCTGCGGGCCGCCTCGACATCGACTCCGTGGGCCTGTTGATCCTGACCCAGGATGGTCGCATTGCCAAGCAATTGATTGGCGAGAACACATCGGTGGAGAAGGAATATCTGGTGCGTGTGCAATACACCAAGGAAGGCAAACTACCGGACGCAGACTTGCGCAAGCTCAATCATGGCCTATGGTTGGATGGCAAACCGCTGCTGCCGGCCAAGGTGCGCTGGCAAAACGACGACCAGCTCAGTTTTACCTTGAAGGAAGGCCGCAAGCGCCAGATCCGGCGTATGTGCGATATGGTGGGATTGAAAGTTGTTGGCCTTAAGCGCGTTCGCATTGGCAAAGTCAAATTGGGCGACCTGCCGGTCGGCCAGTGGCGCTACTTGCGCCCGGAAGAAGGGTTCTGAACCGGGCAGCACACGCCAGTGCCGACATGCTAGGCGCCCTGGCTCTTGAAAGACCGGACCAGTTCCAGCATTTTGATCGATAAGGAACTGAAATAACTGCCGTCGTCGCGGCGTGCGGCATCAAGGATGCCCTGTCGAATGCGGAACTTGATACTGGCGACAACAAGCTTCAATGCCATGCCGGCATGGCGTAAGCGACTTGCCAGGCTGCGATAAATGAACACGCCACTTAATGGCCGGGGAACTGCCCCCAGGCTAAATTTGTACGGGTTGTCACCCCAACCAAAATAGAAATTCGCCACCGCGCCGTGTTCAATACATTCGCAAACGGCGAGGTATGCACAGACAAATCCCAATCGCTGTTCATCGTAGTGCGCATCATGGGCGAGAATGCGGGCGGAAAAATGGCGGCCAATTCGATAATTGATTGCGCCGGCACATAATTTGCCATCGATGGTCAGCACGATGACAAAACCGCAGTCTTGCACATAGCGCACAATGCGTTCCTCTTCTTCAGCGTCGATGGAGGAGGACTTATCGAGGCTGGCCATGCGTACCCTGTTCAAGGCGATGATGGTGCGGACATCCTGTTCATCCACCTCGGCACACTCCTTGACGCAATAGGAAAAGCTGGGAAACTCGCGCTTGAGGCGATTGATCCTGTTTTTCAAGGTCTTGCGCGTGCTTGCACCAAGGCTTTCAAAATAGGCCTGGGTAGTCGCAGGCAAAGGTAGCACAAGATCTTGTGCGCATTGGGCCCGCAAATAGGGGCGTTGATGCTTGCCTGGCTCGGTTTCGACAAAATGAAAATAAATGACGTCGGTTGCAGGGAAAACGTTGAAGACATAGTCTGCAAAAATATCCGCCTCCTCGCAACCAACACGAATGCCCTCATTCAGGACGCGGACACGCCTGCCCTCGCAGCGAAACAGGAAGACCGTCAAGGCCTCATCGCCAGCGCGCACGACATAGGTGTGCACACCCTCCATGTCGCCGTAGTGGCGAAAGTGTGGCATGCAGGCATAACGTGTTCCGTATAAGCGATCCAGTTCATGCCCCACATAGGCTGGAATGCCGCTGTAGTGACAGGCGATAGTTTCTGACATGGTCTTGCCCTCCGTGCTGCCATTGTAGGCAGGCAGGCGTAGTCGAATAATTGTGCCTCATCAAACGGACTCGCCATGGCGCAGTTAATCTCACTGCATGAACCGACCCTATCCCGCCGTACTCGTACTCGGAGTTGTGCCCTCCCTCACCTGGCTGGTGGCGCGCTGCCTGCGCCTTGCCGGGCGCGCCCCGGTGGTGCTTGCGTGGCATGCCGCATCACCGTTAATGTTGTCTGGCGACTGCCAGCGCTACCTGGCCTGGTCTCCGCTTAAGAAATTCAACGACGAACTATCGCCAGTGGCACTGCAACAGGTGCGCGCTACCTGCGACCACCATGGCATTGACCTCGTCGTGGCTGCCGACTTTGACACCGCGCTCTTGCTGGCCAAGGCCCAGGGTCAACCTGACATTCCGCGCAGCGCCGTGCCAGAAGCAAGCACCATTACAGCCTTGAACAACAAATGGGTGTTATCGCGCCACTTGCTGCATTGGGGACTGCCTTTCCCCGATAGCGAATACATTGCGTCGGCGCGCCAACTGCGGCATACCTCATTGCCTTTTCCCATCATCACAAAGCCCCTGGACAAGTGGGCCAGCGTCGGCTTCCAGGTGCATCTGGACAAAGCGAGCCTGTTACGCACGCTGGACAAAGGTCGCCTGCAATCTGACTATCCATTGATCGCCCAGGTTTTTGTGCCAGGCATGGACGTTGGTGCGTCCTTCCTGGCCAAGCAGGGCAACTTGGTGGCCTACTCCCTGTTCCGAAACGAGCGGCGCGGTGAGCGCACATTTTTTGCTGACCACCGACTCTACGAGCTGCTCGCAGCCTTTGTCGCCCGAACCAATTACAGCGGTGTCGGCCATCTCGACTTACGCTACGATCCACAGCGGGATGATTACCGCATCCTCGAACTCAATCCTCGCTTCTGGGCCTCGCTGCTGTACGCCAAGTCTGCGGGCCTGAATTATCCGGACATCCTTGTCAGGCTGGCCGACTGGGACGGCAAAACAGTGCACACGGCCCGGCCCAATACGGTCAGGCTACCCGCCTACGAGCGGCTAATGACACTCGGCAATCGATGGTTCAGCCAAGCGTACGAAGCCTGTACTGGCGCGGTGCTATAAGGCGGCTGTTGGACTGGAATGCTTCACTCCTTGCCAAGGCGGCGGCGTACGCCGGTCACTAGGGCATGGGACAGCAAGTAGCACGCAAATGGAATTCCGTGGATGAGATAACGCCTGCACAGGCGGCGCGGTTCTTGGGACAAACGGTGCAACCATTCCAGGCCGGCTTCTTGCGCCCATTGCGGGGCACGCTTGACCCGGCCCGACATGAAACTGAAGCTGATGCCCACGCCCAACCACCAGCTGCAGGGCAAACAAGCCCTAAGCCGTTCGATGATCATTTCCTGCTTGGGTGAGCCGAGGGCCACAAAAATAATGTCCGGATTCGCTTCCCGCAGGACGGCGCGCAAGTCGTCCACTTGGTGAGGGTCAGCTTCAAACCCGATCGGCGGGCAGGCGGTGCCCACAATGGTCAGCCGCGCATAGCGAGCCCGCAACACCTCCCGCGTTGCCTCTGCCGTTCCAGGGTCGCCGCCCAGCAAGAACACGCGTCGCCCTTGGTCTGCGGCAGCGCCGCTCAGGCTGTCGAGCAGGTTGGAACCGGACACCCGCTCCGGCAAGGGTGAAGCGAGCAAGGTGCTGGCCCAGACCAAGGGCATGCCGTCGGCCACTTTGATCGTCGCCCTGTCGGCCACGGTCCGAAAGCTTGGGTCATGCCGGTAGCGGCGCAGGATATCGACATTGACCGTCACCACCCAGCCGCCCTGCCCCTTCCTGAGTGCGGCAAGGATACGTTCGATACACTGCTGCTCGTCAATGCGGTCGATACGCATCGACAAAATGCGGACACTTTCCCTGTACCACAACACATGGCTCTGCATCGGACGCCTTTCGGCCCGCTCGAATGCGCAAGCCATACCGCTACGCTAGCTGGCGGAGTACGGCTGGATTTGATCTGACACAGCGAGTACTAGGGAACTCGTGGACTGACACAGTGGAATCGGCAATGAAGGACATGCCAGCATGGCAGTTCACTGCACTTCGGTATCGGGCACGATGTCGTGGAATTTACCGAAATCAAGGACACGGAGTTCGCCATCGCGTTGCGACAGGATGTCGACGAAACGGTATCCGTAATGGATGTCTTCGGGCCCGTAGACGTGGCGCGAATGCACGAAATCGTTCAAAGTGTCGTCCGTGCCAGAAATCGACACCGACAGGCTGGCGCCATCAGCCAGCATCTGTTCCGGCGTCTTGCCATACAAGGGGCTCGACTCCAGCACTTGATGCATGACGGTCCAGCTCAACGCAAACACGCTGGTGTTGTCGCGCTCCAGTTCCAGCTCATAAAAACGCGTGAATTCCTGTCCCTCCTGGGTCCGCTCACGCCGGACGATGGCAGCCCGCACGGACGCTTCAAGAATCAAGTTATTGCGCTCATTGCCAGTGCGGAACATCAAGGTCGGCACGCCGTTGAAGTTGGTGATGACCGCCACCTTGGAAAACAGGATACGAGAGGTAGGGCGCGAAAAGCGGGCGAACATCAGGCCAGTCGAAATGGCCAGCTCAAGCATGCCAACCAGGATTTCGGTCGAAGCGACCACGTGGCCGTAGATGGTCGCAGGGCTCATCGTGCCATAGCCCACCGTGGCCAGGGTTTCTATCGAAAAGAAAAAGAGGTCAAGGAAGGAACCAGGCCGGGTGTTGGCAACCGAACCCGGCACAATATAGAACAGCGTGGCAAAGACCAGGTTGGTCAGCATATAGGCCGCCGCCGTCACTGCAAAGAACCAGCGCCACGGCATGGCCAGCAGCCAATGGTAGGTGTCAGCCATGGTCCAGCGCTTGACGCCGATGCGCTTCAGTTGGGTGGACCCAAATCGAAACACGCCGCGCTGGTTACTACCGTAGGGAGAATGGCTCATGGTTGCTTAGTCGTCGTCGCCAGGATCCTGGTCTGGGAACATGACGTCCGTGAAGCCAAATTTGCGGAAATCGACGATCCGCATCGGATACAGGATACCCAGCAGGTGATCCACTTCATGCTGGACGACCCTGGCATGGAAGCCGTCCACGTCACGCACCATCGGCTTGCCGAACTGGTCTACGCCTTCATAGCGCAATTTGGTGAAACGTGGCACGCTGCCGCGCATGCCCGGCACGGACAAGCAACCTTCAAAGTCTTCTTCCGTGTCGTCCGACAGGGGCGTGAGCACCGGATTGATCAGTACCGTCTCAGGGACGGGCGGCGCTTCCGGATAGCGCTGGTTCTGCCTGAATCCAAAAATCACCAGTTGCAGGTTGACGCCGATTTGCGGCGCGGCCAAGCCAGCGCCATTGGCTGCATGCATGGTGTCAAACATGTCGGCGATCAAGGCGTCCATCTCGGGCGTGCCAAATTCTTTCACCGGTTCGGCTACCCGCAACAGGCGCGGATCGCCCATTTTCAGGATCGGGCGGACTGTCATTTGCTACTACCGCCTTGTTCCAGGCGATGCAGGAAGGCGCGGAAGCCCTCTGCGGTTTCAGGATGGCGCAGGCCCATCACGGTCATGGCTTCCAGGTAACCCAACTTGGAACCACAGTCGTAACGCTGGCCTTCGTAGCGGTAGGCCATCACGCGCTCGTCCTTCATCAGGGCGGCAATGCCGTCGGTCAGTTGGATTTCGCCGCCAGCCCCTTTGCCCAGGTTTTCCAGGTAAGAAAAAATGCGGTTCGACAGCACATAGCGGCCTGCCACGGCCAGGGTCGAAGGCGCCACCTCCGGCTTCGGTTTTTCCACGATGGCCGACACCAACTCCAGTCGCTCTTTATAGGGTGAGGCGGACACGATGCCGTACTGGCGCGTATTCTCGCGCGGCACATTCTGGACGGCCAGTACGCTGCAAGCTTCCGTCCGGTACACATCGGTCATCTGCGCCATGACGGGTTTGCCGCCGTTACCATCCATAAAGTCATCAGCAAGCAGCACAGCAAATGGTTCATTGCCAACCACGGGACGGGCACACAGTACGGCGTGGCCCAGGCCCAGCGGCTCGGACTGGCGGATAAAGATGCAGCTGACGTGCTTGGGAATCACGCCCTGCACCAGGTCCAGCAATTCCTTCTTGCCTGCCGCTTCCAGCGTCGACTCGAGTTCGTAGGCTTTGTCGAAATGGTCCTCAATGGCGCGCTTATTGCGGCCAGTGATGAAAATCATTTCTTCGCAGCCTGCAGCGACGGCCTCTTCAACCGCATACTGGATCAGGGGTTTGTCCACGATGGGCAGCATTTCCTTCGGCTGGGCCTTGGTGGCCGGCAGAAAACGACTGCCCAGGCCCGCGACGGGGAATACTGCTTTTCTGATCTTATTCATCTGGTTTTTCCTGTTAAGGCAAGGTGCCCAATAATTCTAGCAAGGCCGCTTCGGACAAGACGGTGACGCCCAGTTCCTGCGCCTTGGCCAGTTTGCTACCGGCTTCGTCGCCGGCCACCACATAGTGGGTCTTCTTTGATACCGAGCCGGACACTTTACCACCAGCCGCCTCAATCAAGGCAGCGGCCTGGTCGCGGCCCATGGTGGGCAAGGTGCCCGTCAACACAAAGGTCTTGCCATCGAGCTTGCCTGCGGCTTGCTCCACATGCTCGGGCAAGGCGGCCAGCAGTTCTACGCGCAAGGC
>JACXTT010007558.1_pt1 | contig 15291 bp, 14 predicted proteins | sample 9270951 | NCBI WGS metagenome assembly JACXTT01 (sample SAMN15532306, study PRJNA645909) | rock metagenome | isolation source: weathered quartz diorite | place: Puerto Rico | collected 2017-06-21 | reverse complement strand
GCCGGTTCAAGTGCGTCGCTGAGTGGCGGTGTGTGCTGTCAGCGGGAAGTTCTCCGGGGCATTGCAGGTATTGAACCAAAACCAGATACAAATTAGGAGAACCACATTATGCCAAGGATGAGAGTTCCAGAATCGGATGACGCCCGCGCGGCGTTCATGTCCACCGCGATCCGCACCGCCGCCGCCGACGCGGCCAAGGGGATCACTTACGTCCCCGCCAGCGTCATCACGGCGGCGACGACGTTCCTGAACGACAAGACGGTGGGCGAGACGACGGTGCCGGGGTTTGCCAGCCTGGTCACGCAGCGGCAGTTGCTGGAGGGCAAGGTGAGCAAGGAGGTGGGCGAGGCGCAGAAGGCCGAGGAGGTGCTGGACACGCATGTGCGCGATTACGTGGCGGTGCTGGGCCGGCGGACGTTCCGGGCGGGGCACGCGGTGGCGGTGCTGGACTGCCACGAGCTGAACCATAGCGGCGAGATGCCGGTGGTGTCCAACCGCGAGGACCGTCATGCGCTGGCGCAGCAGCTCGTGGCCGGGGACGCGGCGGCGGTGGCGATGGGGTTCCCGGCGATGGCGAACCCAAGCGCGGCGGAGGTGCAGACGAAGCTGACGGACGCGATCCGCGAGGTGGGCGAGGTGACGCCGGTGGACCGGGATTTGCAGGCGTTGCTGGAGAAGCTGCGAGCGGGGCGTCCGCAGGCGCAGGTGGTGGTGGATGATTTGATTGACGAGTTGCGGCACAGCACGCGGCGGCTGGAGCCGGGCACGGCGCGGGACGTGATGCGCAGTTACGGCCTGAGCTACGAGACGCTGCCGGGCGAACCGGCGGAGTCAAACAGCGGGTCCACGGCCACGACGACGCCCGCGACGACCACGCCGGCCACGACGACGTAGGAACCCCCTCATCCCTTCCTTCTCCCTTTCGCAGAGCGAGAGGAGAAGGTGGCCGGAGGCCGGATGAGGGGTGCGGCGGTGACAGTCGGAGGCAACCCCTCACCCCTCGCCCTCTCCCCTTGCTCCGCAAGGGGAGAGGGAGAAGGAGGCGGCGGGCTGAAAATAAGGGCTTGCAACGTCCGCCGCCTTGCCCAAATGATACGCGCACGTATTAAACGCACACGTATCAAATCATGAGCAACGCTCCGCATCTTCCCGCCCTCCGGCTTGGCCGGAGCTACCGCAGTCTCGACCAGTCCGCCGTCAAGGACCACAAGACCGGCGAAGTCCGCGCCCAGGTTTCCATCGTCAACGCCGGCATCATCCGCAAGGACTTGAAAAAGCTGGCCGCCAGCCGGGCCGCCCTGAAGAAGTTCACCTGCGCGCAGCTCATCGAGCTGTCCGCCAAGGCGGGCGACCTGTTCCTGAACGGCACGCTGCCGCTCGGCGATGGCGGTCACACGCAGACTGCGCAGCAATACATCGAGACATTGAGCAGCACGAGCGGCCTGCCGTGGAACCTCGTCCGCCGCAACATGGACAAAATCCATTTCGCGCTGACGAACCTGAAGTTCGTCCTCAACGGCCTCTCGCGCGGCCTGGACCTCGGCATCCTCGACGCCGGGACCGGCGAGCAGTTCGGCACCAAGCTGAGTTACTTTCCCACGTGCCAGGCGCTCGGCCTCGTCATGCCGAGCAACTCGCCGGCGGTCAATTCGCTCTGGCTGCCCGCCATCGCGCTCAAGACGCCGGTGGTCATCAAGCCCGGCAAGGAGGAGCCGTGGACGCCCTTCCGCCTGATTCAGGCGTTCATCGCGGCGGGCGTGCCGGCGGAGGCGTTCGGTTTCTATCCGACCGACCACGAAGGGGCAGGGGAGATACTCAAGACCACGGGCCGCTCGCTCATCTTCGGCGACAAGAACACGATGGCCCAATACGCCAACAACCCGGCCATCCAGCTTCACGGCCCCGGCTGGAGCAAGTTCCTCATCGGCGAGGACTGCATCGAGAACTGGCGTGACTACATTGATGTCATCGCCGGCGCGATTTCCGACAACGGCGGGCGCTCCTGCATCAACGCCTCCGCCGTCGTCGTGCCGCGCTATGCGGTGGAAATCGCCGATGCGCTCGCGCAGAAGCTCGGCCCGGTCCAGCCCACCCGCGCCGACGACCCGAGCGCGCGCCTGTCCGGCTTCGCGAACGCGAAGATGGCAGAGTTCATTGACAGCCAGATTGACGAGGGCCTCCAGACGTCCGGCGCGACCGACGTGACCGCCAAGTATCGCAACGGCCCGCGCAAGGTGTTCTTCGAGGGCGGCATCTTCCTGCGCCCGACCATCGTGCAGTGCGACAGCTTCGCGCACCCGCTGGCGAACAAGGAATTCCTCTGCCCGTATGCCAGTGTCGTCACCTGCCCGCAGTCCGAGATGCTGGAGAAGATCGGCTACACGCTCGCCGCGAGCGTTATCACGAAGGACGCGAAGTTCATCGAGGCCGTCACGGACTTCGCGGAGATTGACCGATTGAACATCGGCCCGGTCTCGACGATGAAGATTTCCTGGGACCAGCCGCACGAGGGCAACATGTTCGAGTTCCTTTGGAAGCGCCGGAGCATTGAACGGGCTTGGTAGCCGTGCCACGCTGCGGCCATGCACCGCGACGCTGAACTGCATCTGGCCAAGGCTGACCGCGTGCTGGCGCGCGTCATCCGCGACGTGGGGCCATGCACGATCCGGCCCCGCCGGAACTGCCAGCCGTTCCAATCACTCGTGCAGGCTGTGGCGCACCAGCAGCTCAACGGCACGGCGGCGAACACGATTCTCAAGCGGTTCATCGCGTTGTTTCCCGGACAAAAGTTCCCATCGCCTGACGCCATCGTGGCCGCGCCGGACGAGCGCTTGCGCAGCGCCGGCCTCTCGCGCGCGAAGACGGCGGCCATCAAGGACATCGCCCACAAGACCAGCATCGGCCATGTGCCGACGCGCCGCGACGCTGCGCGCCTGAGCGATGAGGAGCTGGTCGCGCGGCTCACGGAGATTCGCGGTGTTGGGCCGTGGACCGTCGAGATGTTCCTGATCTTCACGCTGGGCCGCCGCGACGTGTTGCCGGTCACCGATTACGGCGTGCGCTGCGGCTTTGCCAAGGCGTATGCGTGGAAGGAACTGCCCTCGCCGAAGGAACTCCTGGCCGAGGGCGAGCGCTGGCGGCCCTACCGCTCCATCGCCGCGTGGTATATGTGGCGAGTGCTCGATGCTAAGTCGGGATAAATCCTTGAACAGCCGGAATTCTCGGCCAGTCTCTAACCGCACATGAGTTCCGCAGGCCACGCTTCCGCTCCCGCCGGGCTGTTCGACTTCGTTCCGCGCACGCGGCTCGTGTTCGGCGCGAACACTGTCGAGCGTGCTGGCGAACTGGCGGTGGAACTGGGCGGCAAACGCGTGTTGCTCGTGACCGACCCCGGCATCGTCAAGGCCGGGCACGCTGCGCGGGTGCAGGAGTCGCTGGCGAAGGCGGGGCTGCGCGTCACCGTTTTCGACCGGGCAAAGGAGAATCCCACGACGAAGTGCGTGGATGAATGCGTGGCCGTCGCGGCGGTGGAGAAGGTGGACCTGCTCGTTGGTCTGGGCGGCGGCAGTTCGATGGACACGGCGAAGGGCTGCAACTTCATCTTCACCAACGGCGGGCGGATGCAGGACTATTGGGGCGTCGGCAAGGCGAGGAAGCCGATGTTGCCGCTCATCGCCATCCCCACGACCGCCGGCACCGGCAGCGAATGCCAGTCCGCCGCGCTCATCGCCGACGAGCAGACGCACCAGAAGATGGCTTGTCTCGACCCCAAGGCCGCCGCGCGCATTGCCATTCTCGACCCGGCGCTCACCGTCTCGCAGCCGCATCGCGTGACCGCCTGCACGGGCGTGGACGCCATCGCGCACGCGGTCGAGACCGCCGTCACCACAAAACGCAATCCGCTTTCGCAGATGTTTTCGCACGAGGCGTTTCGCCTGTGTGTCACCAGCCTGCCGCAGGTGCTGAAGCATCCGAAGGACATCGAGGCGCGGGGGCGGATGCTGCTGGGCACGGCCTACGCAGGCATTGCAATTGAGAACTCCATGCTCGGCGCGGCCCACTCGGCGGCAAATCCGCTCACCGCGCACTACAACATCGTCCACGGGCAGGCAGTGGGCATGATGCTCCCGCTCGTTATCCGCTTCAACGCAGCGGACCCGGTGGCACTGCGGACTTACGCGGAGCTGGCCTCCGGGCCGGAACTGGCGACTGTCAAAGGCGGCCTGACGACCGCGCTGGAGGCGCTGCTCGCCCGGCTTGAATCGCTGCTCAACCTCGCCGGCTTTCCGCGCTCGCTCTCCGACTGCGGCGTCGAGCCGGAGAAGATCAAGCTGCTCGCCGAGGAAGCCGCGAAGCAGTGGACCGCGAGCTTCAATCCGCGCCGCATCGAAGTCGCGGACTTCGTCGGCCTCTATGAAGCCGCCTTCAATCGCCGCAGCGACGGGGACTTGGTGTGAAGGCAGGGCGGGCATCTTGCCCGCACCGCAAGCGCGTCAGCGCGAGCGTGAGGCATCCGTCGGCTTGCGCCGACGAAGGCGGGCAGGATGCCCGCCCTGCGTTGAGCGCCGCCTGCGGTGGCATGATTAAGCAGCCGGGCCTGTCAGTCGGTATTCCCATGCTTGCTCCAGTGATGCGGGTGGTTGTGGCGTTGGCCTGCCTCGTTTCCGCGCTCGTGCTCGAAGCCGCCGTGCCCGCGCCGGAATTTCTTTTTCCCGCTGGCAGCAAGCATGGTGCGACGTTGGATGTCACCGTGGGCGGCAAGTTGGACGGCTGGCCCGTGGGCGCGTGGACCGACCATGTGGGATTGGTTTTCAAGGCGACGACGAACAGCGGCGTCTTCGCTGTGACCGTCGGCGCGGAGGTGCCGCCGGGACCGCATCTGGTGCGCTTCTACAACGGCGACGGGGCGGCGGAACCGCGCACGTTCGTCGTGGGCACGCGGGAGGAAATCCTGGAGGCCGAGCCAAACGATGACTTCCGCAAAGCGCAGCGGCTCGACAAAACCGCAGCCGTCGTCAACGGTCGGCTGGAGAAGGCCGGCGACGTGGACTCGTTTGCGATTCAGGCCGAGCCGGGGAAGTGGATCGTCGCCGCCGTGGATTGCTACGCGCTGGGCAGTTCCGTGGACCCGGTCGTGCAAATCCTCGACGAACGCGGTGTGCGCGTGGCGTTCAATCACGATACCCACAACCTCGACCCGCTCGTCGCGTGGCGGGCGGAGCGCGCGGGCACTTGCTACGTGCAGGTCTATGGCTTCGCCCACCCGCCCGCCGCCGACGTGCAGGCCAAGGGCAGCGCGGCCTACGTCTATCGCCTCACGGTCACGACGGGGCCGTTCGTGCGCTCCGCCTTTCCCGCCGGCGTGAAGCGGGGCGTGAAGTCGCCGGTGAGCCTGCTCGGCTGGAACTTGGACCAGTCCGGCGCGACGCAGATGGTGGACGCCTCCCACGCGCAGCCAGCCGACCAGCTTCTTTTCGTCCCCGCCGGACCGACGGGTGACACGCTCTGGCTGGACATCGGGGATGCGAACGAACTGGTCGAAATCGAGCCGAACGACGCATCTGCGAATGCCCAGATGGTCACGATGCCCGCGACGTTGAACGGGCGCATCGGCCGGCCCGGCGACGTGGACCGCTTCGCCTTCACCGCGAAGAAAAACGAGCGCTTCAACTTCCAGGTGCGCGCCGCCGCGCTGCATTCGCCGCTCGCCGCGCGGCTGCGCGTGGAGGACACCAACGGCGTCTCGCTCGTGCAGCAGGAAGGCGGCGACGGCAACGACCCGCGCCTCGGCTGGAACGCGCCGGCGGACGGCACGTTCGTCGTGGCCATCAGCGACATGTTCGGCAACGGCGGCTGGGACCACGTCTATCGCATCGAAACCGCGCCCGCGCCGCCGCACTTCACCGCGACGATTCCCACGCATGCGTTCTTCGTGGAGAACGGGAAGACGAATGAAATCAAAGTCACCGTCGCGCGCAACGAAGGCTTCAAGGACAAGCTCGTGCTGAGTGTGAAGGGCCTGCCCGATGGCGTGACGGCGAAGGTGCCGGAGGCCACAGACAAGGGCGGGGAACTGAAGCTGGAACTCATTGCGACCGCCGACGCGCGGGCCGCCAGCGTGCCCATTGAAATCCTCCTCGCCGCTCCCGAGGTGCGCCCGCCGATGAGCCGGGCCGCGACCTTCAGCCTGCGTGGCGGCGAGACCCGGGGTGACCGTCTCATCAACGACGGCCACGTAGCCTGGCTCACCGTCGCGAACAAGCCCGCCCCGCCGGCCCCGCCAAAAAAGAAGAAGAAGTGAGGCTGGCGAAACTGTAGCGGCGGTCTGCGAGCGCCGGGTGGTTGTGGCAGCATGCCGAGGTGGCTGGGCGTGCGACGGACCGGCGGTCATAGACCGCCGCTACAATCAGCGCACCGCTGCGAAGCGCAGGCCGCGCGTGCTGATGCCCAGCGTCGTGATGCCAAACGTTTCCATCACCGCCTCATAAATCGCGGCGCCAAAGAGAATCACGTCCGCGCGCTTGGGGGGGAGGCCGGGCAGATGACGGCGTTCAGCCAGTGGCAGGCTCCAGAGCCGCTCGACATGCCAGCGAACCCGGCCGGTGTTAAGCTGCGCGGCTTCCATGCGGGCGCGGTCGTAGTCGGGAAGTTGAAGTTCCAGGCGTGCGAGGATGCTCGTGGTGCCGCCGGTGCCCACGAGCAGCAAGTCTTCGTGGCGTAGTGTGCGCAGGTGCGGCGCGAGCCTGGGGCTGACCTCGCGCTCGATGAAGTCCCGCAAGCGTGCGCGGGTGTCGGCCAGTTCGGCGGTGGTCGGCGGATCGGAGAGGCGGGTGGATTCGAGCAGGCGCACGGTGCCCAGATTGAAGCTGTCGCGGAAGAGGGAGCGGCCCGAGTCGCCCAGGATGAATTCAGTGCTGCCGCCGCCCACGTCGAGAATCAGCACGGGGCGGTTGCGCAACGAAATGTCGGTCAGCACGCCTTGGAAGACCCAGTCCGCCTCCTGCTCGCCGCTGATGACTTCTACGATCAGACCGGAGGAGTCGCGGACGGCGTTGAGCAAGTCGGCGGCGTTCGTCGCGTCACGCGCGGCGCTGGTGGCGATGACGCGCACATGTTTCGCACCTTGCTCGCGGGCGGTCTGGACGAAGTGTGCGGCGGCCTTGGCGGTGGCGGCGATGGCCTCAGGACGGAGGCGGTGATCGTCGTAGAAGCCGCGTCCGAGGCGCGTTTGCTCGCTGCGTTCCCAGACCGGCTCGACGGCATCCGGCGAAACGTCCGCGACAAGGAGCTTCACGGAGTTCGTGCCGATGTCTATGACGGCGCGGCGGAGCGGAGAGTGATTAGTAATTAGTGCTGAGTGGCTACTTGCGGCGAAATGCTCCGGGTCGGTGCTCACAGGACTAATCACTAACAACCAATCACTTCTCCTTCGATTCCCGCTTCGCCAGCACCGCTGCGCCGGTGATGCCGGCGTCGTCGCCAAGCTTGCTGGCGCGGATTTCGATGCCCTTCGCCGTGCCGGTGAGCGCGTAGTCCTTCGCCGTCTCGATGATGATGGCCATCATGTCATCGGCGAGCTGGTCCATCACGCCGCCGCCGAGCACGATGACTTCCGGGTTGAGGAGGTTGATGACGTTGGCGACGGCGATGCCGGTGTATTCGGCGGCCTCCTCGACGATTTGCTCGACTAATTTGTCGCCGCGCCGGATGGCCTTGCGGATGTCGCCGCTGCGCATGTCGGTCAGTTCCGGGCCGAGCATGTCGGTGAGCACGGTCTTCTGGCCGTCCTTCACGGCGGTCTGGATGCGGCGGAAGAGCGCGGTGCGGCTGGCCAGCGCCTCAAAGCAGCCTTTGTTGCCGCAGCCGCACTTGGGGCCGTTCACGTCGAGGACCATGTGGCCGATTTCCCCGGCGGTGCGGTTGAAGCCGGAGTAAGGCTTGCCGTCGAGCACAATGCCGCCGCCGATGCCCGTGCCGAGGAAGATGCCGACCATCGAACGCGGCTTCGGGTCGAGTTCCGTCTCATAGACGCCCAGCCCGCAGACGTTGCAGTCGTTCTCGGCGAAGACGGGCAGGTCGAGCTGCTTCTCCAGCACCTTCTTGAGCGGCACGTCCTCCCACTTGAGGTTCGGCGCGAAAATCATCCGGCGTTCTCCCGGGTCAATCGCGCCGGGCGCGCCGATGCCGACGGCCTTGATGCTGTCCGGCTGGAGGTCGCACTCGTCCACCGCCTCTTGCACACAGCGGGCGACGCGCTCCAGCACGCCCTCGGGCCCGCGCTCGGGCTTGGTGCTCATCTTCACCTTGCCGAGGCACTTGAGCTGGGAGTTGAAGACGCCGGCGAGAATCTTGGTGCCACCCAAGTCCACGCCGACGAAGTGTTCGCGTTTGCCGGTTGCGTCCGCCATTTGGTCTGAGTTGTTTGAAAATTCTTTGCCCGTGTCACGCGCCGGAAGCAAGCCCGGCGGCGGAAGTCGCCCGCGATTTAACCAGCTCCGGCGCGCGCGGCCAGCCCGGAATTGTTACAACTCACGCGAGCCGTGCATCGCCGTCTCTTGCTTTGCCAGCACAGCTACGACTCAGCAACCTTAGACAGGATGCGCTTCACAAACTCCGGCATCTCCAAGCCAGCTTTTTCTGCGTCGGCTTTGAGTTTGTTGTGTTGCGCAACTTCGGCTCCCTGCCAGAGGAGGTCAATGCGCCGAATCTGCCGCATGGCGACATGGTTGTAATTCTCCGGGTAAGCCCAATAACACGAGAGACAGATGGACTTGTTTTTGGCGGTCTTCCAGTTCTCGCAATGCTCGCAGGACCACGACTTGGCGCGATTGGCTGAACCGCAGAGCAGCATGAACTCTTCCGGTTGGGGTTCCGAGCTGTCGCCCGCCACTTCGTAGGGAACCCGGTGGTCAATTTGCAATTCCGCCACGTCCATCGTTTCGAGGTAGATGAAGCACCGGCAGCCGTATTTCTGGATCAACTGCTCTTTGATCTGCTTCGACAGTCCGGTTCGTCCCTCGAAGCGGCGGAACTTCCGCTTGGTCGGGTCGGCAAACCGGTAGGCGGCGATTTTCCGTCCGTGCGACCCTTCAACTCGGAAGGTTTCCAGTTGAATCCCCAGCTCCCGCACATCGCGCGCAGCGCGCGGCGGATGATCGTAGCCGTATTTGGTCTTCAATTCCTCCGTCGTGATGTGGCCGTGCTTGAGGAGATGGTCAATGACGGTCTTCGGACGCTTGGCCACCACCGAGGCGCACAGCTCAAGAAACTCTTTTGGATACTTTGGCTTTTTTGCCATAGGGCGGCGGGGTTTCCAGCAGTTGCATCTGCTCACCGTTTCGCCGGCGATGGATGGCCGGCTGCGCTTCCAACTCGTCCGCCAGCGCGGGCGAGAGATACAGGGATTCGACGGTGATTTCAGAGCGGCCCAGCAGCGTCGCCTGCGACGAGCGCCCGGCTTCGAGTTCCACCAGGGTCAGGTTCAATTTCTGCGGCAGGGGCTTCCCGTAGGTGCGGCTGCCCAGGCGGCCGTCGTAGCTGACGAGGTAGCGGATGCGCCGGTGGTTTAACGTTTCGAGTTCCGCGACGAAGTCATCAAACGCGATGCCCGCGAAATACCGGGAGTCCCGCTCGCCACCCACACCCTGATAGGGCGGGTCCATGTAAACCACATCATCCCCGCGCACGTTGGCCAGGACGTCCTCGTAGTTCAACGAAGTGACGATGGTTTTGCCCCGCAACAGGGAGGAAACGGCGGCGATATTCTGCTGCACGGTTTCCGGCCGCGTGCCAAGCCGCCGCTTGTCTGGGCTTTGATTGAACAGCCCTTCGCCATTGTAGCGCACCGCGCCCTTCACGCACCGGGTCAGCAAATACAGGAGCAGCCGGGCATCGTGGTGGCGGTTGAACGCCTCACGCACCTGGTAGTAATGCTCCAGGGCGTCCTCGTGATCCGCCCGCCAAACCTCCCGGTAAAATTTCGCCACTTCCTTCGGTGAATTGATCATCAGCGCCAGCAGCTCCGCCAGCGGCTTGTTGCAGTCATTCAGCCAGAATTCCTCGATGCGTCCCCGTGCCGCTGCGGCGATGGACACGGCCGCCGAACCACAAAACGGCTCGACCAGCCGCGACGTGTTCTCGGGCAGATAGCGAAGAATCAGCGGGGCCAGGGCGCGCTTGCTGCCCTGATATTGAAATGGCTGCGGAATGGTCACTTCACTCGGAGTTGAACGGCTGTCGGTCACCGGCCTGCCAGCACGGACTCAATCTTGCGCCGCAGGTCGGCGTTCACGTCTTCGGGCGAGCGGTCGGCGTCCACGATGTCGAAGCCGTAGATTGCCTGGAGCCGCGTGAATTGCCGGGCCATGAGCGCCTGGTATTTCAGGAAGCTATCGAACATGTCGCGCGAGAGGCCGAGGTCCATGCCGCTCTCCCAGTAGTCGAGCGCCTTGTTCTTGGCGAAGTTCCGCTGCACGAGCTGCTCGGGCGTGATGTTCAGGTAGAAGACCGCGTCCGGCACGAGCGCGATGCCGTAGAGATTTTTCAACCACGCCTCGTCCATGCCGCGCACGAGGTCGCGGGCCATGAGCGTGTAGATGTAACGGTCGGCCAGCACCATGAAGCCGGCCTTGAGCGCAGGCAGCATGATGTTCTCGACCTGGTCGGCGAAGTCCGTCGCATAGAACAGGCTCAGCGTCGTGCGGCTCAGGATGTTGCCCTGCTGCGCTTTCTCCAGCTCCTCGCTGACGAGATCGGAGCGCTTGAGGCCGACCTGCACGGTGGCGTGGCCGCTGCCTTCGAGCCACTGGACGAGCTGCGCGATTTGCGTGGAGCGCCCGGAGCCGTCCGCGCCCTCGACGACGATGAGCTTGCCCTTGAGTTTCTCCTCCTCGATGCCGGGAATGCCCTCGCCGTAAAAGCGCTTGGGCGTGGGCTTGGGGATGCGGACCTCCGGCGTGCGAGGCGCGGGGGCGAGGCGTTTGACTTTGCGGGGAGCGGCCATGATCACGCTTTCTGGAAGGCGAAGGACGGCAGATCAATCCGGTCGGCGACCAGCTTGCGCACGATGGCCTGCTGCGTCTCGACCGTCTCGTTTGCGTCAATGACGTTGAAGGAGAATTCGCGGCTCATGGCGAGGTATTGTTCCAGCATCCGGCCCTGGAAGATGCGGAAGCTCTCATAGGGATCCGTGGAGAACCCCATGTCCATGCCAGCCTCGAAGTATTTCAACTCCGGGCGTCCGTCGAGGATGCGGCTCAACGACACTTCCAGGTCCGCGCGGAAGAAGAACGTCATGTCCGGCAGCGCGGCGAAGCTGTAGAGGCCGCGCACCCAGTCCGTCGGGCAGGTCCGCACCACGTCGCGCGCGAAGGCGGTGAAGATGTAGCGGTCGCACAGCACGAGGTAGCCGGCGCGGAGCAGGGGAACGAGCTGGCGCTCGTAGCGGTCGGCGAAATCCGTGGCGTGGATGAGGCTGAACGTGGTGGGCGTGAGCAGGGTCATCTTCTTGCCCTTGCTGGTGGCGGACTTGACCAGCTCGGAGGAGTTCCACTCGCTGAAGAACACCTTCAGCCCGCGCAATTCCAGCCAGCGTTTGAGCAGGTAGATTTGCGTGGACTTGCCGGAGCCGTCCAGGCCTTCGACCGCGACGAGACGGCCGGGAAAACCGAGTTCAGCGAATGTCTTCATCCTGCTCACGCGCGGCGAGGTTAAGTGCCGCACTTTCGCAAACCAAGCAATTCATCGCAATTGAAGGATCCCCGTCATGGCGTAGAAGGTGGTCTTGGTGGCGAGGACGACGACTTCCCGCACGCCCGGGATGTTGATGATGATAATGACGGCAAAGAAGCCATACTGGCACAGCTTCCAGTAGGTTTCGTAGCTCATGCCGACCAGGTTCTTCAGCACGTGCGAGCCGTCCAGGGGAGGCACGGGCAGGAGGTTGAAGAAGCAGAGGAACAGGCTAAGGACCGCCATTCGCACGCCTACCTCGCCGCAACCCGACACGCCGGCAAGCGCACACACCTTGACCAGCGCGAGCAGCGCGAAGGCCAGCACCACGTTGATGGCGGGGCCGGCCAGCGCCACCAGCGTGTCGTCCCGGCGCGGGCTGCGCAGGTTCGAGATGTTCACCGGCACGGGCCGTCCCCAGCCGATGATGAAACCCGCCAACGAGGAGTCCGCCGCCGACAGCATGATGGCCATCAACGGCAGCACCACCGTGCCGATGACCTCCATGTGCGCGATCGGGTTGAGCGTCACACGCCCCTGGTGGTAGGCCGTGTCGTCGCCGCACTTCCAAGCCACCCACGCGTGCGCCCACTCGTGAAAAGTGAGCAGCGGGATGAAAAACAAATAGGTCAGCAGCCCGTCAAGAATTGCCGAATGACTCATCGTGTGTGTAGCGTAGCCGAACCCCGTGCAAAGCCCAAGCGGAAGTCCGTGGACGCGGAGCGCGCCCCTCACTCCTCGGGCAGCGTGAAGAAAAAGGCGGCCCCCTTGCCTGGTTCGCTCTCCACCCACACCTCGCCGCCATGCGATTGCACGATGTGCTTCACGATGGCGAGGCCGAGTCCCGTGCCGCCGGCGTCGCGCGAGCGCGCCTTGTCCACGCGGTAGAAGCGCTCGAAGACGCGCGTCTGCGCCTCCGGCGGGATGCCGGGGCCGTCGTCGCGCACCCAAAGCTCGATTTGCTTGTTGTCGTTCTTCTGAGCACCGATGACCACGCTGCCACCCGGGCGGCCATACTTGATGGCGTTGTCCACAAGGTTGAAGAGCACTTGCTGGAGGCGCTCCGCGTCGGCGCGTGCGGCGGCGTGTGCGGGAATCTGGTTTTCCAGGCGGACTTGCCTGGCGTCGGCGCGGGATTCGAGGTCGGAAAGGACGTGCTCCGCCACCTCGCGGAGTTCCGCCCGCTGGAGGTTCATCACAATCTGGCCCGACTCCAGCCGCGAGATGGTGAGCAGATCCTCGATGAGATAGGTCAGCCGGTCGGCGTGCTTCTCGATGGTCTGGAGGAATTTGGTGGCGACTTCGGGATTGTCCTTCGCCCCGTCAATGAGCGTCTCGACGTAGCCCTTGATGAGCGAGAGCGGCGTGCGCAGCTCGTGGCTGACGTTGGCGACGAACTCGCGACGCGTGTTCTCCAGTTGCTTCAGCCGCGTCAGGTCGTGGCAGACGAGAATCAAGCCCTGCTGACGGCCATCGGAGCCGAGGACGACGGCGGAGTTCACCTGCAAACTGCGGTTGCCGTCGAGGCCGGGCAGTTCCAGCTCGAACTCCTGCACCTGCCCGTCCACGAGCGTGCGGTTGACGAGTTCCTGCACCTGATGCAGCCGGAGCGCCTCCATGACCGTGCGTCCGCGCAGATCACCGGTCACGCCGAAGAGCCGTTCGAGCGCTTGGTTGACGAGCCGGACGCGTCCGTCCGCGTCGAGCACGAGCACACCTTCGCTCATGCTGTTGAAGAGCGCCTGCTGCTGGGCCAGTTCGCGTGCGCGGGCCTGCTCGTGCTGCCGGCGGAGCGAATCAAACTCGCGCTGCTGCCGCCCGCGCTCCGCCTCCGCGGACAGACGGCACTGCCTCCACGCGGCGAAGCAAGCGCCCGCCGCGAGCAGGGCAAGGATGGTGAGCACGGGCCACATCGGGTGGAGGATGGCGAGGGTGCGGAAGAGGGAAAAGTAATTAGTGTTTAGTCATTAGTGCATGGTCGGCCTTGGGACTGATCACTAAGCACTAATTATTTTTCCGCCCTCATCCCGCCACGAAGCGGTAGCCCACCCCACGCACCGTATCCAGATGCTTCGACGCCTTGCCCAGCTTCTCCCGGAGCCGCCGCATGTGCGTGTCCACGGTGCGCGTGTCTATGACGTTGTCGTATTCCCAGACATCCTTGAGCAACTGGTCGCGCGACTGCACCCGCCCGCGCCGTTGCGCGAGGATGGTCAGCAGCTTGAACTCCGTGGCCGTCAGCTCCACGCGCTTGTTGTTCACCGTGACGCTGTGCGCCGGCACGTCGAGCACAAGTTCACCGAACTGCATCCGCTCGGCCTTGGCCTCGATGGTTTCCCGGCGGCGCAGCAGGCCCTTGATGCGCAGCATCAGCTCGCGCGGGCTGAAGGGCTTGGTCACGTAGTCGTCCGCGCCGAGTTCGAGGCCCAGCACGCGGTCAATTTCCGCCGCCTTCGCCGTGAGCATGAGGATGGGGATGCCCGCTGTGGCTGCGTCGCGCCGGAGCAGCTTGCACACCTCCAGCCCGTCCACCTCGGGAATCATCAGGTCGAGCACGATGAGGTCGGGCAGTGATGCCCGCGCCTTTTTCAAAGCCTCCGCGCCGTCTGCTGCCGTGACCACCTCGAAGCCGGTGTTCTTGAGGTTGAACTCCACGAGCTCAACGGCATCCGGTTCGTCGTCCACCACCAAAATCTTTGCCATATTCAAGTCTTGGGTAACACGCGGCCAGCAACGAAACAACGACAAGCCGGTGACGACTCTGTTACGAACGGGTGACGGCGTTCCCGCCCAAGCATGGCCGCTGGAGTAACCAGCCGCGTTGGGAGTTGGGAGAAATCGTCGGGCAGTTTGGCGAAGTTCAACCACACCGCTGCTCAATTTCGCCCTTGCTCTCATCCGGGGCATAAGGCACTTAGCATACAACACTTGGTTTCGCACAGGCGGGAAAGAATTAGCGGTGGAACTGGCAACCAAAATTCGCGGTGGATTCGGTCTGGCGCTGGTCTTTCTGCTCGCGATTGGCGTGGCTTCGTGGTGGAGCACTGAGCAGAACGTGCGAACCTTCCGGGCCATGTCGCATTCCCAGCAGGTGCTCAACCATCTGGGAAGCACCTTCAAGGGGCTGCTCGACCTGGAATCCGGGGCGCGCGGCTACTTCATCACCGGCAACGAGGTGTATCTGGAACAGTATGAACCCGGGGTCGCCGCGGTTCACCAGTCGTTCGAGGCGTTGCGTCAACTGACGGCGGACAATCCGGCGCAGCAACGCCACATCGCGGACTTGGAGCCGGCGATGGAGAAAAAGATCAAGGTGATGGGCCAATACATCACCTTCCGCAAGGAGCGCGGAGGGGAGGAAGCCTTCAAAGTAATGAGCCAGATGAAGGGCAAGCTGGAGCTGGATGAAAAGCGCCGGATCATCACCGACATGGAAGCCGAGGAACGGCTGCGGTTGGAAGAGCGCACCGGCGCCGCCCAGGCCATGCGCCGGTTGAGCATCGGGCTCCTCGATCCGGGCAGATTGCTGCCGGGTGCGATGGGGGCCCTGGCCCGGCTCAC
>JACXTT010007557.1_pt1 | contig 15293 bp, 12 predicted proteins | sample 9270951 | NCBI WGS metagenome assembly JACXTT01 (sample SAMN15532306, study PRJNA645909) | rock metagenome | isolation source: weathered quartz diorite | place: Puerto Rico | collected 2017-06-21 | reverse complement strand
GCCGATCTCGTGGTGCTCGACGGCGAGCATCCGGACATCGCACCGCGCACGGGCGATGCCATCACCAACGCGCTCGTTTTCTCCGGCAACGAAAATCTCGTGCGCGACGTCATGGTCGCCGGCCGCTGGGTAGTGCGCGAGCGGCATCATGCGCTGGACGAAAGAGCAGCGCAGCGTTATGCACGTGCCGTAGCCGACCTCGTCTCCTGACGGCTGCTACGCGGTCCGGGCCGCACCGGGAGTACAGTTACGGCTCCGCCCCGGCAGGAGTCAACCCAATGGCTGCGTTCTGCAGATCGGCAACGCTTCTGCTCCTGCTCGCGGCCATCTGGCCTGCTGCGCTTGCCCAGCAGTACCCGACGAAACCGATTCGCCTCGTGGTGTCCTTTCCGCCGGGCGGAACCGTCGACATCGTCGCTCGCATCGTGCAGCCCGGACTGGCGGTCGGCCTCGCGCAACCGATCGTCATCGAGAATCGCGGCGGCGCGGGTGGCGCGGTCGGCACCGAAGCCGTGGCGCGCAGCGTACCGGACGGCTACACGTTCCTCTTCACGCTGTCGTCGCACACCATCAACCCGATGCTCTACAAGCTGAACTACGACGTCGAGCGCGACTTTGCCCCAGTGTCGCTGCTCGTCAGTGTGCCGCAGCTCGTCGCCGCACACCCGAGCGCGCCGGCAAAGACATTGCGCGAGCTCGTCGCGGTGGCGAAGCAGCGACCCGGCGTCTACGCCTACGCTTCTCCGGGGAACGGCACTCCGGGCCACATCGCCGCGGAGCTGCTAAAGCTCAGGGCCGGCATCGATCTCGTCCACGTGCCTTACAAAGGCGGCGGGCCGGCGCTCGCCGACACGGTGGCGGGTCAGGTTCCGCTTCTCTTTCTCACCGCGCCCGCTGGCCTGCCGTCAGTGCGCTCTGGACGGCTGCGGGCGCTCGCGGTAACCACGTTGAAGCGCACGGGCGCCGCGCCGGAGATCCCGACGGTGGCCGAAGAGCTGAACTTGCCGGATTACGAGGTCGATTCCTGGGTCGGTGTATTCGCGCCGGCAAAGACGCCGGAGCCGGTCGTCGTGCGCATGCACAAGGAGTTGGCGCGAGTCGTGCAGCTTCCGGAGGTGAAACAGAAGCTCATCGAGCAGAGCGCCGACCCGGTCGGCAGCACGCCGCAGGAGCTGCAGCGCATCGTCAAAGCGGAGCTCAAGCGCTGGGCCGAGGTGATTGCCAAGGCCGGCATCAAGGGCGAGTGACGCCTAGTCCGCGAGCTCGGGACGGTTCTTGAACTGCGCCAGCGCTTCGGGGTTGGCGAGCGCCTCGATGTTCTTCACCGCGCGGCCATGCACCACGTCGCGCACCGCGAGCTCGACGATCTTGCCGCTCTTGGTGCGCGGGATGTCGGTCACCTGGACGATCTTCGCCGGCACATGGCGCGGCGTGGTGTTGTCGCGGATGCGGCGCTTGATGACGTTGACCGTCACCTCGTCCAGATCGAGACCGTCGCGCAGCTTGACGAACAGCACCACGCGAACGTCGCCCTGCCAGTCCTGGCCGATCACCAGCGATTCGACCACCTGCTCGAGCTGCTCGACCTGGCGGTAGATCTCGGCGGTGCCGATGCGCACGCCCCCCGGATTCAAGACGGCGTCGGAGCGCCCGTAGATGATGATGCCGCCGTGCGCGGTGATCTCGGACCAGTCGCCGTGGCGCCAGACGTTCGGATACTTCTCGAAGTAGGCCGCGCGGTATTTCGAGCCCTCCGGGTCGTTCCAGAAGCCGATCGGCATCGACGGGAATGGCCTGGTGCAGACCAGCTCGCCCTTTTCGCCCACGACCGAGCGGCCATTCTCGTCGAACACTTCGACCGCCAAGCCGAGGCCGTTCGCCTGAATCTCGCCGCGCCACACCGGACCGGCCGGATTGCCGAGCACGAAGCACGAGACGATGTCGGTGCCGCCGGAGATGGACGAGAGACAGACGTCGCTCTTCACGTTCTGGTAGACGTAGTCGAAGCCCTCCGGCAGGAGCGGCGAGCCCGTAGAGAGCACCGCGCGCAGCTTCTTCAGCTGGTGCGTTTCCATCGGCTTCAAGCCGGTCTTGGCGAGCGAATCGATGAACTTGGCGGAGGTGCCGAGATGCGTCATGCGCTCGGCGTCCGCGTAGTCGAAGAGCAGCCGTCCGCGGTTGATGAACGGCGAGCCGTCGTAGAGCAGCAGCGTCGCCTCGGACGCGAGCCCGCTCACCAGCCAGTTCCACATCATCCAGCCGAGCGTGGTGAAGTAGAACAGCCGATCGCCCACGCGCACGTCGCTGTGCAGCCGGTGCTCTTTCAAATGTTGGAGCAGCGTGCCGCCCGCGCCATGCACGATGCACTTCGGCACGCCGGTGGTGCCGGATGAATAGAGGATGTACAGCGGGTCGTTGAACGCGACCGGCTGGTACTGGATCTCCTTCGAGTCGAAAGGCTCGAGAAATTCGTAGAGCGAGGTGCCGGCGGTGGTCGTTTCGCCGATGTAGTCGATGACCACGCATTCCTCGACGCTCGGCAGCTGGTCGAGGACCTGCATCGCCTTTTCCTGGCAGTCGAACTCCTTGCCGTTGTAGATGTAGCCATCGGCGCAGAACAGCACCTTCGGCTCGATCTGCCCGAAACGATCCACCACGCCCTGCACGCCGAAGTCGGGCGAGCAGCTCGACCAGACGGCGCCGAGGCTCGCAGTCGCGAGCATCGCCGCCGTGGCTTCCGGCAGGTTCGGGAGATAGCCCGCGACGCGATCGCCCTTTTCGACGCCGACATCGGCGAGCGCCTGCGCGATGCGCGAGACGAGGCCGTAGAGCTGCTTATAGGTAAGGCGCCGCTTGATGCGGTCTTCGCCCCAGAAAACGAGCGACTCGGCGCCGTCGCGCCGGCGCAGCAGGTTCTGGGCAAAGTTGAGCCTCGCGTTCGGAAACCAGCGCGCGCCGGGCATGCGGTTGCCCTCGACGAGCGTTTCGCCGCCCTTCTCGCCGATCACGCCGCAGAAATCCCACACGCGGTTCCAGAACTCGGGCGCCTGCTCCACCGACCACCGGTGGAGCTCGGCATAGTCGCGCCTGCCGGCCTCGCGCATGAAGCGCGCCATGGCCGTCTGCGCAGCGCGCTCGGGGCTCGGCGTCCACATCGGCGCCGTCATTGCAGGCGCTCGCGGATGTTCTGCGGGATGCGCACCGGCTTCTGGCGCGCCATGTCGATGAAGACGACGGTGGCGGCGCCGCCGGCGTGCAGCTCGCCGCCTATCTTCAATTCGTAATACGTAGGCACGCTCGAGCCGCCGGGCGCGCCGGCGTAGACCTGCACTTCCACCGTGCCGGGGTAATTGATCGCGCGCTTGAAGTTGCACGAGGCGTTGGCAATCACCATGCCGGTCGACTTCCACGCTTGCTCCTCGGGCACGAGCGTGTCGAACCAGCCGATGCGCGCCTGCTCCATGTAGCGGAAGTACACCGTGTTGTTCACGTGGCCCATCGCGTCCATGTCGCCCCAGCGGATGGGAATGCGCTCGACATGCACGAGCTTGCGGCGGGCGGACATGGGGCGCCGATTATAATCGGCGCATGCCGCGCGAATCGATGCAGTACGACATCGTGATCGTCGGCGCTGGTCCCGCGGGGCTCGCGGCCGCGATCCGCGCGAAGCAACTGTCTGCCGGCGTTTCCGTCTGCGTGCTCGAGAAGGGCTCCGAGGTCGGCGCGCACATTCTGTCGGGCGCGGTGATGGATCCGCGCGCGCTGAGCGAGCTCATTCCCGGCTGGAAAGCGAAGGGCGCGCCGCTCAATACGCGGGTGACACGCGATCGCTTCCTGTTTCTCCGCGAGAGGGGGGCGATCGAGACGCCAGCATTTCTGCTGCCGGCCTGCTTCCAGAACCATGGCAACTATGTCGTGAGCCTGGGCAACGTGTGCCGCTGGCTCGCGAAACAAGCGGAAGGCGCCGGCGTCGAGATCTTTCCGGGCTTCGCGGCGGCCGAAGTGCTGTACGACGGTCAGGCGGTAAAGGGCGTGGCGACCGGCGATCTCGGCATCAATCGCCAGGGCGAGAAGACCGAAGCCTACCAGCCGGGCATGGAGCTCCATGGCAAGTACACCTTCCTCGCTGAAGGCTGCCGCGGGCAGCTCGGCAAGCAGCTCGAGGAGCGATATCGGCTGCGCGACGGCGCCGATCCCCAGGTCTATGGCATCGGGCTGAAGGAGCTCTGGGAAGTGCAGGCCGAGCGGCACGAGCCCGGCCTGGTCATGCATACGGCGGGCTGGCCATTGGATGCCGGCACCTATGGCGGGTCGTTCCTCTACCACCTGGAGAACCGCCAGGTGGCGGTGGGCTTCGTCGTCGGGCTGGGATACGAGAACCCGTTTCTCTCGCCCTACGAGGAGTTCCAGCGCTTCAAGACGCATCCCTCGATCCGCGGCACCTTCGAAGGCGGCAAGCGCATCGCCTATGGCGCACGCGCGATCACAGCCGGTGGACTGCAATCGCTGCCCAGGCTGGTGTTCCCCGGCGGCGCGCTGATCGGCGATAACGCCGGCTTCCTCAACGCGTCGCGCATCAAGGGCAGCCATTGTGCGATCAAGTCCGGCATGCTCGCCGCCGAAGCGGCGTGCGAGGCGCTGAAGGCTGGGCGTACGAGCGACGAGTTGCGCGCCTATCCGACGGCGTTTAAAGCAAGCTGGTTATACGACGAGCTGTACCGCGCCCGCAATTTCAAGCCGTGGATGTCGAAGGGCCTCTATACCGGAACGTTGATGGTCGGCATCGACCAGATCGTGTTCCGCGGCCGAGCGCCGTGGACGCTGCATCACGCGCATGCGGATCACGAGACGCTGAAGCGCAAGGACCAGGTGAAGCCGATCGCCTATCCAAAGCCGGACGGGAAGCTGAGTTTCGATCGCCTCTCATCGGTGTTCATCTCGAACACGAACCATAACGAGGATCAGCCAGTGCACCTGCGGCTGAAGGACCCGGGGCTCGCGGTGCGCAACTGGGAGGAGTACGCGGGCCCGGAGAGCCGCTACTGCCCGGCGGGCGTGTACGAGTTCGTGGACGTCGAGACCAAGCCGCGGCTGCAGATCAACGCGCAGAACTGTGTGCACTGCAAGACCTGCGACATCAAGGACCCGCGGCAGAACATCGTGTGGGTCGCGCCGGAGGGCGGCGGCGGGCCGAACTACCCGAACATGTAGCTGAAGCCGCGCGAGCAGCTCGCGCAGGATGGCGAGCGGCACGGGCTTCACCAGGTGCTCGTCGAACCCGGCTCCGCACGCGCGCGAACTGCGCATCGCTCTTCAGGCGCGCGACCACGCGGCAGCCGTCGACGCCGGGCATGCTCAAGTCGAGCAGCACGACCTGCGGGCAGTTGAGCCGCGCCGCCTCCAGAGCGGCCTGGCGTCGGCGAGAGCCGACGTCAGGCCGCCGCGATGCGCAGGCGCAGGCTCTTGCCGGCGTCGGAGCGCAGGAGCTCCTCGATCTGCCGCGCCGGCACCGGGGCGCTCACGTAGTAGCCCTGGATCTGGTCGCAGCCGAGCTCCTTGAGCAGGTGCACCTGCTCGGTGTCCTCGACCCCTTCGGCGACGACCTTCAGCCCGAGCGTGTGCGCGAGCGAGACGATCATCGCCACGATGTTGCGCGGGTAGCCCGCGTCGCGCATGCGCACGACGAAGCTGCGGTCGATTTTCAGCGTGTCCACCGGCAGCCGCGCGAGGTAGCTCAGCGAGCAGTAGCCGGTGCCGAAGTCATCGACCGACACCTCGATGCCGGCGCGCCGCAGGGTCTGCAGCTTGCGCGTGCTCTCCTCGATGTCGTCCATCAGGACGCTCTCGGTGATCTCGAGATCGATGAGCGGCGCCCGGCCGCCGCGCATTTCGCCCTCCGGCGAGATGGCCTCGAGGACGGAATCGACGAAGTCCTTCTGGCGAAGCTGGATCGCCGAGACGTTGACCGCGATGCGCGGCACGGCGATGCCCAGGGATTCCCAGTGGTGAATGTCGCTCACGGCCTGGCGCAGCGCCCAGCGGCCGGCGGCGAGGATCATGCCGGTCTCCTCCAGCAGGCCGACGAACTTCGCCGGCGGCACCGTGCCGAGCTCCGGATCGATCCAGCGGATGAGCGCTTCGAGCCCGGCGACGGCGCCGGACTTGACGTCGATCTTCGGCTGGTAGTGGAGCGCGAGGCGCCCCTCCTCCAGCGCACGGCGCAGGCGGTTCTCCATGGCGAGCGACTCGGCGACGCGCGCGTTCATCTCCGGCGCGTAGAAGAGGAAGCGCTGGTCCGACTCCTTTGCCTTGCTGAGCGCGGTCTCGGCGTTGGCGCAGAGCGACTCGGTCGACTCGCCGTCGGCCGGGAACACGGCGATGCCGGCCTTGAGCGCCACGCGCAACTCGACGCCGTCGATCGTGATCGGCGGGGTGAACGCCTGCTCGAGGCGGTCAATCAGCCAGTGCGTGGTGTCGCCCGGCCGGTCGAACGGTGCGACCGCGATGGCGAAGTGGTCGGCGCCGATGCGCGCCACCGAGTCCTGCTCGCGCGCGGCGGCGCGCAGGCGCGCCGCGATGGTGCGCAACAGGCCGTCGCCCGCCTTGCGGCCGAAGGTCTCGTTCACCATGCGAAAGCGTTCGACGTCGACGAACACCGCGGCGGCGAAGCGCTTCTCGCGCCGCGCCGCGTTCAGCGCCTGCGTCATGCGATCGGTGAACAGGCTGCGGTTCGGCAGGTCGGTGAGCGAGTCGTGATAGGCGAGGTAATCCATCTGCGCCTTCTGCTCGAGGTGATGCAGCGCAAACGAGACGTCGCCCGCGAGCTCATGCAGAAGCCGCATCTCTTCGTCATCGAAGAAGTCGCGCACGCGCGCGTAGAGCAGCAGTACACCCACTGGCTCGTCCGCAACGACCAGCGGCAGCGCGACGAACGAGCCGCTCTCGACGTCGTTCCAGATCATCGCCTGCGTGCCGAGTCTCAGGCGCTCGAGCTCGCGCTCGGGGTTGCCGTCGCCCGCGCGCGCGGCGAGCGCAAGGCGGCGGCCGCGATCGGCGAGCCCGACCGCGGCGAGGCGAAAGCCGCCCTTGTCGATGGCGATGCGGCAGGCTTCCTCGAGCAGCGCCTGGCGGTCGTCGGCCCGCACGATGAGCGCGTTGATCGCCGAGAGCATCGCGAGCGTGCGGTTCATGCGCTCGATGCGCCGCTGCTGCGCTTCCAGGGCGCCGGTCTTCTCGAGCAGCTGGTCGACCATCAGCCGCAGGTGCTCGCGGTCAAGATCCGCGCGCGTGTCGGCCGGCACGGCCGGGCGCACTGAGAGCACTTCGCCCACCGCGCGCACGATCTCGGCGTTGTCGGAGGGCTTGACCAGAACGCGCGCCACGCCGAGCGCCGCGGCGAGCTCCTGCGCGTCCTGGCCGCCGAAATAGGCCGTGTAGAAAATCACGCTGCTGCCGGCGCTCGCCGGCTCGCGCTTCAGGCGCCGCGTCAGCTCGTACCCGTCCATGAGCGGCATCAGGACGTCGGTGATGACGAGCTCGGGCCGCTGGCTGAGCGCGAGCTCGAGCGCCTTGTTGCCCTCCGCCGCGGTCAGGACCTCGTGGCCGGCGGTTTCGAGCAGTGCCGCAAGCGCCTCGCGGCTCGCACGGTGGTCGTCCGCGATGAGGATTTTTGCCACTAAGCTATCCGACCCGGGCGCGGCACGATTGTTCCGACCCAGTACAATCGCCGCATGGGTGGGGAGAAAAATACGGCGTCAGGGAGCGCCGAGCCATACCGCAGTTTTGGCGCGTTTTATCCGTTTTATCTATCGCAGCATGGCGACCGCACCTGCCGGCGGCTGCACTTCCTCGGGACTACGCTCGGCCTCGCGGGCCTGATCACGGCGCTCGCCAGCGTGAATTTCTGGTGGCTCGCGGCGGGCATCGTCGCGGGCTATGCACTGGCCTGGGTCGGGCACTTCTTTTTCGAGAAAAATCGGCCCGCCACGTTCAGCTACCCGGTCTATAGCATCCTCGGCGACTGGGTGATGTGGCGCGACATGCTGCTGGGGCGGATCAAGTTCTGATGGCCGAGCGCTACAGCCTGAACGCGCTGCTGCATTCCGAAGTGGGATGGCTGACGCTGCTGGCGCTTGCGCTCGCGGTGCTCCTGCTGCGCTTCCGGCCGCTCGAGCGCTCGGTGTACCTCAATACGCTGTGGCTTTTCCTGATCGGTGTCTTCGGCCAGGCCGCCAGCCTCCCGCTCCAGACCCTCGCGCCCGATGCCGCCTCCGGCGCGCAGACGATCTTCCGCATTATCTCGGCGATCGCGCTCATCCGGCTCGCCGGCTTCACGTTCTTCCGGCTGCTGCTGCCGCTGATCGGCCGGGCGCTGCCGCGCATCGTCGAGGACGTGGTGATCCTGATCCTCTACGTGATCTACGGCTTCGTGCAGCTGCGCGGCGCCGGTGTCGATCTCTCGAGCATCGTGACCACCTCCGCCATCCTCACGGCGGTGATCGCGTTTGCCATGCAGGACACGCTCGGCAACCTGCTGGGCGGACTCTCGATCCAGCTCGACAACACCGTGCAAGTGGGCGACTGGGTGAGGATCGACGACCTCTCGGGACAGGTGCGCGACATCCGCTGGCGCTCGACCCTCATCGAGACGCGCAACTGGGAGACGATCGTCATCCCTAATAGCGCCATCATGAAGGGCCGAGTCGCCATCCTAGGGCAGCGCGAGGGCCGGCCGCTGCAGTGGCGCCGCGGGCTGCGCTTCATGGTCGACCCCGGCGTGCCGCCGGCGCGCGTGATCGCCATCGTCAACGAGGAGATGCGCGACCTGCCGATCGCCAACGTGGCGCAGTCGCCGGCGCCGAGCACGGTGCTGCATGCCTTCGTCCACGGCAACCTGGAGTACGAGCTGCGCTACTACCTGACCGATCTCCTCGAAGACGAGGCGACCGACTCGATGGTGCGAGTGCACCTCTTTGCCTCGCTGCAGCGCGCCGGCATCCGCATCGCGGAGGAGCAGCGCACGGTGCACGCGGTGTCGCGCGACGAGGCGCACGCCGACGTCGTGCGCAAGCGCGAGCTCGGCCGGCGCCTCGAGCTGCTGCGGCAGGTGGACCTGTTCTCCGTGCTCGCGCAGGACGAGATGAACGAGCTCGCGGAGCGGCTGCAGTACGCGCCGTTCGCGCGCGGCGACGTCATCACCAAGCAGGGCAACATCGCGCACTGGCTCTACATCATCATGTTCGGCGAGGTGGACGTGCGCTACGAGCCGCCGAACGCCGCGCCGCAAACGGTGAGCACGCTGCGCGCCGGGCAGTTCTTCGGCGAGATGGCGCTCCTCACCGGCGATGCGCGGAGCGCCACCGTGGTGGCGAAGACCGACGTCGAGTGCTATCGGCTGGACGGCAAGTCGTTCCAGGGCCTCTTGCTCGGCCGGCCGGAGATCGCCGATGGCATCGCGCGTGTCATCGCCTCGCGCCGCCCCGAGCTCGAGAAGGTGCGCGAGGTGTATACGACCCAGCCGATGCAGGTGCCGACCGAGCAGGCCGATCTGCTCACGCGTATCCGCCGCTTCTTCGGGCTGCGCGCGAAAGCCTAGCCGCCTACTTCGCGGCTGCGATATACGCGTCGATCTCGCGCTCGAGCAGCTCGAGCGGCACGGTGCCGGTGCCAAGCAGCGCGCGGTGGAATTCCTTCGGCGAGTAGCGTTCGCCGAGCGCGCGGCGTGCGCGCTCGCGCAACTCGAGGATCTTGAGCTGGCCGAGCTTGTACGAGCATGCCTGCCCGGGAAACACCACGTAGCGCTCGACCTCGCTCGGGGTAATGCCGTAGGCGATCGCCTGCTCGCGGGTCCAGCGCTTGGCGTGCAGCCCGGTGTCGACGACCAGGCGCCGCGCGCGGAACAGCTCCGCCGCGAGCTGGCCGAGGAGTCCTTCCGGATCGCCTTCGTACCAGCCCGCCTCCGCCGCGAGGCGCTCGGCGTAGAGCGCCCAGCCTTCGCCATAGGCCGAGATGAAGCCGTAGGCGCGTAGCTGCCGGAAGCGCGGCAGCGCGGGGTTCTCCATCTCGAGCGCGATCTGGAAGTGATGGCCCGGCACCGTCTCGTGATAGACGAGCGAGCGCAGCCCGTAGCGCGTGAGCTGCGAGGGCCGCAGCGGTATCTGGAAGGTGCCCGGCCGCGAGCCATCCGGCGCCGGGAAGCTGTAGCTCGCCGCCGCGCTCGCCCAACGGAACGGCGGATAGGGCCGCGCCACGACCGGCGCTTTCGGCGTCTCGGCGAACAGCGCCGCCGAGCGATTCTCGGCATCGCGCAGGATGCGCTCGATGTCGAGCATGATCGCGGTGCGCCCTTCATCGGTGTTCGGATAGGCTAGATCGCGTTCGAGCGCGTCGGTGCGCTCCTTGAGCGTGCCCTGCGTGCGGCCGAGGCGCCGCAGCCGCTTCTCCATCTCGGTCTCGATGCGCGCCACCTCGCGCAGACCGATCTCATGGATCTCGTCGGGCCCAAGCTGCGTGCTCGTGAAGCGGCGCAGGTCATAGGCATAGGCCTTGGCGCCGCCCGGGAAGCGCCACAGGCCGGCATCGTCGGTCGCCGCCGGCACGAGCGATTCCAGCAGCGCGATGGCTTTCTTCCACGCCGGGTACACCTCGCCGGCGACCGTGTGCTCGGCCTGCGCGCTGAGCGCGTCACGCTCGTCGGCGCCGAGGCCGTCGATCGCCGCGATGCGCTCGGCGTAGATCGCGACGAACGGATTGCGCCCGGGCGGCGTGCCGATGAACTGCTCCAGCTGCGCAAGCGTCGAGCGCAGGATGAAGCGCGGCGGGATCATGCGCTTCGCGGCGAGGCGCTCGGCTTCGGCGATCGCCTCCTCCACTCGCAGCCGCACCTGGCCGAGCCGCGCCACGTAATTGCGTGCATCGGCGGGCGTGCGCATCGGATGCTGCACGGTGAGCGTGTTCACGAGCGAGACGTTCGGGCCGTTGAACTGGTCGAGCGGGAAGCGGTAATCCTCGTACGCCTCGCCTTCCACCAGTGTCTGGAGCTGCCAGCGCATCAGCGCCGCGGAGACGCGCTCGTCGCGCGACATGCGCGCGGAGTCGAATTTCGCGAGCGCCGCGAGGCCCTTGCGCGCAAGCTCGACGCGCTTGTGCCGCCAGGCGCGCGTCTCGGGCGTGAGCTGGCGCTCGAGCGCCGCCTGCTCGGCGCCGGAGAAGTAGCGCGTCGCCGCCGCGCGGCTCGGATCGCCGCGCATCCATTCGTCGGTGAACTCGCGGAAGAAGTCCGCGAGCGTGCGCTCCGCCGCCAGCGCCGGGGCGGCGACGAGCGCTAGAAGTAGGACGACCTTACGCAGCCAGGAACTGCTCTTCGGGAACCGCCAGCACGCCGGCCGCGCCCTTCACCACCGTGTCGCGCAGCGCGGCCGCCTGCACCAGCACCTGGTCGCCGTAGAAGCGCGCAGTGCCGATTTTGGCCTGCAGGAAAGCTTTGTCCCCAGAGTTCAAACCCCTCTCGGCCGCGAGCGCCGCTCGCGCCATCTGCCAGCCGCCGGCAACGATGCCCATCAGCTTCAGGAACGGCACCGCGCCCGCGAAGGTGGCGCGCGGATCCTTGCTCTCGACGATGTAGTTGACGCAGTCGCTCACCGCCTGCACGCCCTGCGCGAGCTGGGCGCGCAGCGCTTTCACGTCGGCGTTCGCCGACTTGCCGAGCTCCGCGTCGAGCGCTTTCAGCGATGCGAGCCACGCCTTGGCGGTGGCGCCCGCTTCGCGCGCAATCTTGCGCCCGACGAGGTCCATCGCCTGGATGCCGGTCGTGCCCTCGTAGATGGTGGTGATACGGGCGTCGCGCAGGTACTGCGCAGCGCCGGTCTCCTCGACGAAGCCCATGCCGCCATGCACCTGCACGCCGAGCGAGGCGATCTCGATGCCGGTCTCCGTGGACCAGCCCTTCACCACCGGGATCATCAGGTCGACGAAGGCCTGGTGGCGCTTGCGCGCTTCCTCATCCGGGTGCTTGCGCGCGTAGTCCATCGCCGCGGCGCTCGTATACGCGAGCGCGCGCATCGCCTCGGTCTGCGCCTTCATCAGCATCAGCATGCGCCGCACGTCCGGATGCCGGATGATCGGCACGGGTTTCCCGCCCTGCACGAGGTCGCGGCCCTGGATCCGTTCCTTGGCGAACGCCAGCGCCCGCTGGAACGCGCGCTCGGCGATCGCCACGCCCTCGAGGCCCACCGCGAAGCGCGCTGCGTTCATCATGATGAACATGTATTCGAGACCGCGGTTCTCCTCGCCGACCAGGTAACCGGCGGCGCGGTCGTACACCATGACGGCCGTCGGGCTCGCATGAATGCCGAGCTTGTGCTCGATGGAGGCGCATTTGGCGGTGTTGCGCTTGCCGGCCGTGCCGTCCTCGTTCGGGATGAACTTCGGCACCACGAAAAGCGAAATCCCTTTCACGCCTTCCGGCGCCTCCGGCGTGCGCGCGAGCACCAGGTGCACGATGTTTTCACTCATGTCGTGCTCGCCATAGGTGATGAAGATCTTCTGGCCGGAGATCAGATAGTGATCGCCCTGGCGCTCGGCGCGCGTGCGCACGAGCGAGAGGTCCGAGCCCGCCTGCGGCTCGGTGAGGTTCATGGTGCCGGTCCAGCCGCCCTCGACCATCTTCGGCAGGTAGCGGTGCTTGAGCTCCTCGGAGCCGCGCAGGAGCAGCGCTTCGATCGCGCCCTGCGTCAGCAGCGGACAGAGCGAGAAGCTCAGGTTCGCGCTCTTCCACATCTCCTGCACCGGCGTCGAGACGAGCCGCGGCAGCCCCTGCCCGCCCCACTCGGCTTCGAACGGCAGCGCGTTCCAGCCGCCCTCGCAGAACTGCTTATAGGCTTCGCGGAAACCCTTGGGCGTGCGCACTGCTCCGTCGGCCCATTTCGAGCCTTCCTGGTCGCCTGAATAATTAATCGGATCAAGGACTCCCGTCGCGAACTTCGCAGCCTCCTCGAGGATGGCGTCGACCGTGTCCGGCGAGGCCTCTTCGTAGCCCGGGAGCTTCGCCACCTCCTCAAGGCCGGCGAGCTCGTGCAGCACAAACTTCATGTCCTTCAATGGCGCCCGGTAGGTGCTCATTTCTTAAGCTCCTCCACCACGTTCGGCACGAGCTGGAAAAGATCGCCGACCAAGCCGTAGTCGGCGACCTGGAAGATCGGCGCTTCCTCGTCCTTGTTGATGGCGACGATCACGCGGCTGTCCTTCATCCCCGCGAGGTGTTGGATCGCGCCGGAGATGCCCACCGCGATGTAGAGGTCCGGCGCGACGATCTTGCCGGTCTGGCCCACCTGCCAATCGTTCGGCACGAAGCCAGCGTCGACCGCCGCGCGCGAGGCGCCCATGGCGGCGCCGAGCTTGTCGGCGAGCGGCTCGAGCACCTTGGTGAAGTTCTCCCCCGAGCCGAGGCCGCGGCCGCCGGAAACGATGATCTTTGCCGCGGTCAGCTCCGGGCGCTCGGACTTCGACACCTCGCGGCTCACGAACGATGAGAGCCCGCTGTCCGCCGGCGCCGGCAGATTCTCGATCGGCGCGTTGCCGCCGGTCGCCGGGACGGCGTCGAACGCGGTGGTGCGCACCGTGATGACCTTGATCGGGTCCTTCGATTTCACGGTGGCGAGCGCATTGCCGGCGTAGATCGGCCGCACAAAGGTGTCGGGGCTTTCCACCGCCGAAATATCGGAGATCTGCTGTACATCGAGCAGCGCGGCGGCGCGCGGCATGATGTTCTTCCCGGTGGAGGTCGCCGGGGCGAGGATGTGCGAGTAGTTCTTCGCCACCGAGACGATGAGCGCGGCGACGTTCTCGGCGAGCTCCTCGCCGAGCTGCGGCGCGTCGCCATGCAGCACCTGCTTCACACCGGGAATTTGCGCCGCGGCCTGGGCGACGCCCGCGGCGTGGTGGCCCGCGACGAGCACATGCACATCGCCGCCGATTTTCTGCGCAGCCGCCACCGTGTTGAGGGTCGCCTTGCGCAGCGACTTGTTGTCATGCTCGGCGAGGACGAGAACGGCCATCAGAGCACTTTCGCTTCGTTGCGCAGCTTGTCGACGAGCGCCTTGGCGTCGGGCACTTTGACGCCCGCCTTGCGCTTGGGCGGCTCGACCACCTTCAGCGTTGTCAGGCGCGGCGCCACGTCGACGCCAAGCGCTTGCGGCTTCAGCGTCTCGAGCGCCTTCTTTTTGGCTTTCATGATGTTCGGCAGCGTGACGTAGCGCGGCTCGTTCAGGCGCAGGTCGGTGGTGATCACGGCCGGCAGCTTGATCGACACGGTCTCGAGGCCGCCGTCGACTTCGCGCGTCACCTTCGCCTTGCCCTCGGCGAGCTCGATCTTCGAGGCGAACGTGGCCTGCGGCCAGCCGAGCAGCGCCGCGAGCATCTGGCCGGTCTGGTTCGAGTCGTCGTCGATCGCCTGCTTGCCCATGATGACGAGCTGCGGCGACTCTTTCTGGCAGATGGCTTGCAGCAGCTTGGCCACCGCCAGCGGTTGAAGCTCGGTGGCCGTCTCGATGAGGATCGCGCGATCGGCGCCGATCGCCAGCGCGGTGCGCAGCGTCTCCTGGCATTGCGCGACGCCGCAGGAAACCGCGACGATCTCGGTGGCGCTGCCACCTTCCTTCAGCCGCACGGCAGCTTCGACCGCGATTTCGTCGAAGGGATTCATGGACATCTTGACGTTCGCGGTTTCGACGCCGGTGTTGTCCGCCTTGACGCGCACCTTGACGTTGAAATCGACGACACGCTTTACCGCGACGAGGACCTTCATGGGCAGAAAATTATAGCCCCCGCGTTTCGCCCGTCAGTCGTCCCGGCGACTCTCGACCAGCGCATCGAGCGCGAGCGCATCGGTTTCAAACACCATCACCGGATTGATATCCACCGAGGCGACGGCGCCGTCCCAGGCGATGAGCGCCTCGCCCAGCTTGACCGCCATGCGCGCCACCGCGCCGACGTCGCGCGGCGGCTGGCCGCGCAGGGCGCCGAGCAATGGCGCGATGCGCAGTTCACCCAGCTTGGCGAGCACCTCCTCCTCGGTGCACGGCGCAAGCAGCCGCGCGCCGAACGCAAGGCAGCGCTCGCGCTGGCGCCGAAATTCGGCACGCAGATCTGCCGCACCGACGGCAACGAGGCCATGGTGCCGAGGCGATCGCCACGCACGCCATTCCGGCGCTGCGCGCGCATTTCTATGCGCTCGAGCGCTCGCAGGACGTGTTTAGCTGGGATCCGGTCTAGGCGGCCTGGGCCAGGCGCTGATT
>JACXTT010007556.1_pt1 | contig 15293 bp, 23 predicted proteins | sample 9270951 | NCBI WGS metagenome assembly JACXTT01 (sample SAMN15532306, study PRJNA645909) | rock metagenome | isolation source: weathered quartz diorite | place: Puerto Rico | collected 2017-06-21 | reverse complement strand
ACCAAGCTCTCAAAAAACGGTCGCCAAGCCTCGCGCGGAACGGCGACCACTCGCAGCGAACCCTCTGGCAAAGCCTCGGCTTCGAGATGCTCGAAGATGCCTGCGACGAGGCGCTCTCGCTGGCTTGAGCCAGCCTTCTCCCATGCGGTCGTGAAATCGAGCAGCTGGGATTCGCACCACTCAACGTCGACCGAACCCGCGTCAGTCGCGTTCTCAAGCTGACGCTTCTGCTCATCGAGCTCGTCACGTCGCTTGCAGAAGGTGTCCCAGTCGTACTCCCCGTACTCGAACAGTCTCCTAGCGCGATCAAGCTGGGCACCCAGACGCTGGACCGCCGCAGCCGTGCTCTTGCGCGATGCAGTTGGCCGGCCGGCGGCGCGAAGGCGATTCCGCAGTGCGATATGCATCTCGCCGCTAGGCACCAGCTGCGACAGCTCGTGATGGATCGCATCCTCGAGCAGCTCGCTTTTGAACATGCGTGCATCGCATTGCGGCCCAGACGGATGGACTGCAGAACGGTTCCGTCGCGCGACGTGGCAGCCGTAGTAGCGCTGAATCCGGCCTTTGCGGCTATCGGCCTCACCATGCATCGGACCGCCGCAGCGGGCGCATAGAAGGATCGGAGTGAGCGGATACGTGTGTTTTGTCCAGGCCTTGCTGGTGCGCCTGACGTTGCGCTTCTTGACGTCCTGACAGGCTCGCCAGGTCTCCTCGTCAACCAGCGTGGGATGGAGGCCCTGTACGAGCTCGCCCTCGACGCGGACCTTGCCGGCGTATGACGGGTTGCCAATCAGGTCTTTGAGCACGTCGCCCGTGAAGATGATCGCCTTCGAGCGGTTGTGGTTTGCCTTGTCGGCGCCGCGGTAAGGCTTGACGCCCGAACGGTTGAGATGCTCGGCTAGGGAGCGCAGGCTGAAGCGGCCGGTGGCGTAGAGCCGGAAGATCTCCTTGATAGCCGGTGCCGCATCGGGATCCTCCACGATCCGTCCATCGACGCGGCGGTAGCCCTGCGGGATCGTTCCGAGCAACTGGCCATTGCGTTGTAGGTAGCGGAGGTTGTCGCGGACGCGCCTCGACACTTTCTCGCGTTCCTCCTGGGCGACGATGGCCTTGATCTTCCAGGACAGCCGATCCACATTGCTGATCAGGCCGTTGGCGTCAAAGACAAGGATGCGGCGCTCGGTCATCTCGGCCATGAAACGGAAGAACTCGACGTCGTTGCGGTGAATGCGATCGGCGTCGTAGAAGGCAACCGCGCCAATCTGCCCGGCCGGTCCCGTCCGGATGCGGGCCATGAGTGCGAGGTAGCCCGGTCGTCTGGAGGTCTCCTTGCACGAGCGGTCGGCATCCTCGAAATGCTCGAAGGCGAGGCCTTCCAGCTCTGGTCGTCGAAGGACCGCGTCCAGCTGCTGGCTCAACGAGGGACCGCGCGCACGTCCGTCGGCATCGAAATCGCTGACCGATTGGCGGGTGTAGACGAGCACCACCGGTTCGGGGCGATGCGCGTTAGCGGAGATACGCAAGCGCTCAAGTGCAGCGGCTTCGGTCTCGCGTGTCCATTCGTCCTGCCGGCTCATGCGTCCACCCTCAAACTCGAGTCACGGTCATGCGATGGCCCAGCCGCACGGTGCTGAAGTGGCGCATGTCCACCGTGATCAGCTCTTCGACGCGATTTCGTTCCGCAACTGCCAGCAAGAGAGCGTCGACGTAGGAGAGACGGAGCTGGCTGTAGCGCTCCAGGATTCCGGCCGCTCGTTGACGGTCGGCCTCGTCTGTGTGCACCAGCTCGATGCCGCTCTCGCGGGCCCAGCGCAGAACGACCAGGGCGGGTTCGGCTGAGCGCGCAGGGGCGTAGCGCACACGAAACAGCGTGTAGGCCTCGCCGATCACCTCCCACATCGAGCACAGCTTCCTTCCTCTTCGACCGCTGGCCTTGATCGCTGCGACCGACGCCGCGTGGTGCTCGTCGTCCTCCGAGAGGAGTCCCACCACCGGCCCGGTATCGAGAATGACCGCCCGCACGCCTCAGCGGTAAACCACCTCGTCGACTTCCTCGGAGAGCTTGGGCGGCGCCCCTTTGATCACGCCAGAGAAGGCGAGGACGTGGTCGACTTGGGTTGCGGTCTCGGGCAGGGCTTCGACCGCTTCGACGATCACCGCGCTCTGTGAGATCCCCTTCTGGCGCGCCAGTCGTCGGATCCTCTTGTCCGTCTCTGACGGCACGATGATCTGCTTGCGAACCAACATGATCTGCATTGTACATCGATTAGTGTGTAGTGGGCACCGTAGTCGGAGTGCCCTCGAATGATTCTTTTTTGGCGGGATCATTTGGGATCATTCGCCCGACGGAATTGCCTTCAACTGGCCGCCTTCGGCGCTGCTCGAGCATGATCTCCGCGACTACAGCGATCACCTGGACGATCTCCGGCGCCAGGTCGGCCGGCGTCGATGCCGCCTTCGTTCGGGGCCGTGCTCGCAAAAGGGCAAGGCGCTTACCCATGTGCCTCCTCAAGCGACCTGACCTCCGCCCGGCCTTCGCTCCCACCAGAATGGCTTGCCGATGCAGTCAGCAGTCGACCGATCGGTGTCGTCCATCGGCGGCAGCTGGTTGAAGGCGATCCGCTGACCGACTCTTGTAATTCCGATGGGTGGCGGTTTATCGGCGCGGTTCTCGACCTTGAGCCAGATGGTGCCCAGCGGTCCCGACCGGCGCAGGCGATCTGAAGTCGTGGTCCAGAATCTGCAGCACGTGTCGAGGCTGTAAGTCGGCCGGCCTCGCCAGGTCTCGTACTGGAGGCTGTCCTCACGCTCGTCGTTGGGGACGACGAACAGGACGTGGTGCCGTTCTGCGTCGCGGTAGTGCTTGAAATAGGCGACGTAGGAGGCGATCTTCTGGCGCATCCGCTGCAGCGACTCGGTGGCCCGATCCCACTCGAGGTCGAAGAAGATCCGCCCTCCGTTGGCGCGGTAGATCCCGCGCCCGTCCGGTGTGGGTATCGGCTGCTTGATTTCGCGCGCCCGCTCCCTGCGCTCCTCGCGGACCTGCCCCTCACCGCTCCAGATTTGGAGTCCTTGGCGGCGTATGTCTCGGCTGCGGCTCACCAGGGAGACGAAGAACTGGTTGGCCTCGAGGTCGTGAACAGCGTGCCAGCAGTGATCGCGCGCCTCATGGCTGCGCTCGACGTAAGCGCGTTGGTCGTCCCCGTGCCAGTCGGCGAGCACCCTGGCCCCCCGCGCCGAGATCAGGCTCATGGAATGGCGCCGACGAACGCCAGGTGTCTCGATGACTTTCCAGACGTAGATCAGACCGAGCGTCTTCAGCTGGTGGAGTCGGATCTGACAGGAACGAAGGCTGGGGAAGAAGAGCTCTTGGAGTTGGAGCGTGTTGAGGTAGCGATAGTCGTAGAGGGATTGCAGGATCACCAGGTCGCGTTGCGTGAGTGAGCGGTGGAGTTTGGTGAGCTGAGTCTGTGAAGGACGAGCGTCAGATTGAGCGGGAAGGTCTCGAAGAACTATTGGATGGGTTAGTAAGGGAGACCGTCCTGCCTGGCTCGCCTGGCCGTTTCGAGTTCGGAAGCGCTGTGCACCGACTTTCGCTTCCCGAGACGCACGCCGGCGCGAATACCTGGGAGCGAAAGACGGCGCGGGGGCATCTTCATAGCCAGTGGCGCTGGCTTCGGATGGAGTTGTCCGGCCGCCAGTCTGGACGATGTCTTCCTCGAGGGGGGTCAGAGTCGGACCCCCGGGATCAGGCATGGGCGACGTGTTCATGCAGTAACAATCCCCATCGAGGTGGCCGAAATTGGTCGCCGGGAAGCGACTCTAAAGCGACTCTTGTGAGCCGGCCGGGCCTTCGAGTTGACGGTCCAGCTGTACGGGCCGCGGGCACTGCGCCTCGCTCGGCTCCTTGACCAGGGTTCATGCAGTAACAATCCACATCGAGGAAGTCAAAAGCGGTCGGTCGGATCCGCCCGCTGTGCGCCCGCTGCGCGCCCGCCGTGCGCCCGCTGCGCGCCCGCTGGCCTTTCCGGGGACTCCGGGCGACTCCGCAGGCGATCCCGGGCGCTGACCAACCCCGGCATCGGAGCAGGGGCCGTGGCTGCGGCTCGCCTCCAGTTGAGCATTCATGCCCTAACAATCCACATCGAGGTGCCCGAAATCGTTCGCGGCCAAGCGACTCTAGAGCGACTCTTGTGCCCCGTTTGGCCGCGGGCGGAGTCCGAGAGCGACTCCGGGGCGACCACAGAGCGACTCCAGGGCGACTCTTGCGCACCCTGTCGGCTTCGACGGGCAGTTTCGCTGTCGGCTCTCACCAATAGTGCACACTCCTGATCAGGAAAGGCGTACAGCTTTGGGCGCGGGACCGAACAGACTCTGGCACCGCTTTCCGTTGCTAGCATCACTACGTGAGCGGCAAGCGATTTACCGGGGAACCACGCCGCTTCACGTATTGGAGTGGCTACCAACCTGACAAACAAAATCAGGACGGCACGCTGACGCCTCTGAGCTCAGAGGAACTGGTCGATTTGGCGCGGGAGTACCGCCGCGAAGCTGACCGGCTACGTAGGCGCGGTGACGTTGCCGCGGCGGAGCGCGTTCGGCAAGCCGCGGACGACTTCCAGCGCCTAGCAAGAAGCTAGGGCTAATCAGCGGCGGCCCGGCCGGACGCGTTTGTCCTTTCCCGGACTCACGATGCGGTGGACCGGTCGTCTCGCTGCTCGGTGAGGTAGTTGCGCACGCGGTAGCTCTTGCCGCGGATGTTGACGACGGTGGCGTTGTGAATCCCGACGGTCGGACAGCGGCATAGATCGGGCGGTTTTCACGGCGCTGCCGGGATTCCGAGGGCAACCGCCAACACGATGTATCCGAACGCCATCACCTCACACACGCCAAAACCAAGCAAGACTCCGAGCGTCGCCGATTCAGGGTGCGGCGGCCTTACCGACAGCCGGCCGGCTGCCAGCGACAGCCCTAGAGCGGCGAGTAGCAGGCAGGCCAGAGGACCGAGTGTCAGGCGAACTTCAATCGGATGCGTGACCTGACCCGTACTCCACACAGCCCAGATGACGAAAAGCGCTGGAGCAACAACCAAGCTCGCTGTTGCCGTCCAGGTGACGGTCGTCCGACGAACGCGCACGGCCCTAGTTTGCCTCTGGCATCCCGTCGTTGAGCACGGTTAGAACTCTTCAGTCCGTGTCGCTTGACCATCCCTGCAGTGGCTAGCGTGACGCTCGGCGTCGGCCCGTGCAGACTATCGATTCGCAGATGGCGGTCGAGGACCTTGTTGAAGGATTCATGGTTACGCCGAGTCCCAGGTACGCCGCCATGCGTCGTGGTCTCGCGATCGGGCTCGTCAGCGGCTGGGTTGCGATCGCGGTGATCTTCGCCGCCCTGTCGGCTTCCTATGGAGAGCCGGCGTACCTCTGGGTCGGAGCCGTCTGCCTCCTGGTGATGGGGGCAGGCGACTTGGTGCTCTGGCTCGGGATCAGGCCACCCGTGCTGAAGGCGGACTCGTTGATTGTGACCTACTCGTGGTTCTTTAGGACACAGCGTGTGCCGCGTACGGAGGTTGCGACGATCCGGAAGGGCGAGATCTTGGGTGCCCGTCGCTCGGCTGCGAGGGTGCCTAGGTACGCGTTTGTTCTCGCGAACGGCAAAGTCGCGTTCACGATTCAGGGAGCGATGTTTCGGTCGGAAGACATCGACGAGTTCGGCCGGCGCGTCGGTATTGCTGGCACCAACAGCGTCCAGGATCCGCAGTAGCGGGGCCTACTTTGAAGACAAGGTTGAACGATTTCACGAGTCGATATCGAGCGGTCCTCACCGAAGCCTCAGTAGGGCAGCGATGGACGGGCACGGCAGTTTCCGCATCGGCGGGCTAATTCAGGTAATCCCTCGTCATCGAACCGGCTGGCACGTCCGTCTACACTTCTGCCGGTGGCTGACAACGTGCTCGCCGGCCTTGACGAGTCCGAAGTCGACGTCCTGAAGGAGGCGCTTCGGACGCCCCGTGGTCAGTACACCGCCCAGCGTGCATCGCAACTCGCCGGCGTGCCCCTCAGCACCCTCTACTACTGGGTGCGCGAGAGCCTACTGGTTCCTGACTACACCGGACGCCCGATGCAGTGGTCATACCGCGACCTCGTTTTCGTGCGCCTGTTCACCTTCCTTCGCTCACGCAATCACCCTCCGAAAGCGGTCTCGCGATACGTCGATCAGGTGCGCGATGCAGTCAGCAGCGGCCACGGCGATCTTCGTAAGGTCCACGCCGGTAGGCGCCTAGTCCTGCTCGGAGACGAGGCATTCGACCGCCTGACGGGTGCCGGGTTCCTGCCACTGCTGATCGAGTACCTCGATGTTTTCAGTCTGGTCGCACCATTGACCGTCCCCGAACTCGGACGCAGCCGGGTTTGGGGACCGAACCTCGTTCGTCCGAGTCAACACACAGAAATCTGGCCGTGGGTTATGTCAGGCGATCCTGTGATCCGGCGTAGCCGATTGCCCACCGCAAGCCTTTTCGCTCTCAATCAAGAGCGCGGTCTTCCGCCAGCAGAGATCGTGGAGCTTTACCGTGGAACGCTCACCGTGGACGCGGTGAGCGATGCCATCAACCTCGAACAACGGTTGCGCCGCCTGCCAGTCGCCGCGTAAATGCGGTGCCGCTTCGCTTTCTACTAGACGAGAACTTTCCTCCCCGCCTCGAAGTCCCCGATCACCGCGTCGTCTACGTTGACCTCGGGGAGTTCGACCAGAGGCTGGTCAACAGTCGAACGCCTGACTGGATGATCTATCTTGCCGCTCAGGGCGGGAACTTCGATGGCGTGGTCAGCAGAGACCGCGCCCAGATCGATCAAGCCGCTGAGTACGTCGCCCTCGCACACACGAACCTAAGCGTCGTCACGTGGCGAAAGAAGATCGATGACCCAATCGCCCAATGGGGCCATCTCCTGGCTTACATGCCGCGAATCGTGACGATCATCGAGAACGAGGGACCGCAGGTCGTTGTCCTACCGAGTATCAACATCGATTCGAGCCAGCATTCTCAAACACGCTCGTACGTGCGAAGGGAGGTGAGTCTGAGGCGAACCTCGATGACCGAACTCAAGGCCGACAGTCTTCCCGTGATGCGCGACGAGCTGAAACGACGGAATCGAAACGATCTGACTGCGCTGCTTGAGATCGCCTAGGCCGCTGCCTGAACCCCCGACGACCGTCTCGGCGTGAGCCTCAAAGCTCTGTGGAGCAAAGTAGATGGCGGCTACCGTGGCGCGCTCGTGGGCAGCGGCAGCGGCGGGTGGGAGTCGGAACACAACCACAAGCCGCACGAGACAAGTGCTGAAGCGATGTACGCGACGGCCGAGGTCAGGGCGTGGCGGGTGCGGTTGTCGACCTAAGCCGCCCGACCGGGCGGGCATTCAGCCGGGATGGCTCACTTAGTAAGCTCGCGAGCGATGCGGCGTGATAAGCCCGATAACCCGCCGGGACATTGGACTTCCCGGCTCACATGGGGTGCGCTTGCCCTCGCCATCCTGATTTCGTTGCTCTTGGCAACCGGCTCACTGACGAGGTTCCAAGGTTGGCTGATTGCCGGTCTGGTGCTCGCGATCATCGCTTTCCTAGTGCTCGGCGTGATCTGGGAACGGCGCTCTGGCGCAAGTCGAGTGTGGCGTCGAAAGCCTTAGCTCGGTCTTCACCACCCGCTGCGCCTCATGAGCTTCTCCTACCACGTTTGGGAAACTAGGGCCGCACCAATCGTCCCAGCTTTTCCATAAGGCAACAAAAGTTGCCGCACCCTTGGCAGACCTGGCGGAGATGGACTTCTTCCGGCGTCCTCCGAGGCCTAAGCGCCCTCTGAACAAGCCGCAGCTACCGGACTGGATCCACAAGCCTTGCGACGAGGTAGGTGTACTCGTGCCCCACGCCGCGGTTATCGCCCGATCCAAGGAGGCATTGGTTGCTCAAACGTCAGGGCCGCCGCCTCGCCACTCGACAGGGCATTTGGTGCGGCCCCGCCTGAAGTCACCGGCCGGGGTGCCGGCTCGGCGCACGGCGATCGAAAAGGCGGCAACCGAATAACCGAAGCTTCCGGCCGGCCGTTCTTGGACAGAGAGGTGCCCCGACTGCCAGCCGTCACTGCCTTGAGCACCTGGTGTGCTGTCGCGGCACTTCTTGCGGTGTCATGTGGCGCTGCCTGGTTTAACCCTCCGCCAGCGGACTACTCGACAAATGTCGTACTTACCGTCGGTGACAAGACCGTCGAGTACAGCGGCCAAGGCCTCTGCTACGCGGCCGCGACGCTGTTCACGTACGGCCTGACTATGGCGAACGGAGACAACCTCGGCTTCAGCGTCACGATGGACGTCGGTCAACACTGGATCGACGGAGGCGACACCGCGCTGTATCTGCGGCCCAAGGGTCTCGATGCTCAACCGGACAATGGAAGCATCACCGTGAACCACTGGAACACGCGCGACCGAGCGGATGGGGAGCTTGCGGCCACGGGACCATCAGCCTCGGTGCGTGGCCACTGGGGTTGCCGGTTCGGCAATCATTGAGCGGAGTTAGCGAAAACAGATCGCGGAGGCCCTTGGCCGCAGGGCCATCGACGGGGGCCGTAGTTTCCGTAACGCGAACCGCGACGCAACCGTTGTCGCTCCACCGATCGCGCTATCAGACTCTTCGGGACGGCGCTGCAATCCCGTTCCATCTGTGCAGGCGCGTCACGTAAGTCGTTAACTGTCTGCCCCGAAAATTCTCCGAAGATCCTTGACGTTCGTGGGCCTCACATAGGGATCAGCCCGGGCATCTGACAGGTGTGGATCGGCCCATTCCCGGAGGGCGTACAACCGCTCGTCATCCGCGGCCCCACGTAATTCAGGCGGAACGCCTAGCGCGTCGAGCGCCGAACCGCTGGCTGCAATGAGCATCAGGTAGAAAGCGGACCAGCCCTTCAAGAAGCTGACCAGGTCGGTTCCAACAAGCGCAAGCCCTTCGCCGCCCTCCCCGACATCGATAACCGGCATTTCGCCTGCTCTTATGGGATTCTTCGGCATCCATAGTGCCAACGAATCTTCGCTGCCGTCACTGCCGAAGATCACCAGCTCGGACGGGATTGGGCTACCCGCATCGCGAAAGTCTTGGGAGAGGGTCGCAACACTGTCGAAGCTGCCGGTACCACGTAGTCGAGACAGCATGAGATTGCCCTGCAGATAGCTGCCGCCGTCGCTGATCTCGTATACAGCTCGGAATGCGGCAGGAAACGAGCGTCCAAGCAAACTCTCCACTCGGTTCAGCTCGTCGTCGTCCGCTGGCTGATTCAGCTGGTGAAACTCCGTCGACCGGGACCAAGCTTCGATGATTGGGTCCAGCGCCGGAACCGGGTGTCTGGGCCTTGGCAATTCGGTCATCGCGTGGCTAGTCTCGCCTATTGTGGTCCGCAAACCTGTTGTGGGCCTACGGTGGGGGCCGTAGTTTCCGTAACGCGAACCGGATCGAGCTTCAGCGCCCTGCCATCAGTCTCGCCCGGCACTGAGCACGACCAACGACGGATCGCCCTCATTAGCATGCCAACTATCGATGGCTTGGTTCGCGGATCTGACCCCCTACACATATTCGGACGTAGATCGCGGCGCACTTAACGTCGGCTGGTTGGACCCCGACCATGAGTTCCTGACCGGGCCGCCGAATCCCGTTTTCGCCGGCAGGCTCATGCAGCTCTGTGTCAAGCACCGCGTGAACGTGACTCGGGGCTGGCAGAATTGCGGCTTCTGCCCCTGGTACGGTTTGGAGAAGGCAAGAGCCGCTGGGTTATATCCAGTACGAATCGATTTCGAAGGCGAGGATTACGCGCTCGGCGATGCTGAGATTCGTGTCGTGCATTCCGAAGGCACGATCTTTGCAGCGCCAAATCTCATAGCTCATTACGTCCTCGAGCACCGCTACGCCCCGCCAGTTGAGTTTGTCGCCGCCGTGCTGGCAGACGCAAGAGTCGCCAGCGAACCTACGCGGTAGAGCAAACCCGTGAGCGCCAACGTGTAGTTCATTTGTCGAAGCTATGCTCGATCTGGAGTTGGGGCTTTGACCGAACGTCGGACCGTGTGGGACTTCGCAACTGCAGCACTGCGCGAGCGATCGCCCACCGTTCTGCACGGGGGGTTGATCTGGGTCTTGCGAGCGTATGACGGCAAGGACTCTCGGGATCTCATGCTCAGCTTGGCCCCATTCCACGACTGCGCGCGTCGGCTGGGCCTTGAGGTGAGCCGGGTGTTCAACGATGCGGCGGATGGCGCCGGAGGTGACGCCGGCGAAATAGCCCGCGCCTTTGGGCGACGTTCGGACGTGACCCCAGATGCCTTCGCATTCGCGGTTGAGTCGGACCCTGACGGCCCGAGGTACCGCTCGCACTGGTCCGACTGATCCCGTCCGACCTCGTGATGGCGCGAAACCTTGCCACCACCTCCCGCCTTGAGGCGGCCTCGGTTCGCGTTGTGTAAGGCGACTCGAACTGGTGCGGGCGGTAGTTTCCGTAACGCGAACCGAATCGAGGTCAGCGGTCACCCCATCAACTTGACCCGAACATCCGGATCAGAGTCGCCCGACCCTGAATCGACTTACCGGGCGTCCTTCAGCGGCGGTGGGTCGTGGAGTGCGATTTCCCAGTCCTCATAGGGCGGGTCGACGACAAAGGTCGGGTCGAAATACGCCCGCAGACAGTCGGTAGCACGCTTCTCGGCGTATTTCGCATTTATGACAAGCCCATCATCATCGAGTTCGATGACGTTCGCGTAAATGGCAAAGACCCGCTCAATCGCGCTCGGCTCGCTCCCGTACACCGTCAGGTAGTCGACCCCTCGAAGGGTGTCCATCGATCCGCTCGCCATGAAGTAGGCGAAAGTCCTGAGCGCGCCGCTGAAGGAGTCGCCGAGTTTCATGGTGCGTTCGGTGACACAGTCTAGGGCGACGCGTCTGACGCCCGTCGAGCCAAAAGCACACACACAACGAGCGGCTCACCGACATCGGACGGGACCATGCAAACGTCCTGCCTTCCCACGCCTTCGGTTCGCGTTGCGGAAAGGTCCCCGAATTGGTGTGGCCCCCGGTGGACTCGAACCAAACGTCAGGCGCCGATCAAGCTAGACGATAAATGAACTCGACCGACTGCCTGGTACTTGGGGCGTCAAGTCCCGTCTCCCGCTCCCCTCGGGCTTGCCTTGTTACTCGGTTTTGCAACGCCGGCCCGGGCGAGAAACCGATTGACCGCGGATCCCAGGTTTGCGAAAAGAAAGTCAGCCCACCTCTCGACGTGGGACCTAGTCCCGTGACAATTACCGTCCGAGACCATGGAGATTCGGTCAGCCACGTGGTACCGGGTGATGTGGGTCGTGCTCGGAGGAATCCTCGCCGCTTTCGCGGTGTGGATCACGATCGAGCTGTACCGCGCCGCGGGCATAAGCCTCTACCTGGTGCTTGGCGCCCTGATGACAGCTATCGGGTTGGGTTCAGCCCTCATCGGTGGGCGTCCCAGTTGGGTGAGGGTCGATGACCAGACTCTGAGCTACAAGCCGCCAGTTGGAAAGCCCAAGGTTGCCGCCCGGTCATCGGTGGGCGAGATAGTGCCCCAAACCGGAGGCAGGGTTGGTCCGTTTTACACCATTCGCGACAAAAACGGACACAAACTCTTCAGGATTGGAGGTGGTTGCGACAGCGACGACATCGAGAGGGTCGCCAGATTTATTGGGGTCCGTTTTATGCCTGGTCAAACGCTTGAGACTCTCCCTCTCGAGGAACTCCCACCCGACGTAACGTCGAAAGTGGAGCAGTTGCTTGCGGAGAAGGCCCGGGACGCAGCAGCAGAGACTGACTCACCGAACGAGAAGTCGACCTAGCCCTCACACGGAGCCGCGACTACCCGCTATGAGCCACCAACTCGGGTGATCCGCAATTCGTTGGGGCTACGCAGCAGCTGAGGCAAATATCAGCCGAGGCTGCAAACGAACTGAACAGCCGGCTTGGTACCTGGGGCGGTGAGTCCCGTCTCCGCTTTCCTGATCCTCAGCGTGTGCCAATGGGGCCCGACGAGGCGGTCCATTCAGTCAAAGGCCCACGGCGGAGGTGGCAGGATCTATGTACACACTCTCAAGCTATTATGTACGCATGGTGCGTAGAACGACTATAGAGCTCGACGAGGATCTCGTCGCGAGAGCGAAGAAGGCTCTCGGTGCGAAAACAACGCGAGCAGCAGTCGAGGAGGCTCTGCGACGTGCAGTTGAGGTCGGTCAGCGAGACCGCGATAGGAGAGCCGCCGGGCAGCGCGCCTACCTCGAGCACTTGACCGTCCGCGCTGACGTCAAGGTGCTGAATTCGGAGGAGATGTGGCGGTAGCGGGGTGGGTACTGGACAAGAGCGCGGCTGGCAGAGCCAGCAACCGCCGTGTCCGTCGGCAACTCGACGAACTGCTTGGCTCGCTATTCATCTGTCCGGTCGGTGAACTCGAGCAGCTTTACTCGGCGCGATCCGGCAAGGACTATGACGCCCTCAAGACCGAAATACGTGCGAGCTTCGAATCGGTCGACGCTCCCCCCGACCTGCTGGCCCGGGCGCTCAGGCTGCAGCGAGATCTCGCCCATCACCATGGCATGTGGCATCGGACGCCGATTCCGGACCTACTGATCGCCGAGACAGCGTTGCACCATGGCCTCGGTGTCGTTCATGTGGACGGCGACTTTGACCGCATTGCCGAGGTGAGGCCGCTGGTTGTCCGCCGACTGAAGGAATGACCCTCATCGCGCTAGGCGAACGTGCCTCGGAGCCGCGCCGATGACGCTCCCGGAACTGGTCCGGAGGCGAGCCGAGAAGGAACTGAAGGCCTTCTGCAAGAAGCGAGTCCCAGGCTTGGCCCGCAATCAGGTGCGGTCGAGTATGAGTTTCGCGGACAATCCGTCACTCTGGTCGAGCGGCGGGTGCCTTGGCATGCCGCTTTCGAGGGACAGCCTTGGACTCGAATGCCGATCGCGCAGTTCCGGTATGACCGCAGACGTGGTCGGTGGAGCTTGTACTGGTCAGACCGAAATTCGCGGTGGCATGCTGACGACGACATCGATCCGGCGCCAGAACTGGCACACCTGCTGGCTGAGGTCGACCGGGATCCGACCGGCATCTATTGGGGCTGATCGGTAACCGCGGGCCAGATCAGCTGAGCCTGTATACGAAGCGAGCGGTCTGCTTGGTACTCGCGGCTTCATCTCCCGTCTCCCGCTCCAGCTTTGTATCGCTACGGTCGAACCGGTGCGCGGGCTGACGGAGGCGGGACGCTTTATGTCGCGGCGTGCTCCTTCCACCTGCTGAGATGGAATAGTCCGGCGCTCACGGTCGCTGCGGACAGGGCAACGAAGAGCCAGCCCACAATGACGACAAACGCCCAGCGCGTGGGTCCGTAGAGCGGGGCCTGCGCATGCAGACCTCCGGCCGTGTCAAATGCGACGATCCCGATCACGATCACGAAGAGCACCGACGCCACGCGTGGCACCCACGCTCGTCTCATCGAGATCCCCAGCAGCAATAGGCTCGCAACGAGCATAGAGACCAACGGCGGCGACACGATTGTTCCCGAGCTCCAGAGTGCCGTGCCGAGCGAGACGTTCCTGGTCCCGGTGACCGGCGAGTCGCCCAATTCGAAGATCATGCTGGCCAGTGCTAGCACCACATTCGCGGCAATCCGTACGAGCGCCAGGGCAATGAAGGTCCGGCGTGCCCTGCCACCGGGCACATGCGAGCGTTGAACCACTCTTCATCCCTCCCGCCGTCGTGTAGTGATGGATATCTCGACCTTCAAATCGGTCGACACGATAGAGGCAGAATCGTAGCTTCCGCCCAACAGGGGCACCGAGCGGCGTCACCCGAGAGCCGGCAAGTTGGCACCGGCCGCAATGCGAGACGGTAGATGAACCCGACGCGCTGATCGGTACTTGGGGGGCCGTGTCCCGTCTCCCGCTTCAGCTCATCTGTGCTACAAATAGCACATGGCGACAGTAGGTGTTCGCGAGCTCCGACAACGCGCGAGTGAGCTTCTGCGTCGAGTTGAAGCGGGCGAAACAATCGAGGTGACGGACCACGGCCGGCCGGTTGCCGTGCTGGCGCCATTGCCAGAAGCCGAACCCCTCGAGCGACTACGGGCTGCTGGTGAGGTTATGCCGGCTGCTCGCAACCTCGATGATCTCCCCAAGCCCTTGCCCTTACCGGCGGGTAAGGAGGCACCGTCAACGGTCCTTTCGCGGCTGCGGCGAGATGAACGCTAAACGCGCGATCTATCTGGATTCCTCCGCGATAGTGAAGCTTGCGGTCACTGAAAGGGAGTCGGCGGCGCTGCGACGATATCTCCGCGGTCGCACGCCATTGGTTGTCAGTGGCTTGGCGCGGACGGAAGTGTCGCGCGCACTTCTTCCGCTCGGTCATGCTGCCGTTCAAAGGGGCCACGATGTCTTGAGCCGCCTCGAGCTGATCCGAGTCAGCGATCGGATCCTCTTGGAGGCCGGCTCCCTGTTGCCGGCAGAGCTCCGGTCGCTCGACGCAATTCATCTCGCCACGATGCGGCAGCTGGGCGCAAGCCTTCGCCGACTGCTGACGTATGACAGCGGAATGGCTGCGGCGGCGACGGAGCTCGGGATAGCTACGATCGCTCCGGCCTAGCGATTACCTAGCCCATGTAGTTCAGTCGCTAAGGCGGTAAACAAATTCAACGCGGCGCTTGGTACTCGGGGCGTCGAGTCCCGTCTCCCGCTCCAGCTTGGATCCCTAACCGCGCGTACCTCCGACCGGCCGGCGCACCAGCAACCAGACGCCGGTGGCGGCGATCCAGACCATGGTCGCCGCCACCCCTACCACCCAGAAGGGCCCGACCCCATGGAACGGCGTCCCCACCGAGCCCGCGCCGATGATCAGCACCGCGCCGCCGACCAGCCCCAGCCATCGCAACCAGCGCGCCAGCGTTCGGGTCTCGAACGCGAGCAGCGACGCGGCCACGACGAAGACGCCCATGAACAGGCCGGATACGGTGGTGAGCGCGTCCCATGCACCGTTGAGCGCGCGAATCGTTTCGGCACTCGAGCCTGCGACCAGGCGAGCAGCGCCACAGAAACCGCGCCCGCGGCGAATCCGAACCTCGACAGGACTGGCGACACAGGGCTGCCGGCCACGTCGCGCGTCATGCCCGCAGCGAAGATTAGGAGCGCGATGCTCGCGACGAGGAGCACGTAAGCCGAGGCAGTCGCCAAACCCCGGTGGCTCATCAGATCGCT
>JACXTT010007555.1_pt1 | contig 15300 bp, 15 predicted proteins | sample 9270951 | NCBI WGS metagenome assembly JACXTT01 (sample SAMN15532306, study PRJNA645909) | rock metagenome | isolation source: weathered quartz diorite | place: Puerto Rico | collected 2017-06-21 | reverse complement strand
CTCGAGGGCGTGCTGTCGCACGAGATGAGCCACATCAAGAACTACGACGTGCGGTTGCTGCTGGTGGTCACCACGATGGTCGGCCTCGCGGCGCTGATCTCGAGCATCTTCTGGCGCGGCGCCTGGCGAATTGGCGGCGGACGGGGACGCGACTCCGGTCAGGCCGTGCTGGTGATTTTCGCGGTCGGGATCATCTTCACGCTCATCGCGTTCATCCTCGGCCCGCTGATGCAGCTCGCGCTGTCCCGTGACCGCGAATCGCTCGCGGACGTGAGCGGGGTCGAGCTGACCCGTAACCCGGTCGGGCTGATCAACGCCCTGAAGAAGATCGCCGCGAACGACAAGCCAATCAAGACTTTCAACCACGCCACGGCAGCGATGCTCATCGACAACCCGACTGAGCACCACGGCACATTCTTCAATCACCTCTTCGACACGCATCCGCCGATCGAGGAGCGGATCGCGGCGCTGGAGAAGATCGCGAGCGTGCAGCAGACGTAGCGTCCGGATCCGTGCTTTTGGCGCCAAACGCACGCATCCACCATCGGAATCCGGTGCTTTTGGTACCAAAAGCTCGCAGTGAAGGTCGGGCGGCTCCGACCGCCATCGGATAATCCCCGGCGTGAACGCGGTGATTCTCGGTGGCCTGGCCCGATTCCTCCACGTCCGGCGGACGGAGCTCGGCCGCACCCTGCAGGTTGCCGGCTTCGCCATGGTCCTCGGCCTGGCCATGTACACGGCCTTCAACGCGGCGCAGGCGATCTTCCTCACCAAGTCCGGCCCCCAGGCCTACCCGCTCTTCTTCATCATCCTGGCCCTCGCGGTCTGGCCGATGGTCGCCCTGCAGGGCTGGCTCACGCGCCGACTCGGCGTTGGTCGCGCATTCCGGCTGACCCTCGCGGCCAACGTGGTGGCTTCGATCGTCGTCTTCATCGCGTACGAGGTCGACGAAAGCCCACGCGTTGCCTTCACGGCTTACGTCATCTACTCGGTCGCTTTCGAGATCGTGATGCTCCAGTTTTGGGGCTTCGTCACCCAGCATTTCAACTTGCTCGAGGGCAAGCGCATCTTTCCCGTGATCGCCGCAGGCTCGAGCGTCGGCTACATCATGTCGGGCTTCGTGACCACAGCGGTAGCGCTGCTCGCGACCGAGCCGCTTATGTTCGTCTGGGGTCTCGGCGCGCTCCTTTGCTACGTGCTGAGCAGGCGGCTCGAGCGAAACCTGTACCGCCCCGCCTTCGACGATGACGCTGAGCTGTTCATCGCTGAGGAGCATGTATCGCGTCAGAGACACGGCGCGCTGGCGATGCTTCGCGGCGCGATCACCCACATGCTCGGCAGCAAGCTCGTGCTCGCCCTGGTGCTGCTCGCGCTGACCATGCAGGTGGCCAGCCGCGTGGGCGACTACCTGGTCGCGGTGATCTTCGTCAACGCGACGCACAGCAATCTGCAGGAGCTGACCATCCTCATCGGCAACGCCTGGCTGGCGAGCTATGTAGTGCAGCTGATCATCAGCCTGTTCGTGGCCGAGTGGGTGCTGGACCGCCTGGGTGTCAAGAACGCGATCCTCGCGCTGCCGGTGTTCACGCTCATAGGCTTCACCGCAGTCGCGCTCAGCCCAGTGCTCGCGACTTCCCTGATCCTCTTCATCGTCCGCAACGGCCTGCAGACGGGTCTTGACGACCCCGCGCAGAACGTCCTCGGCAGCGCCTTGCCGGCGCAGGTCGGACCAAAGCTCAGCTTCCTGCTGAACAACGCGGTGCTGCCGGGTGCGGCCGTGGTCAGCGGCATCGCGCTCCTGATCGTCCAGCGCATCAGCGCGTCAAGCGTCGAGTTCCTGGCAGTGGTGGGGATGATCGTGGCCTGCGTCTTCATCCTGGCCGCGCTCAACGTGCGCGGCCTGTACGTCGACGCTATCTTCCAGCGCCTTCGTGGCCACGCCATCTCGCTCGGCGACCTCCAGCGCGCCATCGGGACGCCCGATCAGGAGCAGATCGCGGAGCTGCAGGCTTACATCCGGGAAGGCGACGAGCGAACCGGCCAGTTCGCCGCCGCGACTCTCGGGAAGCTCGCTCCCGACGCGTTCACCGCGATGCTCCCTGAGCTCACGCGTTCGCACAACCCGTTTCTGCGGCGGCTCGCGTTCCAGATGGCCAGGCCCGAGGCCCTGACTCCGGAACAGCTGCAGGCTGCGATCGAGGATGACGACGGCTGGGTGCGCGGCGCGGCCGCGGTCGCTGGCGCCAACCGGACTCCCAAATGGGAGCAGTCAGACGAGGTGCTGCGCCGGCTGGCGGTTTCGACGAAGGTGCATCATCGGGCGGCCGCCGTGTGGGCCGCGGCGTTCCTCGGCGATGCCGAATCGGTCTCGGCCGCGCTGACCGATCGCGATCCGTGGGTGCGCCTGGAGGGCATACACAGCTTTGCCAAGATGAAGGCGAAGGTGCCTAACGCCGCGCACGGGCTCATTTCGTGCATGCACGACGAGGAGCCGGAGGTGCGGCGCGCGGCGCTGAAAGAGGCCGTGCGTTGGTCACCGCCGAAGGAGGACGCCCCCGATTTCGTCGCTGCCCTCGTCGAGGACCTCGGCAGCGGCGACCGGGAGACCAGGCGCCTGGCGTCCGAAGCGCTCGCCCTGCAGGACACAGTGGCTATCGAGAACGCGCTGCCGCTCATGTCCGCGCGCGGTGATGCGGCGCCGGCCACAGTCGAGGCGCTCATCCGCAGCGGCCGGCCCGAGCTGTTCGCACAGGCCCGCGCGCACGTCGAAAAGCAGCTGACGGGCGCGATTCACCTCGCCCGAATCCGAGCCCTCAACGCTGCCGACCACCACCCGGACACCGCTGCCCAGCACGTATTCCTCGAGATTGCGCTGGACGACTACATCCAGTTCGTGACCGAGAACGGGCTGGCCGCGATGCGCGCGCTGCACGGCAAGCGTGGCTTCGCGACGGTGGAGAGGGGCCTGGCGTCGGGCCAGCCGCTCGCTCGGGCTGAGGGCCTGGAGACGCTGTTAAACTTCGGCCCGGGCTGGCTGGCCGCGCCCCTGGCCCGGCTTCTCGACCGCGACTCGTTCGACGCACCGACGACTCATGGACTGTCGAGAAAGGACCTCGAGGCGCTCGTCCACCACCCAGACAAGTGGGTCCTCGCGGGAGCGCTGGCCGTCCTCGCGGAGCCCGGCGAAGGCATGAAAGAACTCATCGCGCTCAAGCGAGTACCGCTCTTCAGCGAGCTGACGCTGGAGCAGCTGTCGAGCATCGACCGGCTGATGGTCACACGCCACTACGTGAAGGGCGAAACAGTCTTTCGGCAGGGTGACGTGGGCTCCGAGCTGTTCGTCGTGCTGGAAGGTGAGATCCGGATCCACCTCGACAGCAACGGGCGGGAGGTGACGCTCGCGCGCCAGGGCCCGAACAGCGTGCTCGGGGAGATGGCGGTGTTCGACGAGCAGCCTCGATCCGCAGGCGCCGAGGCGACGACGGACACGACCGTGCGGGTGCTCCGGCGCGACCGGTTGCTCGCGATCGTCCACGAGCATCCGGAGGTGATGCTGGAGTTCGTCAAGAACCTCAGCCAGCGCCTGCGGGAGATGGACTCTCAGCTCCAGCGCATGTCGGACGGTGACGCTTCACCGGCGCGGGTGCCCTAGCCACCAAACTGCGGGTTTTGGTACCAAAACGCCGCATCCCCGATGCGGCAGGCGTGGTTTTGGTACCAAAACGGGGAATCAGGGTTCGTCTGGGCGGACGTCGATCTTCTTTTTTGCCGCCTCCAGGCGCTCGGTGCAGATCTTCAGGTAGATCCGCGCCTCGTCGACCGCCTTCAAGGCCTCCTCCAGAGACAGGTCGCCGTCCTCCAGAAGCTTTAGCTGCTGGTCGAGCTTCTCAAGCGCCTGCTCGTAAGTCAGCTCTTCGGTCATTGCTCGACCTTATCCACTCGCGCGCCCAAGCGGCCGGACGCCAGCCGGATCCGGACCTCCTGCCCGAATTGCGCGTCCACAGCGCTGCGCAGCACGGCGCCCGACGCCGCGTCCTGCGTGATGCTGTACCCGCGAGCTAGCACGGAATCCGGGCTGAGGGCAAGCAGCCGCTCCTGGCGGTGCTCGAGGGCGCGGGTGGCCGCACCAAACCGTGCAGTGAGCGCTCGGTCGATGCGATCTGGCGCTCGGCGCGACGCCAGCAGAGTCCTGGCGCGTCCCATGCGAGCGGCGGCAGCGGCTTCGAGCCGGCGGCCGCGCTCCACGAGCAGCTCCGCGCGGCGGGCGACCTGCTGGACCGGGCTCAGCCGCGCGAGTTCGGCGCGCGCTCGCGCCAGTCGTTCCGTACGTGCGCGTACCAGGTTTGGCAGCACCTGGGTCAGCCTCTCGCGTCGCGACTGCAGTCGCTCCACCTCGAGGGATACGCGCCGGTCCCGCTCCCGGTCCAGGCGCCTCTCCTTCTCCGCGAGGCGGAGCAGCAGCTCCGACTTCTTCGGCACCACCCGTGCCCCCGCTTCGGTGGGCGTGCGGCATTCCGCGTCAGCGACCATGTCCGCGACCGTTCGGTCGGAAGTGTGGCCCAGCGCGGTCACAACCGGCAGCTTCGAGGCGAGGATCGCACGGGCGATCACTTCAGTGTTGAAGACGAACATCTCCTCGAAGCTCCCACCTCCGCGCGCGATCACCACCACATCCGCCACGCCTTCAGCGTTGGAGCGCCGCAGAGCGCGCGAGATGCTCGCCGGCGCGGCCGCACCCTGCACCTGCACCGGGTACACGACGATCGACATGTTGGGGAATCGCTCCCAGATGGTCTCCTGCAGGTCGTGGATCACGGCGCCGGTCGGCGACGTGAGCAGCGCCACCGCACGCGGTAGAAACGGAAGACGGCGCTTGCGTCGCTCGTCGAACGCACCCTCCGCCTCGAGCCGGCGCTTGAGCTCCTCGAGCCGCGCCCGCAGCTTGCCGACGTCGTCGAACTCGATCTGGTCGACGTTGAAGCTGAGGCGCCCGGTCTTGCCATAGAAGTCGACCTTGCCACGAAACACGAACACCTGCCCGTCCTCTGGCAGCGTCGTGACTCGGCGCGCCGTGTCTGCGAACAGGACCGCTTCGAGCTTGCTGTACCCGTCCTGGATCGTGAAGTTGAAGATGCCGGTGCTGCCGCGCTTGACGCCCGTGACCTCGCCCTTCACCAGCACGGCCGTCAGCGGCCGCAGCTCGCGCTTGATCTCGTTGGCCAGCTCGGTCACGGTGAACGGGCGCGCTGCTTCCTCGGGCCGAATCATCAGACCGGGCGCTGGAAGTGATAGGCAGAGATGCGCATGCGCTTGTTGAAGTACAGGCGGTGCGCGTCCTGACGGTCGGCGCCCACACCGGAGTCGAGGTGGAACGCCTCGCAGCCCTGTCGCCGGGCTTCTTCGACCATCCAGTCGAGGAGGGCGCCAGCGTAGCCGTGACCCCGCTGGTCCGGGATAGTGCTCAGGTCGTCGCAGTACAACATATGGCCCCACGCGAGAAAGTCGAGGACGCGGAAGCCCGCCGCCGCTACGGCCTGCCCACGGCCATCGACAAAAAAGCCGACCAAGCGATAGCCGGCCGGTCGCTGGACTTCGTCGACGCGGCGGACAAACTCGTCCAGGGAGCCGACGTTGGGCCGCAGGGCGAACATCGCTTCGAAGGCGAGGCGGGTTTCCCCGGGGCCGACCTCTCGGATCACCCTCCGATCTGCGACATGTTTTTCGCCGGCTTGATGAAGCCCGGCTGGTTGATGAGGTGGCCCTCCTCCTTGTGCCACACCGCCCTCTCGATCACCTCGCCGAGCCGGTCGTCCGAGGCGCCCGAGCGCATCAGCTCGCGCAGCGGCGTCTCCTGCAGCGAGAAGAGGCACGTTCGTAGGCCGCCTTCGGCGGTCAGCCGGACGCGGTTGCATGTCGTGCAGAATGCCTGGCTCACCGACGATATGAATCCGATCCCGCCTTGCGATCCGTCAGCGAACTTGAATCGCGTCGCGGGCCCCGGTCGCGTGTCGTCGACCGGCACGAGGGGGAAGAGGTCCTCGATCTGTTCCTGGATGCGGCGGCTCGGCACAACCTGCTCGTTGGTCCACATGTTGTCGCCGTCGAGCGGCATGAACTCGATGAAGCGAACCTCGTAACCCTTCTCACGTGCGAGCCGCGCGAAGTCGACGACCTCGTCATCGTTGCGGCCCTTCATCACGACCATGTTCAGCTTGATCGGCCAGAGGCCCGCGTCTCGCGCTGCATCGATGCCTTCCATCGTCCGCGTGAACATGTCGGAACGGGCGATCTCGTGGAAGCGGTCCGCGTGCAGGGTGTCGAGCGAGATGTTGATGCGCTTGAGGCCGGCATCGGCCAGCTTGTGCGCCTTCTCCCGCAGCAGGACGCCGTTGGTTGTCATGGTGATGTCGAGCGTCGGGTCCAGGTCGTTGACCATCCCGACCAGCTCCTCGACCTTGACGCGCACCAGCGGCTCACCACCCGTGATCCGAATGGTGCGCACGCCGTAGCGGTGCACGAACAGGCGGGCCAGGCGGGTGATCTCCTCGAACCGGAGCAGGTCCTCGCGGGCCAGCCACTTCAAGCCCTCCGCCGGCATGCAGTAGATGCAGCGAAAGTTGCAGCGGTCGGTGATCGAGATCCGAAGATCGTCGGCCACGCGGCCGAACGTGTCCTTGAGCTCCCGTCTCTCCATCTAGCCGATGATAGGGCCGATGGGATACGAGCACATCCTGCTCGAGGTCGAGGCCCCGATCGCCACGATCACGCTCAATCGGCCGAAGGTGCTGAACGCCTTGAGCCCCGCTGTGATCAGCGAGATTGGGCGGGCGCTGACCGAGGTCGACGCGAATCCGGAGATCCGTGCCGTGGTTTTGACCGGCGGCCCGAAAGTGTTCGCCGCCGGCGCGGACATCGGCGACATGGCCGAGCGGACGGCCGCCGAGCAGCTCCAGCGCGACATGACCGGCGCCTGGGCGCCGATCGCCGGCTTCACCAAGCCGCTGATCGCCGCGGTCAACGGCTACGCACTTGGTGGCGGCTGCGAGCTCGCGCTGATGTGCGACCTCATCATCGCCGGCGACTCAGCCCGACTCGGCCAGCCGGAGATCAACCTCGGGATCATTCCCGGTGCTGGCGGGACTCAGCGCTGGCCCCGCACGGCCGGCAAGTACGCGGCGATGGAGACCATGCTGGCGGGAATGCCTGTGTCCGCCAGCCGGGCGCGCGAGCTCGGCCTGGTGAACAAGGTCGTGCCGGCGGAGATGACGGTCGCGGTCGCGCAGCGCCTGGCGCGTCAGCTTGCCGAAAAGCCGCCGCTGGCCGTGAGACTGGCCAAGGAGTCCGTGCTCAAGGCGTTCGAGACCCCGCTCGCCGAAGGCCTCGCCAGCGAGCGCCGCAGCTTCTACTTCCTGTTCTCGACCGAGGATCAGAAGGAGGGCATGCGCGCCTTCCTGGAAAAACGGAAAGGGGTGTTCAAAGGACGTTGAGAGATGGCAACTGAAGTCGAACAACACGTAAGAGTCCAGACGCATGATGGTGTGGGTCTGATTCAACTAAATCGGCCCGAGAAGATGAACGCGATCGGCGCACTGACGCGCCGGCAGCTGGGCGAGGCGATCAAGCAGGCCGAGCGCGACGAGGCTGTCCGGGTCGTGGTGGTGACCGGAAGCGGTCGCGCTTTCTGCTCTGGCGCGGACGTCACCGAGATGGTCGGCGAAGGTGGCATGCGCACGCCGGAGGACGTGGGCAACGTGCTGCGCAACGAGTACATGCCGATGCTGTCGCGGCTGCGCACGATGCCGAAACCGGTCATCGCCGCCATGAATGGACCCGCCGTTGGCATCGGCGCGTCGTTCGCCCTCGCGTGCGACATCCGAATCGCGACGCCCGAGGCGTACCTGATGGAGGCGTTCGTCAACATCGGTCTCGCGCCGGACGGCGGCGTGAGCTGGCTGCTGCCGCGGCTCGCGGGCACCGGAGTCGCCTACGAAATGTTCTTCACGGGCAAGGCTCTGTCCGCGACCGACGCGCACCGGCTCGGCGTGATCAATCGCCTGGTGCCCGCGGAGCAGCTCGAGGGCGAGGTGCGCGAGTTCGCCGCACAGCTGGCGACACAGCCGCGTCAGGCAATGGCAGCTGCCAAGAGGGCGGTGAATCACGCGCTCGAGTCGAGCTATGAGGCCGCGCTCGAGTTCGAGTCCTACCTGCAGGAGGCGCAGGCTGCGAGCCCGGAGTTCGCGGAAGGCGTCCAAAACTTCCTCGCGAGGCGAGCCCAGAAGAAATAGTGGCTGAAGCGGTCATAGTCACCACCGCTCGCACCCCGATGGGGAGATACGGCGGGCAGTTGAAGGACGTCCGCCCCGACGACCTGGCCGCAATCGCCATCAAGGCGGCGGTGGCGCGGGCCGGCGTTGAGCCCGCCGAGGTCGAGGACGTGATCCTGGGCTGCGCCAACCAGGCCGGCGAGGACAACCGCAATGTTGCTCGAATGGCCCTGCTGCTCGCGGGCTTCCCGGTCGAGGTTCCCGGCCAGACCGTCAACCGGCTGTGCGGCTCGGGCATGCAGGCCACGATCGCCGCGGCGCGCGAGATCCAGGCGGGAGCGGCCGACGTCATCGTCGCGGGCGGCGTCGAGAGCATGACCCGCTCGCCGTGGGTGATGCCGAAGGCCGACAGTGCATTTCCGCGCGGCCCGCAGACCGTTTACGACACTGCGCTCGGTTGGCGGCTGGTCAATCCCAAGATGGCCGAGATGTACGGCACTCTGCAGATGGGCGAGACCGCCGAGCGCGTGGGCCAGAAATACGAGGTGACACGCGAGGACCAGGACGCGTTCGCTCTGCGCAGTCACCAGCGCGCCGTTGCCGCACAGAAGTCAGGACGCCTCGCCGAGGAGATCATCCCGGTCGATGTGCCGCAGCGCAAAAGCGACGCTGTCCGGATCACTGAGGACGAGGGCCCGCGCGCCGATACCTCACTGGAAGCTCTCGCCAAGCTGCGCCCCGCGTTTGCTGACAAGGGGTCGGTGACCGCAGGCAACTCATCACCGCTCAACGACGGTGCCGCGGCGCTGGTGCTCATGTCGGCGGAGACCGCGACGAAGCGCGGCCTCCAGCCGCTGGCGCGGTTCGTCGCCGGAGCGGCAGCGGGCGTGCACCCGGATTACATGGGCATCGGGCCGGTGCCCGCCACGCTCAAGGCGCTAGACAAGGCAAAGCTCGATGTCAAGGACATCGAAGTCGTGGAGCTGAACGAGGCGTTCGCCTCGCAATCTCTGGCGTGCATCCGGTTGCTCGGGCTGGACGAGGAGCGGGTGAATGTCAACGGCGGCGCGATCGCGCTCGGCCACCCGCTAGGCTGCAGCGGAGCTCGGCTGGTTTCGACGCTGGTGCGAGAGATGCGCCACCGCAACGCTCGCTACGGCCTCGCGACGATGTGCATCGGCGTGGGGCAGGGGATCGCGGCGATCTGGGAGCTCGCTTAGCCCTGGGAGAACGCGACCCGCAGGCGGTGCGGGCGATGTTCGACCGCATCGCGCGGCGTTACGACCTGGTCAACACCGTGTTGTCCGCCGGGACGGACGGAGGCTGGCGTCGCCGCGCGGCTCGCGAAACGGGAGTGCGTGCTGGCGGCTCAGCGCTGGACGTTGCGTGCGGTTCGGGCAAGCTCACCGCGGAGCTCGCGCGCATCGCCGGCCCGTCAGGACGCGTGGTCGGCGTCGACTTCAGCCCGGCGATGCTGGAGGTAGCGCGCCGCGACCATCCGTGGCTCGACTTCCGCCAAGGGGACGCGCTGAACCTGCCGTTCGCCGACGGCGAGTTCGACGCGTGCTCCATCGCCTTCGGCCTGCGGAACCTCGCGGATCCGGCACGAGGACTGCGCGAGATGCTGCGTGTGGTGAGGTCCGGCGGCCGGGCAGTGGTGCTGGAGTTCGTTCGCCCGCCAAAAGGCGTGATCGGCTCAGCGTACCGGGCGTATCTGAGGACCGTCCTGCCAGCCGTCGGTGGCGCGCTGTCGGGTGACCGCTCGGCGTATCGCTACCTCAGCGACACGGTCGATTCGTACCGGACGCCAGAAGAGCTGAGCGACATGGCGGCGTCTGCCGGTTGGAACAATGTCGCGTTCACCAGTCTGGCCGCGGGCACTGTCGGAGTTCTGGCCGGCGATTCTATGTGACCAAGCTCGCATAGAAGAGCGCAGTATTCCTGTGCCCACCGGGGGTTCTCTGGGAGGGGAAACTTGGGATGCGCGATCCGCGCAGGGGCGCGGGCGCCCCGCTCTAGGAGATCCTGTCGACCGCTGAACGGGCCAGGCCGATCAGAGTCGGCCGGAGCCCGTTCAGCTCAACCGCCTCCAGCTCACGCACCGCTTCATCGATAAGCGTTCGCGCCTCGTCGCCAACGCGTTGCAGTGCCTGAGACGATGTGACCAGCCTGGCCACGCGCGCGACCTCGTCGTCACCCAGGGCGCCGGCCAGCAGCTCGCGGACCTCGGGTCCGACCTCACGGTCTTCTGCCGCGTAGATCAACGGCAGGGACAGCACCCGCTGGCGAATGTCGAGACCGAGCGTTTTGCCGGAGCTGGCGCTGAAGTCGACCATGTCGTCCGCCATCTGGAACGCCGTACCGAGCAGCTCGCCGTAGCGCCGCAGCGCCTCGATGACATCTGGCCTCGTGTTTGACAGCTGCGCTCCGGACGCGCATGCCGCCGCGAACAGCGCAGCGGTCTTGCCGCGAATCACGCGCAGGTACAGGTCGCGATCACCCGGGAATGCACCGCGAAACGCGACGTCGTCGATCTGCGATTCGCATATCGCCTCCAGCGCCGAGGCTATGGTCTGCGTCACCTCACCGTTCGACATCTCGGTGATGAGTCGCGTCGCCTTCGCGAAGTAGAAGTCGCCGACGGCGATTGCGCGCTCAGGGCCTTCGGCTGCGGCGATGGTGGGCCGGCCGCGGCGGACTGTGCTCTCGTCGACGTAGTCGTCGTGGACGAGGGTGGCGTTGTGCAGGATCTCCACCGCCGCCGCTAGCTCCGCCGCGCGCAGCGCGTCGTAATTCGGACCAAGCTGGGCGGTGAGCTGCACGAGCCGGGGGCGGATCCTCTTGCCGCCTGCCTCCATCATCCGGCGCATCGGTGCGGCGACCGGCTCGGGGTCGACCCTCAGCTGGCGGGCAAGCTCCAGGTCCAGGAGCTCGTGCGGCGTCACGAACTCACCGTCGAGCTGCATGGCCAGCTGCCGCTGACGGGGCCCGTCGAGCTCGACCGCGAACACCGACTGCCAGCGGCCGAGAACCAGGTCGCCGTTCTCCACGAGCAGCGTCGCGAATCCGGTCAACAGCAGCTGGCGGCAGTGCGCGTGGCCGTTCACCGGCTCGTCGAGCGCGATGTCGATGCGGCGTGAAAAGTCGTCGTGCTGATAGCCCATATCGCCGGGCGCGATGCGCTCAAGCAGCGCTTGAAAATCACGAAGCAGCAGCGGCTCGTTCTCGTTGACCGCGAGCCCGAGGGTCGTGTGCAGAGACTGCAGGTGCACGCGGCCGGTCGACATGCCCGCGCGCTTCACCTCCTGGCGGATACGGTCGGTGAGGTCGATGAATTCGGTCGCACGCTTGCTCTCGAATCGCAGGCGGCCTGTGACCATCGCTAGCGAGCGTGCAGCGCTTTGACGAGGAGGTCGCGGACGGGCGGGCTGTCTCTGTCGGCGGCGGCCGCGCCGGACAGTTCTTCCACCGTTCGGGCAAACGCGATCTGGACCGCGCGCGAGGCGGCGTCGCTGAGGATGCGTGAGGAGCGCGCCAGGCACAGGTCGCCCATGAGGAGCTGCGCGGGTGGTGCTGCCCGATCGCCAAGGCCCTGCAGGCGCAGGCCTACCTCAACGAGCGCGGCCGCAAGCGCAAGCTTCTGCTGCCGGTCAGGCGTCTCGTTGCCGACCGCGACCAGGTAAGACCAATAGGACTCTGACAGCCCGTCAGCCCACAGGCCTTCGAGGCGACCGAGCTCGCGATCGACGACGGCGGTCGTTGCGCTCATTCGACCGGCTCGATGAGGCTGCCCGCGAGCAGGCGGAACGCGGACAGCGCGCGCAGGCACGACTCGTCGTCGCGCGTTACGACGTAGTAGAGGCCGAAGCCGAGCACCGTGTTGAGGACCAGCGGCACCAGCACCTCGCGCGGCACCTTCAAGCGGATAACTCCGCTTTCGTCGATCCGGTCTAGCTGCTCCTGGATCACTTCTCGGTACCGAGTGAACAGCTCGGGCAGGTAAGCCTGGAGCCTCTCGGTTCGCGGAGCCTGCACCAGGAGGTCGAACGCAGCGAGCTGGATGTCGCCGAGCTGGCGCAGCGAGTCCCAGATCGACTCCACGCCGACCTCAAGCACCTCCAGCGGGTCCGTGAGCTGGTTCAGCACTGTCCGCAGCTCTTCGACCGAGCGTGCGGTCAGGTAGCGCCAGGCCTCGACCAGGAGTTCGGACTTGGTGGGGAACCAGTACTGGAGGTTGCCGATGGCGACGCCGGCCCGGGCGGCGATGGCCCGGACGGTGGTGTGGGAGTAGCCCTGCTCGAGAAGGGAGTCCGCGGCTGCCTGGATGATCTGCTGGCGAGTCGTGACGGGGGTCTGCTCGGTGGCCTGAGTCATACGTATGTACCATACTCGCTCCCGTTTCACGGGAGAGGGCGCCTCAGCCCCGATCGGCGGTACTCTCCTCAGATGCTTTCCATCGAGGGAGCCTTCCCCAACCGCCTCTGCGGTGTGCTGCGCACCGAGGATGCGGACGCCGGTTTCCAGGCCTGCCTCGCGGCGCTGGAGGGTGGGGTGCAGTCGATCGAGATCACGACCACCGTCCCGTCCTGGGTCGACATGATCCGCGGCCTACGCGCGACGACGGGGGCTCGGTTTCCGATCGGTGTCGGCACGGTCTGGGACCCAGGCGCCGTGGCCGAGGCGAAAGACGCCGGTGCGGCCTTTGTCGTTACGCCCGTTTTGCTGCCCGAGGTCGCGGACGCATGCCGGGAGCACGACATCCTGAGCGTGCTGGGCGCCCTGACTCCGACCGAGATCTACCAGGCTCGGCTGGCCGGGGCCAAGCTGGTGAAGGTTTTTCCGATCGGCCCGGTGGGCGGGGCCGAGTACGTGCGGGCGCTCAACGGGCCGATGGGGGGCGTGCCGCTCTGGGTGTCGGGTGGGGTCGGGATTGGCGACGTCCGAGCTTACCTGCAGCTCGGGGTCAAAGTCGTCGGCCTGTCGAACGCGCTGTTCTCCGCCGAGGCGCTGGCGCGGCGCGACATGGATGGAATTCGCCAGAAGGCCGAGGAAGCGGCGATCGCAGCGCGGCTGGACTGAACTCCTGACGTGCTTTTGGTACCAAAAGCACGCATGGGCGCGCCAAGCAACGTGGTTTTGGTACCAAAACGACAGGGGGGCGGGGCCGCGCGCGCTCTTAACCGGCTGGGTTGGCGGCGGCATGCTGGCGCGGCATGCTGGCCTGTATGGCGGCAAATTCCGCAATTCCCCGGCAGCTGAAGGCAGCTCCTTTCTCAGTTGCCGAGGCGCGCTCCTACGGCGTATCGCTGCGTGCTTTGGGCAGCAGGTCCTGGCGGCGCATCGGCTCCGAGCTTTACTGCTGGCGAAGACTCGAGCCAGACCCACTGGCGGTTTTGGCTGCCTGGAAGCGAACGTTTCCAGTCGGCGCCGTCTTTGCGGGCAAGACAGCGGCCTGGATCCTTGGACTCGATTTCGAACCGACCGGGCCGGTTGAGATCGTGGTGCCGCCTGGCGCGGCATTGCGCGGGTGCTTTGGTTTGAAGGTGCGGCGCTGCGAGGTGAGTTCGCGCGATGTACAGACAGTGAAAGGGCTGCCAACGACGACACTGCACCGCACGCTGCGCGACCTGTGCGCAAAGTGGACTCCGCTCGAGGCGCTCGTCGCAATTGACATGGCCCTGCATCGACAACTCATCGATGAGGCCGGCCTCGTCGAGTATGCAAACGCCGCTCCAACCCGCCACGGTGCTCCCCGCCTTCGGTCTCTGGCAAAGCTCGCGGCTCCCGCCGAATCGCCGATGGAGACACGCCTTCGATGGCTGCTCCTCCAGGCGCGCCTGCCATGCCCAGAGGTCCAGGTTGACCTCCATGACGCAGCGGAATGTTTTGTCGGCCGAGCCGACCTCTTCTATCGCGAGGCGCGGGTGGTCATCGAGTTCGACGGCGGCAACCACCGCGAGCGACTCGTCGACGACGATCGCCGGCAGAACCGGCTGATCGAGGCTGGGTTCAGGGTCCTGCGGTTCACAGCGGCTGACGTCTATCAGCGTCCTGAGGTAGTCGCAGACCAGGTGCGGGGTGCACTAGGTCGTTTTGGTACCAAAACCCGGTCACTGCGGTGAGGGATGCGGGGTTTTGGCGCCAAAAGCACGCCTGACCGGGGTTCTAGGCGCGTCCTACCAGGTCAACAGCCGACGTGGTTGGCGCACATCGTCGTGACGATGTCGGAGTACAGATTGATCACCTGGCCCCCGGTCGCGATCAGGGCCACGATGACGATCAGGGCCACCAGGGCGAGGATGAGCGCGTACTCAACCATGCCCTGTCCTGACTGCCGAACTGTCCTTCCTCTCATGGATCGCCTGCAAGCTTAACCGTCGAAGCCCCCCTTCTGGTCGCCTTCAAAAGGGCCTCTTCGACCACCACCCGGACCATCCGTTTGCGCCAGAAGTGGGTCAAATCTGCGTTGTCGAGGGGCTTCGCGGGCTTCGCGGCGAGGTCCGCTGCCGCCCGGATCGAATCCTCGTCCAGTCGCTTGCCCGCGAGGAAATCGCCTGCGGCCGGCACTTCCAGCGGGTGTGACGCGACGGCGCTGAGCACGATCCGGCAGCTCTTCACGACTTCGCCGTCGAGCTCCATCGCCACCGCGGCGCCCGCGATCGGGAAGTCGATCGAGCCGCGGCGGCGCAGCTTGACGTAGGCGCTCGAAGTTCTCGCATTGGTCAGCCGGATCTCGGTGACCACCTCGAAAGGCTGCTTGGCGAGGTAGTCGATGCCGTCATCGCGGTAGAGCGCCGCGACCGGTGCCTCACGTTCGCCGTCCGGCCCAGCCAGCACGACGCTCGCTCTGAGCGCGATCGCCATGGGCGCCGTATCCGACGATGAGACGGCCCAGCAACGCGGACTGCTCGGCGCGACCAGGCAGATGTCGCCGTCCTTCTTCAGGCAATAGCCGATCGCCTTCCGCCACTCGTAGGGCATGTCGTAGTAGTTGCAGCGAGTGTCCACGCACAGGTTGCCGCCGGCGGTCCCGGCA
>JACXTT010007554.1_pt1 | contig 15301 bp, 18 predicted proteins | sample 9270951 | NCBI WGS metagenome assembly JACXTT01 (sample SAMN15532306, study PRJNA645909) | rock metagenome | isolation source: weathered quartz diorite | place: Puerto Rico | collected 2017-06-21 | reverse complement strand
GCGGCCGTGCTGATCGCCGCCTGCCTGTGGCCGCCGCCAAGCCGCCTGCCCCTGCTGGCCGCGCTGCTGGCGCTGGCCACGCTGCTGCTGGGCTCTCTGTGGTGGGCCGGTCAGCATGCGCAGCAGATGGACGCCACGACACAAGGCCTGGGGCGCACTGCGCTGGGCAGCGGCTTCTGGTTGTCGCTGTTGCTGATGTGGCTGCTGGCCCATGAGGCTCTGCGCCAGTTGCAGGCCCGTCTGCTGCACAAGACGGTGTGCTGGACTGCGGTGGTGCTGGCCGTGGCCAGTCTGCTGCTCGGTGGCGCACTGGATGGCATTTCCGCCGTCAAGGAATATGCCGCGCGGGACGACGATTTTTGGCGCGCGCTGGCACAGCACCTGCGCATCATTGGCTACACCGTGCTGCTGACGGTCGGCACCGGTCTGCCGCTGGGCGTGTGGGTGCACCGCGCACCGGCATGGAGCCGGCGCATCTTCCCCGCGCTGAACATGGTGCAGACCATTCCGTCCATCGCGCTGTTTGGTGTGCTGATGGCCCTGCTGGCGTGGCTGGGCCGGCTGTTCCCCGTGCTGCCGGCCTGGGGTATTCAGGGCGTGGGCATGGCGCCGGCGGTGCTGGCGCTGACGCTGTATTCGCTGCTGCCGCTGGTGCGCAGCGTGCACGCGGGCCTGCGCAATATCCCTGGCGGCATCCGCGAATCAGCGCAGGCCATGGGCCTGTCTGCCATGCAACTGCTGCTGCAGATCGAGCTGCCGCTGGCCCTGCCCGTGGTACTGGCCGGGCTCAAGGTGATGCTGGTGCAGACCATTGGCCTGACCGCCGTGGCCGCGCTGATTGGAGCCGGTGGGCTGGGATCGCTGATGTTTGAAGGCCTGTTCAGCAGCGCCATGGACCTGGTGGTGCTGGCCGTCATTCCCATCGTGCTGCTGGCCTGGCTGGCAGAAGCCCTGTTTATTGCGCTGGACCTGGCGTCCCTGCATCTGGTGCGAAGGCAAGACCCTGTCCATGATTGAACTGCAAGGCGTCTCCAAGGCCTATGGCCCCCGTGCGGCGGTGCAAGACCTGCACCTGCACATCACCGCCGGTGAATTGGTCGTGCTGATCGGCCCCTCGGGTTCGGGCAAATCCACCACCCTGCGCATGATGAACCGCCTGGTGGAATGCGACCAGGGGACGATCCGTTTTGCTGGCCAGGACATTCGCACGCTGGCACCGGAAGCCCTGCGCCGGCGCATGGGCTACGCGATCCAGTCGGTCGGCCTGTTTCCGCACTGGTCAGTGGAGAAAAGCATCGGCACGGTGCCGCGCCTGCTGGGCTGGCCCCAGGACAGAATCCGGGCCCGCGTGGGGGAGTTGCTGGACTTGCTGCAACTGCCCCCCGCGACGTTTGCCCAGCGCTATCCCGATGAACTCTCGGGCGGGCAGCAGCAGCGCGTGGGCGTGGCACGCGCACTGGCCGGCGACCCCGAGGTGCTGCTGATGGACGAGCCCTTTGGTGCGCTAGACCCGGTCACGCGCGTGACGCTGCAGCAGGAGCTCAAACGCATCCACCGGCTCTCGGGCAAGACCATCGTGCTGGTCACGCACGACATCGACGAGGCGCTGTTCCTGGCCGACCGCGTGGTGCTGCTGGATGCCGGGCGCATCGTGCAAGTGGGCACCCCACTGGAGCTGCTGGCCCAGCCGGCCAGCGATTTGGTCAGCGACTTCCTGGGCCGCGCCGAGCTGGGGCTCAAGCGCCTGGCCCTGGGCACGGTGCGGCACAAGATGCGCAGTGGCACGCAGGCCGACGGTGTGCCGGTTGCGGCGGACCTGAATTTGCGCGAGGCGCTGTCGGCCTTTCTGGTGCAGGGCCGGGCCGCGTTGCCCGTGGTGGACGGCACGGGTGTGCCGGTGGGTGTGCTGCATTTCTCCGACCTGCTGGACCCGCGGCCATGAAGCACAGGCCCACGGGCTGCGGGGTGCCCTTGCTGCTGGCCACACTGCTGGTGGCACTGGCCGTGGGCATGGCGGAACTGGGGCCACTGTTCCACGCGCTGTTTCCGCAGCAAGAGCGCCCGCTGTACCAGCAGGCGCCGTTCTGGCGCCTGTTGCTGGCCCATGTGCAGATGGTGCTGGTTTCCAGCGGCGCCGCATTCGCGGTGGCGTTCGCGGCGGGCACCTGGGTCACGCGCGCCCGAGGACTGGCATTCCGCCCGGTGCTGGAGTCGCTGGTGTCCATGGGGCAGACCTTTCCGCCGATTGCGGTGCTGGCGCTGGCCGTGCCGCTGATGGGCTTCGGCGAGCGACCGGTGCTGCTGGCACTGGCGCTGTACGGCCTGCTGCCCATGTTGCAGGGCGTACTGGCCGGCCTGGCGCAAACCCCGGCGGCCACGCTGGACGCCGCGCGCGGCCTGGGCCTGAGCGCGCGGCAGAGGTTCTGGCAGGTGGAGCTGCCGCTGGCCGCGCCCATCATCCTGGCCGGTGTGCGCAGCTCGGTCACGATCAACATCGGCACCGCCGCCATCGCCTCCACCGTGGGCGCGCAGAACCTGGGCGCGCCCATCATCATTGGCCTGTCCGGTTTCAACACCGCCTATGTGCTGCAGGGCGCGGTGCTGACCGGCCTGCTGGCGATCACCGTGGACAGTTTCTTTGAGTGCCTGGGCCGCCGGCTGCAACGCCGGTCCTTGACCTAGGTCATGGTGCCACGCCCGTCCCGTCACTAGCATCTGCCTGTAGGTATTCGCAATCAATTCCCTTGAAAGGAGCGGTATATGAAAACCAATGTCGGTGGGCTGGATCGCGTGGCGCGCATGGTGGTGGGCCTGGTGTTGCTGGGCCTGACGGTGAGCGGCACCATCGGTGCATGGGGTTGGCTGGGCCTGCTCCCGCTGGCCACCGGTGCCATAGGCTGGTGCCCGCCGTACGCCATGCTGGGCTGGAGTACCTGCTCCACCAAACCGTGAGCCATTTCGACCACGCCGGGCTGTTGCAGGACATCAACCAAGGCTTGCTGCCCCTGCGCAAAGCGCAACCGGAAGCGCTGCAGGGCTTTGCACAACTGGCACGCGCGGCCATGGCCGAGGGCAGCCTGAGCGCCAAGCACAAGGAACTGATGGCGCTGGCCATCGGCATCACCCAGCACTGCGCGGGCTGCATCGGCTTTCACGTCAAGGCGCTGCACAAGCTGCAGTGCACGCGCAGCGAGTTGGAAGAAATGCTCAGCGTGTGCGTCTACATGGGCGGTGGCCCGGCCCTGATGTACGCCGCCGAAACCATGCAAGCCTGGGACGCCCTGGCACCCGCGTGATGCGGCGCCGGCACCGCCCGGCTTCCCTGTTGGTGGCATAAACAAACAACAAAGTATTCGTTGGGGTTTGAAGCAATCGTGCCCAGAATCGGCTCCCTTGGTTTCACTTTGGACCCGACGCATGCACACCCTGATCATTGTTCCCGGCTGGCGCGATTCCGGCCCCGGCCACTGGCAAAGCCTGTGGGCGCAGCAGTGGCCCGGCGCGGTGCGCGTGCAGCAGGACGACTGGCTCTCGCCCAGGCGCGAGGCCTGGATCGCCTCCATCAGCCACACCATCCTCGCCCAACCCGGGCCGGTGGTGGTGGCCGCGCACAGCCTGGGCTGCATTGCCACCACCCACCTGCCCGCAGCCGCGGTGCAGCGCATCCAGGGCGCGCTGCTGGTGGCCCCGGCCGACCCCGAGCGGCGCGGTGTGCTGGCGGACTTTGCACCCGTGCCCTACCAGCGCCTGCCCTACCGCAGCATTCTGGTGGCCAGCAGCAATGACCCGTATTGCCCGGTGCGCACCGCAGGCGCCTATGCGCGCGCCTGGGGCAGCGAATTTGTGCGCCTGCAAAACGCCGGTCACATCAATGTGGAGGCCGGCTTCGGCCACTGGCCGCTGGGCCTGGCGCTGCTGCAGTCCCTCGTGAACGAGCCTGCCATCGCACCAGAATCGCTATCAATAGCATAGCTGTCTGCGCATATTCCACGCTGGCCTGCGCCTGATTTGGCGCTTAATTTCCGGGGCGCAGAGCCAGCGACTGGGCCAACGCAAACACCGAGTTCGGGGTCGTGCTGCGCGGCACTGCAGCCTTGGGCTTGGGCAGCACGCCCTTCTTCGCCGGCTTGCGCTGCTGCACCTGAAAACCCTTGGCCTGCTGCTCGGCGGCCAGTTGCGCCAGGCTGATGGTCTGCATGTGCGCCACCAGCGCGGTTTGCAGCGCATCCCACAGCTCGCGCGTCATGTCGGGCGCACTGTCACGCGACGAAGCATTGGCGTGCAAGGCATCGCCCTCGATGGCGCCCAGAATGTCGGCCACGCTGATGCGGTCGCCCCGGTGGCCCAGCGCGTAACCGCCGCCGGGGCCACGCGTGCTCTCCACCAGGCCGGCCTGGCGCAGCTTGGCAAACACCTGCTCGAGGTAGGACAGGGAAATGCGGTGGCGCAGGGCCAGATCCTGCAGCGGCACGGGCTGGCCGCGCTCGCGCAGGGCCAGGTCAATCATGGCAATGATGGCAAATCTGCCACGGGTACTGAGTCGCATGGTGTTTCTCCTTCAGAAAAGGGCAACTGAGACTTGCACTGTAGGAAAAGCTATGCTTCGCGTAAATTCGTATTTTTAACTTTTTCACTTCGGTTTAATCGAAGTATTAAAACCACCCACCGGAGCCCGTCATGAACTTCAAGCACCTGCACTACTTCTGGGTCACTGCCAAAGCAGGCGGCGTGATGCGCGCAGGTGAGCAGTTACACACCACGCCGCAAACCCTGTCCGGCCAGATCAAGCTGCTGGAAGACTGGCTGGGGCGCAAGCTGTTCCAGAAAAACGGGCGCCACCTGGAGCTGACCGAGGACGGCCGCCTGGCGCTGGGCTATGCCGACCAGATCTTCGGCCTGGGTGCCGAGCTGGAAAACGCGGTGCGCCTGCCGCGTGGCGCGCAGCGGGTGCTGGACTTCAAGGTGGGCGTGGCCGACTCGGTCACCAAGTCGCTGGCCTACCGGCTGCTGGAGCCGGCGCTGTCGGTGGCCGAACCGGTGCGCCTGATCTGCAGCGAAGGCAAGTTCCCCGACCTGCTGGCGCAACTGGCGCTGAACCGGCTGGACCTGGTGATTGCCGACGAGCCGCTGTCCAAGCGCATCAGCGTCAAGGCCTTCAACCACCCGCTGGGGCGCACCAGCATGAGCTTTTTCTGTGCGCCGGCGCTGCAGCGCCAGCTCCAGGGCCCATTCCCGGCCTGCCTGAACGGGGCACCCATGCTGATCCAGGGCGCGCAGGCTTCGGTGCGCCAGCAGTGGGAGGGCTGGCTGAGCCGCCACCAGATCCGCCCGCGCACTGTGGGCGAATTCGACGACGGCGCGCTGATGACCGCCTTCGGACGCCAGGGCCAGGGCGTGTTCATGGCGCCCACGGTGATGGAGGCCGACATCATCGAACAGTTCGGCGTGCAGGTGATAGGCCGCAGCGACGAACTGGTGGAGGAGTTTTTCGCGGTCTCGGTGGAGCGGCGCATCACGCACCCCTGCGTGGCAGCGATCACCCAGGCTGCGCGCGGCGCGCTGTTTGGCTGACTTTGGTCGACAATGCCCCATCCCCCACTTCCGGCAACCTCCCCATGTACAACGCCATTGTTTTTGTCCACCTCGCCTGCGCCATCGTCTGGATGGGCGGCATGGCCTTCATGCTGCTGGTGCTGCGCCCTGCGGCCGTGGCCACGCTGGAGGCCCAGCCGCGTACGCGCCTCATGGTGGCGGTGATGCGGCGTTTTTTTGCAGCCGTGGGCATTGCCATCGCGGGCCTGCTGGCCACCGGCGGGCACCTGTATGCGAGCAGCTTTCGCGCCTCCAAGGCGGATCTGGGCGCTGGGGTGGTGCCGCTGGGTTGGGACCTGATGCTGGGCCTGGGCGTGCTGATGTTCCTCATCTTCGGCCATATCTACTTTGCCGGTTTCCGGAAATTCCGCCGTGCCGTGGAAGCGGCCGACTGGCCAGTGGCGGGCCAGGCTGCGGCGCGCATCAACACGTTGGTGGTCACCAATTTTTGCCTGGGCTGGCTGGCGATTGCCGCCGTCAAGTTGCTGTGAATCCGCAGCTTTAGACGCTACAGCGCATAAACAAACAACGAACTATTCGTTGTGGTTTGATCGGCGCGTCCCCAGAATGGCGGTTCCGGCGGCACCCTGCCGCCCACCCCGCTTTCTGGAACACTCCCCATGAATTTCAAGCAAAAAACCACGCTGGCCCTTGCCGCACTTGCGCTGACAGCTAGCAATTTGGTAGCAGCCCAGACCACGCTGCTGAACGTCTCGTACGACGTAGCGCGTGAGTTCTACAAGGACATCAACACCGCCTTCATCGCCAGCTACAAGAAATCCACCGGCAAGGACATCAAGATCGATCAGGCCCACGGCGGCTCCAGCGCCCAGGCGCGTGCCGTGAACGACGGCCTGGAGGCCGATGTGGTGACCATGAACACCACTACCGACATCGACTTCCTGGCCAGCACCGGTGTGGTGGCCAGGGACTGGACCAAGAAGTTCCCCCACAACGCGGCGCCCACCAGCTCGACCATGCTGTTCCTGGTGCGCAACGGCAACCCCAAGGGCATCAAGGATTGGGACGACCTGGTCAAGCCCGGCGTACAGGTGATCGTCGTCAACCCCAAGACCGGCGGCAATGGCCGCATGGCCTACCTGGCCGCCTGGGGCCAGGTGCGCAAGAAGGGCGGTACTGACGCCCAGGCGCTGGACTACGTGACCAAGCTGTACAAGAACGTGCCCGTGCTGGCCAAGGGCGGGCGTGACGCCACCACCATCTTCCTGCAGCGCAACATCGGCGATGTGCTGATCACGTTCGAATCCGAAGTGGTCTCGGTGGACAAGGAATTCGGTGCCAACAAGGTCGACGCAATCCACCCCAGCAGCTCCATCGTCGCGGAAAACCCGGTCGCCATCGTGGAGCGCACTGTGGCCAAGAAGGGCACGGCCGAGCAGGCCAAGGCCTACCTGAACTTCCTCTATTCCGATGAAGGCCAGGAGATTGCCGCGCAGCACGCCATCCGCCCCAGCAACCCGGCCATCCTGAAAAAATACGCCAATGTGTTCAAGCCCATCAGCCTGTTCCGCGTGGAAGACTACTTCGGCTCGTTCGCCGAGGCGCAGAAGGTGCACTTCAACGACGGCGGCCAGTTCGACAAGCTCTACACCGCCAAGTAAATGACCGCTGCCGCCGCCACCGGGCTAGACGGACAGGTCTCTAGCCCCGCGCGCCGCCCTGCGCGGCGCGTGCTGCCGGGCTTCAAGCTCACGCTGGGTTACACACTGTTCTACCTCAGCCTCATCGTGCTGATCCCGCTGTCGGCGCTGGTGTTCAAGACCTTCACGCTGAGCTGGGAGCAGTTCGTCACGGCCGTGACCAGCCCACGCGTGCTGGCCTCGTACCAGCTGACCTTTGGCGCCTCGCTGATTGCCGCCAGCGTCAACGCGGTGTTCGGCCTGCTGGTGGCCTGGGTGCTGGTGCGCTACGACTTTCCGGCCAAGAAACTGATCGACGCGCTGGTGGACCTGCCGTTTGCGCTGCCCACGGCCGTGGCCGGCATTGCACTGACCGCGCTGCTGGCCAGCAACGGCTGGATCGGCAGCCTGCTGGAGCCCCACGGCATCCAGCTCGCGTTCAACCGCAACGGCGTGGTGATTGCGCTGATCTTCATCGGCCTGCCTTTCGTGGTGCGCACGGTGCAGCCGGTGCTCGAAGACGCCGAGAAAGAACTCGAAGAAGCCGCCACCTGCCTGGGCGCCACGCGCTGGCAGACCTTTCGCTACGTGATTTTTCCGACCATTGCGCCGGCCTTGCTGACCGGCTTTGCGATGGCCTTTGCGCGTGCCATTGGTGAATACGGCTCGGTGATCTTCATCGCCGGCAACATGCCCATGGTGTCGGAGATCACGCCGCTGATCATCATCGGCAAGCTGGAGCAATACGACTACGCCGGCGCCACCGCCGTGGCCGTGGTGCTGCTGGTGATCTCGTTCGTGCTGCTGCTCGTCATCAACGCGCTGCAGGCCTGGCAGCGCCGCCGCGCGGGAGCCAGCACATGAACACCGCACGCAGCAGCCATGCCGGCACCACCGAACCGACCTGGGTCAAGTGGACGTTGATCGCCGTCGCCCTGGGCTTTATCTTCCTGTTCCTGCTGCTGCCGCTGGCGGCGGTGTTCACCGAGGCACTGCGCAAGGGCCTGGGTGCCTACCTGGAAGCCTTTCGGGAGCCGGACGCCTGGAGCGCGATCCGCCTCACCCTGCTGACCGCCGCGATTGCCGTGCCGCTGAACCTGGTGTTCGGCATTGCCGCGGCCTGGGCGATTGCCAAGTACGAGTTCCGCGGCAAGGCCTTCCTGACCACACTGGTGGACCTGCCGTTCTCGGTGTCGCCCGTGGTGGCAGGCTTGGTCTATGTGCTGCTGTTCGGCGCGCACGGCTGGATAGGTCCGTGGCTGCAGGCGCACGACATCAAGGTGGTGTTTGCCGTGCCGGGCATTGTGCTGGCCACCGTGTTCGTGACCTTCCCGTTCATCGCGCGCGAGCTGGTCCCGCTGATGCAGGCCCAGGGCACCGACGAAGAACAGGCCGCCATCGTGCTGGGGGCCAGCGGCTGGCAGACCTTCTGGCACGTGACGCTACCCAACATCAAATGGGGCCTGGTCTATGGCGTGATTTTGTGCAACGCGCGCGCCATGGGCGAGTTCGGCGCGGTGTCGGTGGTGTCGGGCCATATCCGCGGCCAGACCAACACCATGCCGCTGCATGTGGAAATTCTGTACAACGAATACCAGTCGGTCGCGGCCTTTGCCGTGGCCTCGCTGCTGGCGCTGCTGGCCTTGGTGACGCTGGTCATCAAGTCGGTGGTGGAGTGGCAGTTTGAACGCGACCAGAAGGCGGCGGCCGCCTTGCCCCCCGAAAATTTCAAGAGCACACCATGAGCATCGCCATTCGCAACGTCAGCAAAGACTTCGGCAGCTTCCACGCGCTGCGCGACGTGAGCCTGGACATCGCCTCCGGCGAACTCGTCGCGCTGCTCGGCCCGTCGGGCTGCGGCAAGACCACGCTCTTGCGCATCATCGCCGGGCTGGAAACGGCCGACCAGGGCCACATCCTGTTCAGCGGCGAGGACACCACCGACGTGCATGTGCGTGAGCGCAACGTGGGCTTCGTGTTCCAGCACTACGCGCTGTTCCGCCACATGAGCGTGTTCGACAACGTGGCCTTCGGCCTGCGCATGAAGTCACGCAAGGAACGCCCCAGCGAGACCGTCATCAAGCAGAAGGTGCACGACCTGCTGGGCCTGGTGCAACTGGACTGGCTGGCCGACCGCTACCCCTCGCAACTCTCGGGCGGGCAGCGCCAGCGCATTGCGTTGGCCCGCGCGCTCGCCGTGGAGCCCAAGGTGCTGCTGCTGGACGAACCGTTCGGTGCGCTCGATGCCAAGGTGCGCAAGGAACTGCGTCGCTGGCTGCGCCGCCTGCACGACGACCTGCATGTGACCAGCATCTTCGTCACGCACGACCAGGAAGAGGCGCTCGAAGTGGCCGACCGCGTGGTGCTGATGAACAGCGGCAAGATTGAGCAGATCGGCTCGCCGCAAGAGGTCTGGGACCACCCGGCCAGCCCCTTTGTCTACGGCTTCCTGGGCGACGTGAACCTGTTCCACGGCCGCGCCCACGAGGGCGAGATGCGCATTGGCGAAGACCAGCACGGCGTGCGCCTGGCCTCGCCCGAACACCACGCCGCGCAAGATGCCAAGGCCTTCGCCTATGTGCGCCCGCACGACCTCGATGTGCGCCGCTACCGCGCTGGCGAAGGTGCCGGCAACGGCATTGCCGCGACGCTGGTGCGCGCGATTGTGGTGGGCCCCATCGCGCGGCTGGAGCTGCTGCCGCAGGACGCCTCGGCCGCCGGCAACGGCGACATCATCGAGGCCCATATCCCGGCGCAGCAGTTTGCTGAGATGGCGCTGAAGGAAGGGGAGACCCTGGTGCTGACACCGCGCAAGGCGCGGGTGTTTGTCGCACCCTGAGCGACACACGGGCTGGGCTACCATGCGCAGCATGCAACCTCCCACGCCTACCCGTTCCCGTCTGCGCACCTCGGTTTATGTATTGCTGGGCTTACTGCTCTTGGTGATCGCCTGGCTCGCCACCCACGCGCTGGGCGACGACGCGCGGCCTGCCCTGGGGCAACTGCACACCGTGAGCGGCGTGGTGCCGCTGCAGTACTACGTGCAGGAGCCCGCGCAGGCCACAGCGCAAACCGAAACCGTGGTGCTGGTCGCCAGCCTGGGGCGCCCGGCGAGTGATTTCAATGAACTGCGCAGCGCACTGGCCCAGGCCGGCTACCGCACCGTGGCTGTGGAGTCGCGCGGTGTGACCACCTGGGCCGGCGGCGGTCTGGCGCGCTACACGCTGCAGGATCTGGCCGGCGACATCCGCACGGCGCTGGCCGATGCGGGTGTCCCGCCGCAAGCGCGCGTGCATGTGGTCGGCCACGCCTTTGGCAACCGCGTGGCGCGCACCTTTGCCACGCTGTACCCCCAACAGACCGCCGGCCTGGTGCTGGTGGCCGCGGGCGACAAGACCGACACCATGCCCCCCGAGGTGCGGCGCAACCTGCTGGTGTCCACGCTCAGCGTGCTGCCCTGGTGGGCGCGCGCGCATTCCGTGGAAACGGTGTTCTTTGCCAGCGGCAATGCCGTGCCCGCGTACTGGCAGCGCGGTTGGAGTTTCTGGGGCGCGTTGGCCCAGTCGCGCGCGGCGCAGGCCGTGGACAAAGGCGAATTCCATGCCGGCGGCACGGGGCCCATGCTGGTGCTGCAGGCGCAGGACGATGTGATTGCGCCACCCCAGGACGCGGGCGAAGTGCTCAAGGCCAGCTATGGCGCGCGCGTGACGCTGGTGGCCATCCCGCAGGCCGGGCACGCACAGCTGCCCGAGCAGCCGGCACGCATTGCAGAGGCCGTGCTGGCCTTTCTGCAGGCACACCCCGCGCATTGAAGCAGGGCGGCCAGGGAGGGGTCAGCGGTAAAACGCTTCGACCCGGCCCTTGATCTTGATCAGCAGGGGCTTGCCCTTGCGGTCCAGCGTCTTGCCGGCGGGCACCTTGATCCAGCCTTCGCTGATGCAGTATTCCTCGACGTCGGCACGCTCCTGGTCGTTGAAGCGGATGCCGATGTCGTGTTCAAACACGGCGGCGACATGGTGCGGGCTGCGCGGATCGATGGACAGGTGGTCGGGCAGCGCGGGGCGTTGGGTGGTGTCGTTCATGCGGCTCTCCGTCTATCAACCCACCATGCGCAGCAGGCCGTAGGCCGACAGCGCGCCGGTCACCACCAGCAAAGCGGTTTTGGTGGAACGCGCGCCGATCAGGGTTCCGGCAACGCTGCACACGAGGATGGCGCCAAAAATGTAGATGGTTTTCATGGGGGGTGATGGTAAGGCATGGCTTGCTGCCCCCAGAGCCACCGCGATCTGCGGTGCGGTTGCCGCAATGTCGCCTTATTTCACAGCCAGCAGGGCATCTTTGAGCTTGTAATCCACCGGCTTGGGGCCCAGCCAAATGGACACCAGGGAGCGGAAAAATGCGGGTTCTTTGTAGGGCTCGCCCTGCACCTGCCCCTTGACGTTGACCACCATGCCTGTGCCAGGAATCCAGTCAATCAGCACGCGGTCGTTGGGCTGCAACACCTTGAAGGCGTTGAATATGCCGCCAATGCGGATCAGGTCGGGGGTGATTTTGGAGAGTTCATTGCGTGGCGTGTTGTCGTCGATGCCGTGCGCCAGGGTAACGCCCATGGTTTCCGAGGGGAGTTCCCGCAGGAGGGTGATCGAAATCCGCTTGGGGCCCGGCGCCGCGATGAATTCATCAATCGAACTGAATTTCTTGCTGGCATACATGGCCGTCACATTGACCTTGAAAACCGCCTTGTAACGAATCCCCGCACCATTGAGGATCAGGGGCGACCCTGCGACATTGATCGTGGGCTCCAACTGCACCCCGGCCACATTGAGATCCTCTGCCAGCACCGGCATGGTGGTAGCGGCAGCGATCAGGGCAGCAAATAAAAAGGATCTTTTATGCATGAAGGTATTGCGCGATAAGGCGGTGGATAGAGAAAGGGGCGGCGTCCTGACGGGCTTAGGTGGAAACCGTGACTTGCGGCTCCGGTGGCACATAGGCTTTGCCGCCGAACTTCAAGGCGGTGTGCGCGCGCCGGGACTGGAACAGCGGGTAAAACATCTGGTGGTACCAGCGCTCCTCGCCGAAAAGTTGGTCGTCGATCAGTCCCACCTGGGGTGGGTATTGGCGCGTGATGTGGGCTGAGCCAAACAGCACGTCCCAGAAGAACAGCATGTTGCCGAAGTTGCCCTTGTAGTGGCCCACGCCGTCGTCATTGGTGATGGCATGGTGGGCCCAATGGGTGGCCGGGGTCGATACGGTGCGCTCCACCACCCACATGAGGGGGCGCAAGGCCTTGATGCGGTACAGCGGCTCATCCCAGCGCCAGGCGCAATGGGCTCCCACGATGACCAGCAGCTTGGCCGCGATGTACATCGCATACACCATGCCACCAAAGCCCAGGTACAGCAGGACACCGGCAATCCACAGGCCGGGCATCATCAGGTAGTAGAAGAAATTGTTGCGGAAGGTTATGCGGATGCTCATGTACTGCGCGGAGTGGTGCGCGCGGTGCAGCGGCCACAGCAAGGGCGAGTGCGACAGTCGGTGCCACCAGTACTGCGTCATGTCGTCGCCGACCAGCAGAATGGCTACCATGCCCCACCACGGCAGACCGGCCAACGCGTCCTTGTAGGTCGGCGCAAGCCAGGCGCCCAATTTGGCGGTGGCCAGGATGGCCAGGGGCTGGGTGACGGCCAGCAGGCTCAAGAACATCAGCAGTTCGAGCTTGGTGTCATTGCTGTTGGCATGCACCGTGTCCCGGTAGCGGTGACTCACATATTCCATGCCTGCAAACCCGAGCAACAGGCAAAGAACCAGAACGTTTTGAAGCTGTGTGGCATTCATCGTGGCGTCTCCTTAAGAACCGAAATTGATTCTAGGAACGACACCATTATTCGTCTAATGCATTTTTTTCTTTATTGCAATGCATTCAGTGCATTTGTCATACGTGTAAACCAGTAGGGTTTCATCTGCAGGATGGCTTCTTTCATCTCCATTCGCTATCAATAAAGGAGCGTCCTGCGCATATTTCTGTCACTGAGCCCATTACGGTGCCGCTCTGGCAGGGTAACTACTGCGCCTGTACATTAGCTTTCATGATGTCGTTGAAGCTTCTGCATAAAGCTACAAGAATGGAATAAAAAATGATAGCTGCTGAGTTCGTTCGCCATGAGAGGCTCAAACGCCTGTTCTTGTGGTCAGCGGTGGTTTTGATGAATTGCCTCATGCTCCAGTGCCTGCATGCTGCGGGACCTGAATTGAAGGTGCTCGTTGCATCGCAAGTTGCACCCAAGATGTTTTTGACAGAGGACGGTACGCCAACAGGCTATGTCACCCAGGTCACAATCGCCATCGTTCTTCGTGCGGGCTATAAGCCTGTGGTTGACGCAGTGCCCTGGGCGAGGGCCTACAAGATGGCCATGGAGGGAGAAGGTGTATTGGCGGGTCTCTCCAAAACGACTGAACGTACAAAGGTGTTCAGCTTCACCGATGCCGTGTTGGAAGATCGCGTCCAAGTCATTACTCTGAAGAAGGCCGATCTCAAGATAAGCCAGTTTTCTGACCTGAGGGGGAAGCGCGTCGGAATTCAACGTGGTTCATCGTATGGCGAGCAATTTGAGGCGGCGCTCCCGACGTTTCACGAAGACCGAGACAATAGCGGCGATTCCCGTCTTAATAAACTTGTCGCTGAACGAATCGATGCGGCAGTGATGTCGGGTGGCAACCCAGCGATCAAATACTATTCCAAACTGGCCGGCGTTGACGTGTCCCTACTCACCGTGCAAGCGCCACCTTTAGTCGTGGATTTAAATTACATTGGAATTGCAAAGACCAGACCTGACCAAGCGGAAGTGATGTCAAGGCTAAATGCTGCTATCGCGGCGATGCGCGTGGATGGCAGCATCGCAAAGATAATTGCTGCATGGGAGCAATGATGTGTCGCCACTGTGTGGGCTTCCCCCGGTTTCTCGGACACATTCAATGACCTGATCTGTTCAGGGGATGTCGCTCACGAGGACCCGAAGGAGCTTCGCGGTCGAATTCAAGCGTGAAGCGGATCGGTACGTTCTGCTTCCTCAGACGGCACAGTGATGGTCTCAGTGACAATTTCGCGGTGGCTGGTGGCCTATTTGATATTCCAATGGCAGGTTTATGGCTTCGCCAGCGGGTCCAGGTAGTAGCGCTGGTGCCGGGCCTCTTCCAGTGCACGCGCGGTGTTCATGCTTGGCATCAGGGCGACGCGGAAGTCGCCGTCGCGGGTGCGTGTTTTTTCCAGCGCCAGGGTCAGCGCTGCAAGGTTGAAGGGCTGGCGCCCTTCGGTGCCTGCGCGCGGAACATACAGGGTAAAGACCTGGGGCTGGGCTACAACAAGGAGGGCCTGGTCAGGCCTGCACGCTTCGGATGTGTTGCTCTACCAGCTGGCCCAACTCCGCAGCGTGGCTGCCGATCATGAAATGGTTCGCACCGTCCAGTACCTGCAGCCGGGCCTGCGGCATATGCTGTACCAGTGCCTGATTGCAGGCTTGCATTGCCGCATGGCTTGTGCTGCCATAGACCACCAGCACCGGGACATGCACCGAGGCCAGGTCGGCCAGCGTGGGATACAGGCTGTAACCGGATTCCCAGTCCAGCATATTGGTCGGTGTCTGCGTGATCAGCTTGTCCTGCACCGGGGGCGGATAGGCATCGAAGGTTCCGCTGCCGCCATAGAAGTCGATGACATGCCGTACCGCATGCGGCTCACCCCGGCGCCATGCCGCAAAGTAGCTGTCCACCATGGTCTGCACCTGCTGGCTCAATGCTGTTGCACCCACCAGCGTCAGCAGATTGAAGGCGGTGGTCTCCAGCAAGGTCAGACTCAGCAACCGGGGGCTGCGGCGCATGGCCTGGGCCAGCACCACCCAGGCACCAAAGGAATGGGCCACGATGTGCACCGGGGCGTCGACCTGCGCCAGCACACTGTCCAGCACATCCATTTCATCCTGCATATAGTCGCGCAGCAGCTTGCGCCGCTCCTGCGTCTTGCCGTAGCCGCACAAGCTGGTGGTGATCGTGCGGTAGCGTTCGGACAG
>JACXTT010007553.1_pt1 | contig 15303 bp, 16 predicted proteins | sample 9270951 | NCBI WGS metagenome assembly JACXTT01 (sample SAMN15532306, study PRJNA645909) | rock metagenome | isolation source: weathered quartz diorite | place: Puerto Rico | collected 2017-06-21 | reverse complement strand
CCCGACTCCGCCATGGCGATTGGGACCTGTTCTTCGGGGGGCGGAGTTTTGCGGAGAATCTCCGCCAGCGCGTCCGGAAGGAATCGATGGACGGGGATCACGGGTCAGCGATCCTATCGCATGTAAAGATCAGCGGGTGCAGCGGATCGTATTGGGCTCGGCATCGCCCCGCCGCGCGGAGTTGTTGCGCGCAGCCGGCATCGAGTTCGACGTTATGCATGCCGACGTCGATGAATCCAGCCATCAGGGGGAAGCGCCGGACACGTATGTCCGACGTGTCGCCGAAGCGAAGGCGCGTGCGGTCGCTGCGCGTCACCGAGAACGACTTGTCCTGGCTGCGGACACGACCGTGGTCATCCACGACATGATGCTTGGAAAACCCGTCGATGATACCGACGCGAAGCGGATGCTTTGCTTGCTGTCTGGGAGGACGCACGAAGTGTTGACCGCGGTGGCGGTGTCTCGCGAAGGAATGTCCAGGCCGCTCGTTGAAGTCGAGCGGACCAAGGTGGAATTCGCGCCGTTGACGGAGTTTGAGATCGACTGGTACGTCGCTACGGGCGAGCCGCGCGACAAAGCCGGCGCCTACGCTATCCAGGGGTATGCGTCGCGCTTCGTCGCGCGAATCGACGGTTCATATTCGAACGTCGTCGGGCTGCCCATCGCGCTCGTCTACGAGATGCTCAAAGGCGTTACGACGCTTTGAACTTGTCGGGGAACTGCTTCACGATGCCGTCACTCAACGCGTCAGCCATCATCAGAATGTGGTTGTAGACCGCGTCGTATGCCTTCACGTCGCCGTCCCAATCGTGCGTCAGCCGCGCCACGACTTCGGTTGTCGTCGTCGACAGATGCATCTTCATCATGTCCACCAGTGTTTCTTTCGGCCAGTTTGGATTTGCTTTGCTCAGAAACGTCGCAATGTCGACGGCATTGGCCTGCCATCGATCGTCGGCCTGCTTCTGCGCGGCCTTGTCGCCGGCCTTGGCGGCTTTGATCAAGTCGACGGCAATCGAGATGTGTTGTTTGAGCAGCGCTGTCAGCTGCTGGCCGGCGGGCGCACCGTAATACGCAGCGATCGCATTGCCGATGTCCTCCTGATTTTTCATCAGGCGATTGGCAGCCGCCATCGTGTCGGGTTTGTCGTCGACCGCGGCAATGACGTAGTCGCGCGTCCAGACCGTGTGATCCGTCCACAGCTTACGCATCGAGGTCTTCAGATCCGCGGCGGCACTGCTATGTGCAGCGGCTTTCACCGTCTGCTTCGTGTGGTCCTCCCGCTGAGCGGCTGACACATCGCCAATCAGCCAGGCAGACGAAAGGGCGACGACGAACAGGAGCTTGAGACGCTTCATAACAAACCTCCTTGCCCTTACGCGGTAACTGCGCGGTGGCGGCCGGCTGGTGCCCCAACCGGAGCCTCAGCACGAACCTGCTCGAGTCGTCCGAGGCTGTATGCGGCGGCGGCAAGCACAACGTCGCGGACGGCGATGTCGAAGTGGCCGCCGAGCACGAGATTCGCCGCGACGAGGACCAGCCACGCGCTCGCGACAAATGCGCCGAGACTCGGCCGGATCGCGAGAATCGTGATCCCCACCGCAAGCTCGATCACACCCACGATGGGCATAAAGGTCGCGGCTGAGAACGGCAGAAGCTGCTGAGCGATCGGCGCGACGTACGCATCCCAGTTCGTTAGCAGGTTGAAGAACTTGTCGAGTCCCGCAAGCGTGGCCATCAGACCGACTGCTATACGCAGCGCGGTGATGGTCCCGTTGAGTCGTGTGTCCATGTCTTGCCTCCACCCGAACAGAGTCAGAAGCGTCCCGAAGGTGACATCGGTGCACGGCTTGCACGCATATGGCACAGGAGTGGTGTATGGAAAGCAGAGCCAAACTGTTCGGACATCCAATCCATCCGATGCTCATCGTGTTTCCGTTGGGCCTGCTCGCGATGGCGTTGATCTTCGACATCATTCATCTCGTCACCGCGCACGGGTACTGGTCGGAAATCTCGTACTGGATGATCGCCGCGGGCCTGATCAGCGGGTTGATCGCCGCGCCATTCGGCCTCATTGACTGGCTGGCGATTCCAAACGGCACGCGCGCCAAACGGATCGGGGCATGGCATGGTGGCGGAAACGCGATCGTCCTGCTGATGTACGCCGGAAGCTGGTGGCTCCGTCGTGCTGCGCCGCAGGAGCCGATGATGCTGGCCTATCTGCTGTCGTTTGGCGGCGGCATCATTGCGCTATTCACCGGCTGGCTTGGCGGAGAGCTCGTCGATCGGCTGGCCGTCGGTGTCGATCCCGGTGCGCACGTCGACGCGCCGAGCTCGCTGAGATCCAGCCGCGCGGCGTAAATGCCGCACGCGGTAGTCCGTCCCGACACGCTTTACGCGTGGTCGGGACACTCCTTGCTGATCGTGCAGGTGTTTCTTTGCCTCCATGTCACCTTTTCGGCAATCGGGACTCTAATGGGTATGCAGGTGGTGAGCGGAACAACGCTCGACCGGTGGACCGCCCTGAGCGACGAAGACATCGTCTCGCGGGTGCTGGATGGACAAACCGCGCTCTACGAAGTCCTGATGAGGCGCTACAACGAGCGCATCTATCGCGCGGCGCGTTCCATCGTCAAAGACGAGGATGAGGCGGAAGATGTCATGCAGCAGGCGTACGTGAACGCCTACTTTCATCTCCGTCAGTTCGACCGCCGCGCGAAGTTCTCGACGTGGTTGACCAAGATCGCCATTCATGAAGCGCTCGCCCGCGCGCGGAAGCGGGGCCGCTACGACGCTATTGATTTCACAGAAGAGGAGAATCAGGCCGTGGAGCGGCAGCCATCACGCAATCCGGAGCACCATACGTTTGCCGGCGAACTCCGGTCCCTTCTCGAATCGTCGATCGACGAGCTGCCGGATGGTCTTCGAGAAGTATTCATGCTTCGCGAGGTTGACGGCCTGAGCACGGCCGAAACCGCCGAATGCCTTGGCGTCAGCGAGGACGCCGTAAAGACGCGTCTCTCACGCGGCCGGGCCGCGCTGCGCAATCTCCTCGCCGAACGCGCCGGAATCATGGCGCCCGAGGCGTTCCGGTTCCAGCAGCCGCGCTGCGATCGGATCGTCGCAGCCGTCTTCGGCCGCATCGCATAGCTCGCCAGCGAATCGCCCTTTTCGAAACGCTAACGAGCCACGTAACTTCGCACTAAACCGCGGGTAACTTGCCGTTACTCCCCGTGGGTGTGGCACGGCGATTGGTTCTCGATCACTCGCAATACGGAGGTTGCATGTCCAGATTTACGCTCGCGTGTCTGTTGTCCGGCGGTCTTCTCGCCGCCGCCTGTGAGGGTCTGACCAATGACGGCCAGACAGATCCTTCCGTGGGAGCCCAGCAGGGGCGCTCCTTCAGTGACGAGACCGATGCCTACATGAGGCAGTTGTTTGACGAAGGGAAGAAAGTCTTTCGTCACGATACGTTCGGCTCCGAGACATTTTGGGGCGACCAGCTTCATCTCCACCTTGCCATCCTCGGCGACAAACAAAGCGGCATAGGCCCTGGCATCAGCCCGCGTGCGGCGTTGAAATTGGGCCTCAAGGTCGACGAAGAGGCGATGCCACCGGCGGCCATTGAGATGGTCAAACGCGGCTCCGCGGATCTCGATGAGCCGAAAACAACGCTTGCGCTATTGAAAGCGAACGCGGTCATAGGTGTGACCGGCGTGTTTGACGGAGACCGTCTCAAGTCGGTCGGAATCCAGTGCGCCCTTTGCCACTCGACCGTTGACGATTCGATTGCGCCAGGCATCGGACACCGGCTCGACGGATGGCCGAATCGCGATCTCAATGTCGGCGCCATCGTCGCGAGCGCGCCGGACCTGAAGGTCTACTCGGACAAACTGGGAGTCGGCGTGGACGATCTGAAGAAGATCCTTTTGAGCTGGGGCCCGGGCAGATACGACGCCGAAGTGAACCATGACGGTAAGGCGTTTCGACCCGACGGCAAGACCGGCGCGACGCTCCTTCCAGCCGCGTTCGGGCTAGCCGGCGTGAACAATCACACCTACACGGGGGCGTGGGGGAATGTCACGTACTGGAATGCGTATGTCGCCAACACGCAGATGCGCGGGCAGGGGACATTCTTCGATCCGCGTCTTGACAGCGAGCAGTACCCGCTGGCGCACAAACTCGGCGACGACAACATTCGCCACAATCCCGACCTGGTAACGGGGAAGCTGGCGGCGTTGGAGTTCTATCAACTCGCGCTGCCTGCTCCGCATCCGCCGAAGGGATCGTTTGACGAGGCAGCGGCGAAGCGGGGCGAGGCGGTCTTCAACGGCGCGGCGAAGTGCTCGACCTGCCACGTGCCGCCGCTGTTCACCGAACCGGGGTACAACCTGCATCCGGCTAAGGACATTGGAATCGACGATTTCCAGGCGAGCCGGTCGCCCGACGACAAATACCGGACGACCCCCCTGCGGGGTCTATTTACGCGCTCAAAGGGCGGCTTCTACCACGACGGCCGTTTTGCGGACCTGAACGCCGTGGTGGACCACTACGAGGAGGTTTTGAAGTTCAGCCTGAATCCCGACCAGCAGCGTGATTTGGTCGAGTATCTGAAGTCTTTCTAGCTGTCCTCTTCCCGGTTGACCGGGCCTGTTTCAGCGGGATATTCTGAACAGGCTCCGGCAACCAGGAAGTCCTTATCCATGAGTCAGAAAGCTACGAAGATCGGCCTGACGTGCGTCGTGCTCGTGCTGGCATTCGGCGGACTGCTGTACTCGACGCTCAGCGAGGGCACCGAGTATTACAAGCACGTCGACGAAGTGATGTCCGACCCCGGCGCGTGGTACGGAAAGAACCTGCAGCTGCACGGCTTCGTTCAGGGTGAGCCGGCACGGAAGCGCGACTCGCTCGAGTATCGCTTCGACGTCGCGAACAAAGGCAAGGTGGTTCGCGCGTACTACACGGGCATTGTTCCCGACACGTTCAAAGCGGAATCTGAAGTGGTGCTGAAAGGGCGCCTCGCCTCTGACGGGACGTTCCATGTCGACAAGGACGGCGTCATGGCCAAGTGTCCGTCGAAGTACGATCCGGCGAAGCTGCCAGCGGCGACATCCGGAGCGGCGCCGCCCTCGACCGGCACGAAGTAAGGTCGATGGCCTCCCTCGGTTCCTACCTTCTCCTCACCGCCTTTGTCATTTGCGCGTATGCCGCATCGATTTCGATCGCGGGTGCACGCCGCCGTTCGCGCCGCCTGATTGAAAGCGGCGTTGGCGCCTTCTTTCTGACCGCGGCGGTGATGGCCGCGGCGTCGGCGGTGATGATCTATTCGTTTGTCACCAACGACTACACGATCAAATACGTCCAGCACTATTCCGACGCCGTCCAGCCCCTGTTTTACAAAATCACGTCTTACTGGGGCGGGCTTGACGGCTCGATCATGTTCTGGGTTTTCCTGCTGTCGATCTTTGGCAGCACGGCCGTCTACGTGAACAGAGAACGGCACAGGGAGTTGATCCCTTACGTCGTCGCGATCATCTCGATCGTCGAAATGTTCTTCCTGTTCCTGATGGTCATTCACAACAATCCGTTCGACACGTTCATCACAGCGTCACCTGCGGATGGCCGCGGTCTGAATCCGCTGCTGCAGAACTTCTACATGGCCATCCACCCGCCGACGATGTATCTCGGATTTGTCGGATTGACGATTCCGTACGCGTTCGGAATGGCCGCCTTGATTACGGGCTTCCTCGACGACTCATGGCTGCGCGCCGTCCGCCGCTGGACCATGATTGCGTGGTTCTGCCTCTCGTTCGGATTGATGCTCGGAATGATTTGGGCGTACGAAGAGCTCGGATGGGGCGGTTACTGGGGCTGGGACCCGGTTGAGAACGCCGGGCTGCTGCCGTGGTTCACCGCCACCGCGTTCCTGCACTCCGTGATGGTGCAGGAGAAGCGCGGCATGCTGCGGGTGTGGAACGTTTCGCTGGTCATCATCACCTTCTTCCTCACGATCTTTGGCACGTTCATGACGCGCTCGGGCGTCGTGCAGTCCGTCCATGCCTTCGGCGAGGACGTCGCACTGGCGCGGATGTTCACCGGCTTCATGATCGCGATCATCACGATCAGCTTCGGTTTCGTGATTTATCGGCTGCCACTGCTGCGATCGCGTAATGAGCTCGACTCGTGGGTTTCTCGTGAAGCGGCGTTCCTGGTAAATAACTGGATCCTGCTGTTCGCCGCGCTGTTCGTGCTGTTCGCGACGATGTTCCCGACTCTCAGCGAAGCGATAACCGGTGAACGTCTCACGGTCGGGCCGCCATTCTTCAACAAGTGGATGCTGCCCATCGGGTTGATCCTGCTGTTTCTCACCGGGTACGGGCCGCTTACCGCATGGCGGAAGTCGACGCTGATCAACCTGCGCGATCAGTTCCTGTGGCCTCTTGCGGCGGGACTGGTCGTGGGCATCACCGTCATGGCGTTAGGTGTCCGTGTGTGGGCGTCGGGACTCTGCTTCGCCTTCAGCGCGTTCGTGGCAGGAACGATTGGTCAGGAATTCTGGCGGGGTGCCCGCGTCCGGCAGAGTGCCACCGGCACCGATATCCTCACGGCGTTGATCGGTCTCGTTGCGCGCAACAAGCGCCGCTACGGCGGCTACATCATTCACGTCGGCATCGTCCTCATCTTCCTGGGCTTTGCCGGAAACGGGTTCAATCGCAGCGAAGAGGTCACGCTCAAACCGGGCCAGCAAACGACCGTCGGCGACTATACAGTGCGGCTCAATGGGGTAAAGGTCACCGACGACGGCCAGAAGCAGATGATCACGGCGGATACGACGCTGTTGCGCGATGGCAAGGAAGTCGCGCGCATGTATCCTGCGCGGTGGTTCTACCGCAAGCACGAAGACGAGGCGACGACCGAGGTGGCGATTCGCCGCGGGTTTGCCGAAGATGTGTATCTGGTCATGCCCGCGTTCAGCGTTGAAGAGCAGAGCGCGAGCATGGGCATTCACATCAACCCGCTCGTCAACTGGGTCTGGACAGGCTTCGGCGTGCTCGGGCTCGGCACTGGCGTCGCGCTGTTGCCCGACACCGTCTTCTCGTTTGCCCTTGCGAGCCTCCCGGCGAGCGCGGCCACGGCCTCGATGCTGCTGCTGGCGATGCTAATGTGGCCGTCGACGCTCTTCGCCCAACAGGCCGTTCCTGTTGTCGAGAAGAGCGCGCTGCAGAGACAGGTCGAGAACGAGATCATCTGCACGTGTGGCTGCCGGCTGCCGGTTGGTTCCTGCGGCATGTTGAACTGCTCGGGCCACAAAGCGCAGGAAGAGAAGCTCGTGGCGTATCTCGCCGAAGGGAAGGATCACGACCAGATCATCGATGCGTTCGTGAAGGACTTCGGCAGCCAGGCGGTCCTGACCGCGCCGATCGACCGCGGCTTTAATCGAATCGCGTGGTTGTTCCCGTACGTGATCGGCGTCACGGGCCTCATCGCCATCGTCGTGACCGCACGGCGGTGGTCGTCAGCTCCGAAGGTAGTCGCTGCGGGTGACGCGGGGCTCGATCCATCCATCAGCGCCCGCCTGGACGATGAACTCCGCGACCTCGACTGATCCGCAGTCCTTACAGCCCTGGCAGTTCTTTACGCTCGCCGGCCTCGTCGGCGCGACGATCGTCGTCTTTCTGTCGGAGGGTCAAAGTCCCGCCGGCATCATCCTTCTGAGCCTCGTTATCTTTGGCGCCGCCGGTGTCGGCATCGCGGCGTGGCGCATGTTCTCCCCACTGGCGGGCGCGAATGAAACCGCCGGCGCGCAGATCTTCGGCGGCCGCACGCGCGCCGCGCTCGAGCGGGAGAAGACCTTGGTGTTGCGCTCGATCAAGGATCTCGAGTTCGACCACGCAATGCGGAAGGTGTCCGATAAGGATTTCTCGGAGATGGGCGCGCGCCTCCGCAGCCGCGCGGCGGGGCTGATTCGTCAGCTCGATGCGGGGACGAGCTATCGACAAGCTATCGATGCCGAGATTGAAAAACGAGTCGGTCCGAAACCCGTCGCGGTCGCCGCAGGGCGGACCTTGTCAGGTCCTCCGGCCGTGGTTGAAGAGAAGCGGAGGAAGATCTGTTTGTCCTGTTGCACGCAGAACGATCCCGACGCGCGATTCTGCAAAGGGTGCGGCTATCAGCTGGGTGACTGTTGAGGAAGCGAACGCTCCTGCTTCTGCTCTGGTTTGCCGCTCCGGCGGTCGCGCAGATCGCGATGCCGGAGCCGTCGATGATCTACGGCAAGGCGCTGCCTGCCGGCGAACTGCAAACCGGCACCATCACCGTGCGCGTCGTTCGTGAATCGATCGGCAACAACATCGTCGGCCAGCAGGTCACGATGACCGTGAATGGTGAGACGAAGCCAGCCGTGACCGACGAACAGGGGCGTGCGGAGTTCAAGGGGCTCCCCGCGGGTTCGAACGGGCACGCCGAGGCGACGGTCAACGGTGAGCACCTCCAGTCTGATCCTTTCGTTGTGCCGTCCTCCGGCGGCTTGCGCGTGATTCTCGTCGCGGGCATCAAACAGGCTGAGGAGCGGAAGAAGAAAGAAGAAGCGGAAGCGGCCGCCGCGCCTCCCGTGAAGGGGACTGTGGTGCTTGGCGGCAACAGCCGTATCATTTTCGAATTTCCCGACGACTTGATGCGTGTGTTCTACATGCTCGAGATCGTCAACAATGCGCGCAACCGGGTGGATGTCGGCGGACCCCTTATCATCGATCTCCCCAAAGGTGCTGCCGGGGCGTCGCCGCTCGAGGGTTCCTCGCAGCAGGCGACGGTTGCCGGTTCGCGGATCACGATCACCGGTCCGTTCGCATCCGGCGTGACGCCGGTGCAGGTCGGGTTCCAGCTGCCGTTCAGCACGTCATCCACGACACTCGAGCAGACGTGGCCCGTCCCGATCGAGCAGGTCACCGTCGCGTCAACGAAGGCTGGTGCGGTCTCGTTCGCGTCTCCGCAGTTCTCTTCGGTCGGCGATGTAAAGGGTGAGGACGGTACGCCGTTCATCCTGGCCAGCGGACCGGGCATCAAGGCGGGAGGCACCCTTCGCGTCCAGGTCAGTGGATTGCCGGTGCACAGCTCCGTACCGCGGTACGCTGCGCTTGCAATCGCCGCTGCAATCGCGTTGTTTGGATTGTGGCTGGCACTGCCCGATTCGAAGACGGCAGGGCAATCGCGCCAGCGCCTCATTGCGCGTCGCGATGCGCTGCTCGGCGAGCTGGCGCACATCGAGGAGCGCGCCAGAACCGGCCGTGAGTCCGCCAGGGATGCGGCACGCAGGCCGCGTCTCGTCGCCGAACTGGAACAGATTTACGGGGAGCTCGACACCAACGTAGCGGCGTGATCCCTCTCGATTTCGAAGATTTGACGGCCGACGAGGTTTCGCGTCATTTCGGCCGCCGCCGCGCTCTTTCACGAATCTCTTTTCAGACACGTAAAGGTTCGATTCTCGGCCTTCTCGGACCGAACGGCGCTGGCAAGTCGACCATGCTCGCGGTGCTCGCCACACTGTTGCGTGCCAGCAGCGGGGCGGTTCGGTACGGAACGCATACCGCCGTCGCGAGCGGCGCGGCGCTGCGATCACGCATCGGCATCCTGGGGCACGATCTGTTTCTCTACCCGGAGCTGACCGCGCGCGAGAATCTGGCGTTCTTCGCGGGCCTCTATGGCGCACGAGACCCTCAGGAGGCCGCTGATGTCGCGCTTCAGCATTCCGGTCTTGCGGACCGGGCTGACGATCCGGTTGGCAGCTTTTCGCGAGGCATGCGTCAGCGCGTCGCGCTCGAGCGCGCGCTGATTCACGGCCCGCGTCTCGTACTGCTCGACGAGCCGTTCACGGGACTTGACGATGCATCGACGGCAGCGCTCGTCGCGCGCCTGCAGGGGCTGCGCGATACTGAAGCGATCGTCGTGCTTGCGACGCACGATCTCGATCTGGCGGAGGGGTTGCTCGATACGGCTCTATTTCTTCGCGACGGCCGACTCGCCGAGGCCGTGACCCGTCCCGGATCTCTTCGGTCTACCTACCGGACGATCATGAGGCGGAGCACGTGATTCGAATCGCGTGGCTCGTGCTCAAGAAGGATCTGACGGTGGAGGTGCGCAGCCTCGAGATTGCGTACACGACGCTGTTCTTTGCCATCTCATGCGTCCTGTTTTTCGCCTTCGCGCTGGTGAAGGAAGGAAAGGCGCCTGAAGACGGCGCCGCGGGCATTCTCTGGATTGCGATTGCCTTCGGCGGGACACTCGCTCTCGGGCGAACCTTTGAACGCGAGCGCCAGTCCGAAACGTTGCGCGCGCTGCTGATGGCACCAGCGGCCCGTCCGGCCATTTACGTCGGTAAGCTGCTCGGCATCGTGGCGTTGCTCGTCGCCGCAGAGGTCGTCCTGGTGCCGCTCGTCGCGTTCCTCTTCCAGGCGCCGCTGCTGTCGCATCCCTTCTGGCTGAGCGCCGTGCTGCTGACGGGGACTATTGGATTCGCGGCCGTCGGGACGCTGTTTTCCGCGATGCTCGTGCGTGCGCGCAGCCGCGACGTGCTGCTCCCGGTGCTGTTGTATCCGATTACGGTTCCGGTCATCATTGCCGGCGTTCGAGCGACGGCGGCGCTGCTGCAGCCGGACGTCGAGTTGGCGCTGGTCCGGTTTTGGGTTGCGCTCCTGATTGCGCTCGACGTCGTATTTGTTACGCTGGCGCTGTGGACCTTTGAGCCTTTGATGACCGATTGATATATGCCGAAATGGTTTGTGCCGCTTGCGGTCGTGACAGCGTTGATGTTCGCCGCTTCTCCCTTGCTGATCGCGAACGCGCCGTACGAGGCGACGATGGGCTTGGTGCAGAAGATCTTTTACTACCACCTCCCCTCGGCGTGGGTGTTTCTCATCTCCGCGATCGTGTGCGGCATCGCGAGCGCCAGATTCCTGTTCGGCGGATCACCGCGGCAGGATCGGCTCGCATACGCGGCGGCGGAGCTGACCGTGCTCTTCGGCGCGATCGTCCTCGTGACCGGTCCGCTCTGGGCGCGTAAGGCGTGGGGCGTCTGGTGGCAGTGGGACGTGCGGCTCACGTCCAGCCTGATGGGCTGGATGGTCGCATGGGCGTACCTGCTCGTTCGCAAGTACGGCGGCCCCGGTTCCGACAAGCTGGCGGCGGGCCTGGCCCTCTTCGGGATGGCAAACGTCCCGTTCGTCTACGTCTCCGTCAACTACTGGCGCACGATTCACCCCGCGACGAGCGTGGTGCCGACGCTACCGGTCGACATGGGTGTCGCACTCTGGTTTGCGGTCGCCTGTTTTCTGCTGTTGTTCGTGCTCCTGCTGCGCCTTCGCGTATACCTTGAGGAGCAGCGGACTCGGCTCGACGCACTGTATCTTTCCCTGGATGAATAGCCCTATGCGCGCCTTGGTTGTACTCGTTCTGTTGTCTATCTCACCCGCCTTCGCCGCCGCGTGTCGAGCGGCTTCGGCGCCGGCAGGCTCCGCTGTTGCCTCGGCCTCCGGACAGCAGCCGGAAGCGCAGCCGCCGAAACAGACTGACGAGTTCGTCCCGATCTCGCAGCTACCCCCGCAGGATCAATTGCCTGCCGCGCCGCTGCTCGTAATCGCCTATGCGTTTGTCTGGCTGGTGCTGTTCGCGTATGTGGTGTCGGTGAGCCGCCGCCTCGCGAAGGTGCAGCACGAAGTGCAACGGCTCGAGTCGGACATCGCGAAACGCACCTGATGCCGACTGCCGCCCACTTCATCTACATCCCGGGCGTCCTGTTGATCGGCATCGTGATTGGATGGATTCTCGGGTCGCGGGCGGCGGCTGATGCGTACGCCGCGGAAATGCGCAAGCGCGGCGCAAGTCCCAAATCCCAAAGCCCAAAACCCAAATCCCAATAGGCGCAGGTGTAGAATCGGCGGCCGAGGTGCGCCATGCAGGTCCCCCGAATGGCCGCGGCGTCCGCCGTTGCGCTTGCGACCGCCGTCGCAGCGTTCTCCCAGAACCTGCCTCCAACGACAGAGCGGCCGGTTACTGACACCTACTACGGAATCAAGGTTGTCGATCCCTACCGATGGCTCGAAGATTGGAGCAAGCCTGAGGTACAGACGTGGACGGCGGCGCAGACGCGCTACACACGCGCGCAGCTCGACGCGCGACCGTTTGCGGATGGGGTTCGTGATCGCGTGAAGGCACTCGGTTCGTCGCCGCAGCCACGGTGGACGGGACTGACATATCGCTCCGCCGTCCTCTTCGCAATCAAGTACCAGCCTCCGCTGAACCAGCCGCTCATCGTCGCGATGGGGGCGGCCGCGGATCCGACGTCAGAACGTGTGATCGTCGACCCGAATCGACTCGACTCGAGCGGCACGACGACGATCGACTACTACGAACCGTCCTTGGACGGGCGGTTGATTGCAGTCTCGCTGTCGAAGGGCGGTACCGAAGATGGTACCCTGCATGTCTTCGAGGTCGCGACAGGCAAGGAGCTCGCCGATCGCGTGCCGCACGCAAATGGCGGCACCGCCGGCGGCGGAGTCACGTGGGATCGCGACGCCCGTGGTTTCTTCTATGCGCGGTATCCGCACGCGGGAGAGCGGCCCTCGGCAGACCTGCCGTTTTATCAGCAGGTTTATCACCACAAGCTGGGCACGTCGGGCGACGCAGACACCTATGCGGTTGGACGCGAGTTTCCGCGGATCGCGGAGAACCGGCTTCAGACCAGTACCGATGGCAAGTATGTCCTCGCCACGGTGTTGAACGGGGACGGCGGCGAGTTCGCACACTTCATCGCGGGCGTCGATGGAAAGTGGCGCAAGATTTCGAGCTTTGCGGACAGGGCAACGACGGCAATGTTCGGCGATGACGATTCTCTCTATCTGTTGTCGCACCGGAACGCGCCGCACGGCGCGATCGTGAAGATGTCGCCCTCCGATCACAGCGTGTTGAGCGCGCGCGAAATCTACCACGCCACCGACGGCGACATCGCGGACTTCGAGGTGACCAAAGACCATTTGTTCGTCAGCCTGGTCATCGGCGGTCCCTCCGAGGTTCACGTCATGGATCTCGACGGCAAACGCGACACCAAGGTAAACCTGCCGGCGCTGTCGGCGGTGACGCAGCTCGTCGCCGTTGGCGACGACGTGCTCGGGTTGACCGAACGGTTAACCGAACCGGCAGCCTGGTACCGCATCAGTCCAGCCGGTGCGTTCACGCAGACCAGGCTCGGATCGAAATCAACCGTCGACTACAGCGACATCATGATCGAGCGGATCGAGGCGACATCGAAGGATGGGACTCATGTGCCCATATCGATTCTGCGCCGTAGAGGAATCCGCCTCGACGGAACCAATCCGACGCTCTTGTACGGATACGGCGGGTACGGCGTCAATCGGACGCCCAACTTCAGCGCAACACGGATGGTATGGCTCGAGCAGGGTGGCATCTATGCGGAGGCGAACATTCGTGGCGGCGGTGAATACGGCGACCAATGGCACACCTCCGGCCATCTGACACGGAAACAGAACGTATTCGACGACTTTGCCGCGTCCGCGCAGGCGCTCATCGATCGCAAGTACACGAGCACCGCGAGACTTGCGATCACGGGCAGAAGCAACGGCGGTCTGCTGATGGGGGCGACGCTCACGGAGCATCCGTCGCTCGCACGGGCCGTGGTATCCGGCGTCGGCGTGTACGACATCCTCCGTTCGGAGTTGTGGCCGAACGGCGAGTTCAATACGACGGAATTCGGCACCGTGAAGAACCCGGAGCAGTTCAAGGCGATGTATGCGTACTCGCCGCTCCAACACGTCGTGAAGGGGACGGCTTATCCAGCCGTGCTTTTTCTGAGTGGAACCAACGATCCGCGCGTGAACCCGGGGGATTCACGCAGGTTCGCCGCGCGACTGCAGGCTGCGACAACGGGCGGACCGGTGTTGCTGCGCGTCAACGGCGCCGGACATGTGGGCACATCACTGAGCGAAGCTCTTTCGCAGACGGCGGATGAATATACGTTCCTCTTCTGGCAACTTGGCGTGCGATATGCGCCGGTCGGGCAGCGGAACAACACCCACTGACGCGCGAGGAACTATCGCACGCTGGCGCGCGCAGAAGGCAGAAGAGCGAACAGAACCGCCATTGCCTTGCTGACGGGATCGCCGTTGCGGATGTTCGGAGCATCCGTGCGATCCCAGACGACCTTTCCATCGCGGACGGGAATCATGAAGAGCGGGCCCGCAATCGGTCGATAGCGGCCGACGTCGGGTTCCCAGCGCACGAATGCGATGTACTCCTCACTGGTGTTCCATGCGACGCGGCCGTCTCGGACGATATGAACGGTCTTGGTGATCGAGCCGCTGTCGGGGCCCATGTTGAGAATGCTCAACACCGTGGCCGTGTGATCGATGCCCACGATGCACTGGCCGTTGACGATCCAGCGGTCGGGATCCGACACCGCGACCAGGCGGATGTACAGGATCGCCTGCGCCGCCTGCAGTCCCCAACGTAGCCCGCCGTCGACGTACGACCCTTCCTCCAGACACGCCGGATGCAGGACGAATTCGGTGTTCAACGTGCCGGTCCGCGAAACGGTCACGACTTTCATGTCGCCAACGTAATCGGCAAGGTCGGCCTTCAACGTGTAGCCGCCCGCCGCGAGATTCTGGAACGCGAACCGCCCGTCGCTGTCGGTCGTCGCCTCGCGATGGGTCTTCAGACCGTCGATGGTGACGTGCACGCTCGATAATGGCCCGGCTTCGACCTCATTCACCGTTCCGCTCACACTGCCTGAGTTGCCGCACGCCCCGACGATCAGACAAGCGAGAACTGCAAACCACCGTGGAGGCCGGATGGCCTTCGTGGTTGTCATCGCCCGAGGGCCAGGCGTTGTGCGAGCACGTCGGGTAGGCCGGCGGCGACGATCTTCGCCTGAGCCGCGGCGACGTCGTAGTCCACGCGTGCCAGCGAAAGCGTCCTGGCTGATGAGTCGAGGATGCCGTACGCGGCACGCGGGTCGCCGTCGCGTGGTTGTCCGACAGCGCCGCAATTGACGAGAAAGCGGGAACCGCCGTCGCGCGGAATACGAACGAGTGTGTCGTGGATGCCGCCGACGCTGTGCATCTCGGCCGTCACGTGATAGCCGGCCACGACGTGCGTGTGCCCGAACAGGCAGAGCGGCCGGCGCGACACACGCAGCGCTCGCATCCCGTCGAGGTCGTCGAAGATGTAGACGCCCCCGTCAAACGGCCCCCCATGGCCGTTCCCCACCAGGTCGTCGATTACGGTCGGTCCCTTCGG
>JACXTT010007552.1_pt1 | contig 15305 bp, 12 predicted proteins | sample 9270951 | NCBI WGS metagenome assembly JACXTT01 (sample SAMN15532306, study PRJNA645909) | rock metagenome | isolation source: weathered quartz diorite | place: Puerto Rico | collected 2017-06-21 | reverse complement strand
GGCTCCAGCCGAAGGCATTCGAACGAACTAATCAAAATCGCAATGCAGTCCGATCCTTTGGGGCGACCTCAGAAAATTCGCATGACGCGTCGCATGCCCCGTTTGTGGCAGTACCCCGTAAATGCTCGAACATCAGTTGCCGAGGCAGATTTGACTGCTTGGCGAAGAAGTTGCTCCTTCTGCAGACCAGGAGGGAACGATCATGAACGGGACCGGCAGAGAGCTTCTCCTCGTCGGCAGCGTGCCGCTGGAAAGCGCCCAAGACGTGCTTCGCGCCTGCGGCGACAGCATCGGTCGATTCGTGATGGCGCTGCCCGATGGCGAGGTGGGAGAGCGTTCGATCTGGGTGGTCTGCCAGGCGTATCGCGTCTTCCACGAGCATCCGCAGATCGAAACGCTCGACCGGCCGAAGGGATGGGAGCCCTCGGGATACACCCAAGAGATGTGGAGCTTTCGCGTGCGTCCCGACGCGGGCGACGTGCGCTTCGACGATTTGCACTACGCGACTTGGGCCGAGAAATCGTACGCGACGTTCCGACGCTTGAAGGACGCGGGGACGATCCCGTCCGACGTGCGCTTCCAGGTCAGCCTCCCGACCCCGCCTGGCGGCGTCTCGTTCTTCTTCCACGACCCGCGTGAGCTCGCGAAGGTGTACGAGCCCTACCAGGAGGCGATCCTGCGCGAAGTGGAGAAGATCGCGCGCGTGATTCCTCCACGCGAGCTCGCGATCCAATGGGACGTTTGCTGGGAAGTTCTCGAGCTCGCAGGCGCCGAGCTTCCCTGGGCGCTTCCTGATCCTTGGCCGAGATACGTCGCGATGCTCGAGAGGATCGGTCCCGCCGTCCCCGCCGAAGCACTCCTCGGCTATCACCTCTGCTACGCCGACCTCGGCCACCAGCATTACGTGCAGCCCAAGGACCTCGCCGTCTGCGTGCGCATGGCGAACGCGATCGTCGAGCACTCGGGGAGACGAGTGGACTGGATCCACATGCCGGTTCCGCTCGATCGCGATGACGACGCCTACTTCGCACCCCTGAAAGACCTCGCGAGCGGGAATGCGCGGATCTTCATCGGCCTCCTGCACTTCAGCGACGGGGAACAGGGCGCGAGGCGCCGCATCGCCACCGCACGCCGCCATCTCCGCGACTTCGGTCTGGCCACCGAGTGCGGCTTCGGCCGGCGCCCGCCCGAGACGGTCCCGCAGCTGCTGGAGCTCCACCGCACGATGGCGAGCGAGATGGGGGGATCTCGATGACGCTACGCGGAGCCCGATCCTCCAGCGCGGACACGACGACGATTGCCGGGGCTCCTCCGGCGGCGAGCTCGAAACCCGTGCCGCGTCCCCCGACCGGGGCGGAGTATCTCGACAGTCTGCGAGACGACCGCGAGATCTGGATCTATGGCGAGCGTGTGCGGGACGTGACGACCCATCCCGCATTCCGCAACAGCGCACGCTCGGTCGCCCGCATGTACGATGCGCTCCACGAGGCGCACGCAAACGGCGGGCGGCTCGCCGTGGCGACCGAGTCCGGGGGGTTCACGCACCCATTCTTCCGCGTGCCCTACACGCCTGAAGACATGGAGGTCGATCGCGACGCGATCGCCACCTGGCAGCGGATGGCCTACGGCTACATGGGCCGAAGCCCGGATTACAAGGCGTGCTTTCTCGCGACGCTGCGAGCCAACGCCGACTACTACGATCCGTATCAGGCGAACGCGGAGCGCTGGTACCGCGAGACTCAGGATCGGGCGCTGTACCTGAATCACGCGATCGTCCATCCGCCGATCGATCGCAGCCGCCCGGCCGACGAGAGCCCCGACGTCTGCGTGCACGTCGTCCGTGAGACCGATGCCGGTCCGGTGGTGAGTGGCGCCAAGGTGGTCGCGACGGCCTCGGCACTCACGCACTACAACTTCGTCGCCCACTTCGGCCTGCCGGTGAAAAAGCAGGAGTTCGCGGTCGTCTTCGTGGTGCCGATCGGAGCGCCCGGCGTGAAGCTCTTCGCCCGCCACTCCTACGAGATGGTCGCGGCGCACATGGGGAGCCCTTTCGACTATCCGCTGTCGAGTCGTCTCGACGAGAACGACTCGATCCTCGTGCTCGACGAGGTACTCGTTCCTTGGGAGAACCTGTTCATCTATCGCGACGTCGAGAAGGCGAACGGCTTCTTCCCGCGCTCGGGCATGTTACCGCGCGCCCTCTTCCACGGCTGCATCCGCTTCGCCGTGAAGCTCGACTTCCTGTGCGGCTTGATGCTCAAGGCGGCCGAGGTGGTCGGCAACGCGGAGAACCGCAACGTCCAGGTCGCGCTCGGCGAGATGCTCGCGCTGCGCGGAGCGTTCTGGGGGCTGACCGAAGGGATGATCCGCCGCGCAGACCCTTGGATCGGCGGCGCGCTGCTCCCCGGGTTCGCGGAAGCTTCAGCCTATCGCATCCTCTCGACGCAGGCCTACGGCCGCATGAAGGAGCTCGTCGAGCAGACGTTCGGGAGCTCGCTGATCTATCTCAATTCGAACGCGGTGGACTTCGCGACCCCGGACGTCGCCAAATATCTCGAGCGCTACGTACGCGGCTCGAACGGGACGAGCGCCGTCGAACGGGTGAAGATCCTGAAGTGCTTGTGGGATGGCGTCGCGTCCGAATTCGGCGGGCGTCACGAGCTCTACGAGCGGAACTACTCGGGAAACGTCGACGAGACCCGCGTGCAGACGCTCATGGCCTCGACGATGTTCGGCACGGTGGACGCGCTCAAGGGATTCGCCGGGCAGTGCCTCGCCGAATACGACCTCGACGGCTGGCGCGTGCCCGGGTACGTGAACCCCGACGACGTGAACGTCTTTCGCGGGCGCAGCTGAGTGGCGGGTCAGCGATCTGCGCCGTGCGGACGGCCGGTGTACTTCTTGCGCAGGCGATAGGCGACCTGCGCGCGCGTGAGGCCGAGCACGCGCGCCGCCGAGGCGAGGTTCCCGTCCGTGCGGTCGACGGCACGCCGAATCAGGCACTCGAGAAACTCGTCCGCACAGAGATTCTGGTCGAGCGCCTCCTCGGCGAGGCGGGACACTTCGCCCGGATCGGAGATCACGTGCTCGGCGACGACCGACGGCTTTTCGAGTCCTCCTCCCACATCGAGCGCGAGCCCGGGACGCGGCCGGCGCCCCGACTCGAAGAGCTGCGCGACGTCGATCGTACCCCCGTCGGAAGCGAGGATCACGGCGCGCTCGATCATGTTCTCGAGCTCGCGGATGTTGCCTGGATAGTCGTAATCGAGGAGCGCGTAGATCGCCCGTTGCGTGAACCCGGTGACGCTCTTCTCGTGCAGCCGGGCGAAGCGCACGAGCATGTGATCGACGAGCAATGGAATGTCGTCTCGCCGCTGTCGAAGGGGCGGGATCGAGATCGGGAAGACGTTCAGCCGGTAGTACAGGTCGGCACGGAACGTGCCCGCTTCGACGGCGTCCTCCAGCACCGCGTTCGTCGCCGCGACGATCCGTACGTCGATCTTCCGCGCCCGGTGATCGCCGATGCGCTCGATCTCGCGCGACTGCAGTGCCCGCAGGAGCTTCGCCTGCACTTCGAAGGCGAGACATCCGATCTCGTCGAGGAACAGCGTGCCGCCGTCGGCGCGCTCGAAACGCCCGGGACGCGACTGGGTGGCCCCGGTGAATGCGCCCCGCTCGACCCCGAACAGTTCGGACTCGACGAGCGCCTCGGGGATCGCGGCGCAGTTGACGCTCACGAACGGGCCGCGCGCGCGCCGACTCACGCGGTGGAGAGTCTGTGCGAAGAGCTCCTTGCCGACTCCGGTCTCACCGAGGAAGAGCACGGTTGCGTTGGTGCGCGCCACCTTCTCGAGGTGCTGGCACGCGGCCTGGAAACCGGCGGAGGCGCCGACCATCTCGGGCATCGCGGCGTCGTCCCTGACGGCTCCCGCCGCGGGCCAGCGGCGCCGGCGCGGAACCTCGCGGTTCACGAACGCCACCGGCTGGAGGAAGCGGAAGTCGTCGTTGTCGTCGGGGCCCTCGTCGACGGGACGCCCGAGGACGCGGCATTGCGATGCGCCAGTGCCGCGACAATCGATCTCGCGATAGAGGATCGGCCGACCCATGAACGTGCTCGCGTATCCCGAAGCGTAGCCGACGGCGATCCAGCAGACCGGATCCGCCCCGACGCCGAACACGCCGACGTGGGCGTCGACCTCGAGCGATTCGTGCCAGATCGCGTCGACACGGTAGCGTCCGGCGGGGACGTCGATGGCCACCTCGCGGGCCTCGACCGACACCATGCCCTCGAGCGCGTGGAGCTGAGGCCCCGCGGCGTGAACGTCGCCCGGAGGGGAGCTCCGGACCTTCCTCGCGAGCTCGGCGTCGGCCGCGCCCGAAGCGTAGCCCACGCGGGTCAGGAGATCTCGTGCGGCCGCGAGCCCGAGCGACTCGACGAGTTCGCGGCGCAGTACGGCGAGCGAGCGCTGGTGGAGCAACATCATGCGCTCGTCGCCGAGCCGGATGTGTCCCGTGCGCGGCGAGAAGCGCAGATGCGCACCGATGTCGCGGACCGTGCCCGATCCCGAGACGTGAAACGAAGGAACGATGAACACGTCGTCGCGCGGGGGCCGCTGCGCGAGACGTGCGGAGCGCTTGCGGAGCGACGGCATCGAGCGATTATCGCCGCCTCCGCCGACGGTCGTCAAACCTGGAGGAGGCGACATTGAGACGCTTTCGCTACGAGGTCCTGCCGTGCCGCGTGGAGTTCGGCGCCGGATCGCTCGCGGGCATCGGCGAGTTCGTCACCGCCGGGGGCTGGCGACGGGGTCTGGTCCTCTCCACGCCGGAGCAACGCGCCGACGCCGAGCGCATCGCCGGACTGCTCGGGAACCTCGCGGTCGGTATCTATGCCGGGGCGCGCATGCACGTGCCGATGGAGATCGCGCGGGAAGCGCGCGAGCTCGCGGGTCGGCTCGGCGCCGACCTTGTGGTGGCCGTCGGCGGCGGGTCGACCACCGGCCTGGCCAAGGCGATCGCGCTCGAGATGGACATCGCGATCGCCGCGATCCCGACCACCTATGCGGGCTCGGAGATGACGCCGATTTGGGGCATCACCGAGGACGGCGTGAAGACGACCGGGCGCAGCTCGCGGGTCTTGCCCCGCCTCGTCGTCTACGATCCGGAGCTCACGCTTTCGCTGCCACCGGGGATCAGCGGGACGAGTGGAATGAACTCGATCGCACACGCGGTCGAGGCGCTCTATGCCGAGAACGCGAACCCGATCACTTCGCTCATGTCCGAAGAGGCGATCCGAGCGCTCGCACGGGCTCTTCCCGAGGTCGTTCGCGACCCCGTGAACCTGGCGGCGCGAAGCGACGCCCTTTACGGCGCGTGGCTCTCGGGGACCGCGCTCGGCACGGTCGGTATGGCCCTTCATCACAAGCTTTGCCATGTGCTCGGTGGATCGTTCGGCCTCCCGCACGCCGAGACCCACACGATCGTCTTGCCTCACGCCGCCGCCTACAATCGCGAGGCTGCGCCGGACTCGATGCGGCGAGTTGCGGGCGCACTGGGTGGTACCGATGCTCCGCATGCGCTCTTCGACCTGGCCGGACGACTCGGTGCGCCTCGGGCCCTGCGCGCTCTCGGGCTGGCCGAGGTCGCTCTCGAGCACGTCGCCGAGCTCGCGACGCAGAACCCCTACTACAACCCGGCGCCCGTCACGCGGGATGGCATTCGCGTGCTCCTCGACCGCGCCTGGTGCGGGCTCCCACCCCTCTGACGGGGGCTCACGAGGCGGGACGCAGTACGAAGTCCCAGGTCGCCGTATAGAAAGGCCTCTTGAAGCCCGCGCCGGCGATCTTCTTGCGGTCGTCGTGCCGCTCGCAAGCGATGATCAGCGAGTCCTTGACCGCGCCGACGCAATCGGAATCGAGCCACGGGCTCGTCGAAGTATAGATCTGAGTCACCATCGGCTCGCAGTCCGGATGCGTGATCTTGAAATGCAGGTGTGCCGGCCGCCAAGAGTGACGACCGAGGCTCTCGAGCAGAGAACCGACCGGCCCATCGTGCGGGATCTGGTACGGAGCCGGCATGATCGTGCGAAACTCGAGCTTGCCCTCGGCGTCGCTCCTCATCTTGCCACGCAAGCTCCAAGCGGGTTCGGGGAAGTCGAACTGTGAGTAGCCGCCCGCCTCGTCGGAGTGCCAGAGATCGAAGACGACGCCTTCGAGGGGCTCGCCAGCGAGATCGCGCACGGTCGCGTTGAAGATCAGTGGATCGCCCGTCTCGGAATCGCGCTGCGGAATCTCGTACGGCCGTTCGAGCTCTGGTGCGCCTTCGACGTAATAGGGACCGAGCACGCAGTTGGAGGTCGCCCCGTCGTTCGGCTGGTTCGCCTCGACGACGTTCATCTCGAAGAAGAGATCGAGGAGCAGGGGAATCTCGCGCTTTTTCTCCGTGCACTGGAGGAAGAAGAAGATCGCTTGGTGGAATTCGTCGAGCCTGATTTTTCGTTCCCGGATGAAATCACGTACGAGCGCGACGAGCCGATCCACGGTTTCGACGAGACGCGGGTTTGCGTCCTTGCGCGGAGCGTTCGTGGTTGCACTGGCCTGCATCGTTCTCTCTCCGTTCTTCAGCGGCGTGTGTAGTGAGCGACCTTGTCCTCATCGAGCGTGATGCCGAGCCCCGGCGCGGTCGGCACCTCGAGCGCACCGTCCCGGATGCGGACCGGCTCGATGACGAGATCGTCCGCGAGCCAGGCCGGGCCGAAGTTTTCGCAGCCGAACGGCAAGTTCGGGATGGTCGCCCACAGCTGTGCGCAGGCGGCGTTACCGACGGAGCTCTCGAGGGAGGATCCGCCAAAGCACGGCACACCGGCCGCTTCGGCGAGCACCGCCATCTTCTTCGGTGTCAGAAGCCCCCCGGACTTCTGGACCTTGAGCGAGAGCACCCCGGCGGCGCGGCGGCGGACGATCTCGAGTGCGTCGGGAAGCGTCCAAAGACTCTCGTCGGCCATGAGCGGGATCGGCAAAGCCTCCGCGAGCCTCGCCATGCCATCCAGATTCCAACGCGGGATCGGCTGCTCGACGAGATCGACCCCGGCGTCCGCGAGCCGCGGCAGGAAGCGGCGCGAGGTCGCCTCGTCCCATGCCTCGTTCAGATCGACTCGCACCTTTGCGCGTCCCGCGAGGGCACGGGCCGTCGCCGCGACGCGCTCGGTGTCGGCCTCGGGATCGCCGCGCCCCATCTTCACCTTGAACTGCGTGTGCAGCCCGGCCGCGATCTTCTCCTCCGCCTCGGCGATGTCGGCCTCGAGCTGCCCGGTCGCGAGCGCCCACTGGCAGGGGATGCGGTCGCGACAGAGCCCGCCGAGCAACGCGGCGATGGGCACGCCGAGCGACTTCCCGACTAGGTCGAGCAGCGCCATCTCGAGCGCACATTTGGCGTAGGGATTGCCGGCGACGAGCCGATCGAGCTTCTGGCGGAGCGGCTGCACCCGGCTCGCATCCTCGCCGACGGCGAGCGGTCCGAGGTGCGCATCGAGGATCGCCTTCATCGTCTCCACGCTCTCGCCACCCCACCAGGGGCCGCCGGCGGTGACGCCCTCCCCGATACCGACGAGCCCGTCCTCCGTCCGAACACGCACCAGCACGAAGCTCTGTCGGGTGATCGTCAGGTGGGCGAAGAAATGTGGCCGGCGAATCGGCAGATCGAGGATCGCCGTCTCGACCTCGCGGATCACCAGGCGCGGTGCAGCGCGTTCGGTCATCAGACGAGCCTCGACACTCCGTCGGCGACGTTCGGGTAACGCGTGATCATCTCGGCATCGTGCCCGGGGAAGATCAGATCCTCGGAGGAGACCGCCTTCCTGATGCGCTGGAAGCTCTCCAACCAGGCGATCATGTCGGTGATGATGCACGAGGTCGTGTCTTCGCGGACGTTACGGAAGAGGTGGTAACAGTCGGACGCCAGCGCCGCCGTCCCGCTCCTCGTGTGCACGAGGGTCGCCTGCAAGCCGGGCGTATGCCCCGGCGCGAGGATCACGGAGACTCCTCGCGCGATCTCCGCCGGCCCGTCGACGAGCTCCAGCCGGCCCGCGCGACGGAGTTCCGTGATCCGCTCGAGGTCTTCGACGAACGTTACTTTCTTGTAGGGGGTCGAAAGGCGCAGAGGATGCTGGGTGAAGAACTCGAACTCACGTTTCTGCAGGAAGATGCGCGCGTTCGGAAAGTAGTCGAGGCCGCCCGCGTGATCCCAGTGGAGATGGCTCAGGACGATCTTGTCGATCCGATGCGCGTCGATCTCCAGCTTCGCCAGCTGTGCGACCGGTGACGTCAAATGGCGCAAGCCCGCCTGGCTCTGTGGCGTCCGCGGCGTGAATCCGGTGTCGACCAGCACGACGCCATCCGGACCCCGAATGCACCAGAAATAGAAGAACGTCTCGATCGGCAAATGGAAGTCGGTCAGGAACACGCAGAGCCCGGTCGGGCGCGTCGCCTCTGCGAGCTTCAGGGCGAAGATGTCGCACGGTTCTCCGCTTCGCGGAGGGCGTATGTCGAAAGGCTCGGCGCTCATTCGCTTCCCTTCCCGTTCGTGACCCTTCGGAACGGTCTCGAGGGGAGCAGGACGCATGCCAGCGACGAGCTGCGAAGAATCGAGTGATCGAGTTGATCATATTCACACCCAGGGGTGCCCGCGTCGTCAAAATGAGCGGCGGAGAGTCGCCCTGCGCGGCTCGACTGTGCGAGTGGTGCGGAGGCTCTGCTCTTAGGCCAATGCGTCGGGTTCTCGAGGCTGGCGCGTCGGCTCGGGTTCCGACGCCGCCGTGTCGTTGATGAGTTTGACGATTCGTCTTCGCGCGCGAGCGGGTTGTGAGAAAATCAGCAAGCGGCGTCCGCCCGCCGAGATCGCGCCCGGCGACCCCACGGGTTCCCAGTCCCTTCCGACAGTTGGTTTCAAGTGCCGGCAGTTGCGGTGTTCTCGAGGTCCGCTCGACCGTCGCGGGATGGATCACCGGTTCGGGTGCACGCGGGCCGTTCCCTCCTGGTATCCGCCTTGCACCGAGGTCCACTTCGATCCGCTGGCGATTCCGTGCTCGCCCCCGAACGCCGCACATTGGAGGGACCGATGTTCTTGAAAAACGTCTGGTACTGCGCCGGGTGGGATTACGAGCTGACCCAGGCGAAGAGTTCGGTGCTGGCCCGCAAGATGGCCGGCGAATATCTCGCACTGTACCGGAAGCCGGATGGTGGCGTCGTCGCGTTCGAGGACCGATGTCCACACCGGCAAGCCGCACTCTCGCTCGGGCGCAAAGAAGGCGACTCGCTGCGCTGCATGTATCACGGCCTCAAGTTCGGACCCGACGGTGCGTGCACGGAGATCCCGGGCCAGGACGTGATTCCGAAAGGAGCTCGCGTCAGGACGTACCCGGTACTGGAGAAGGACAACTGGATCTGGGTGTGGATGGGAGACCCGGCCAGAGCGGACCCGGCTCTCGTCCCCTTCGCGGTCGGCTACGACGACCTCAACTACAACATTCGCACTTCGCAGATGACCATTCAGGCGGACTATCGGCTGGAGATCGCCAATCTGGTGGACCTGAGCCACATCTCATGGGTCCACGAGAACACCGTGGGCGGGAGCCGCAAATACTCCGAGGTCGAGCCGAGGCACACCCTCCATGACCTCGGAATCGACACCCATTTCGTGGCTCGCGCCGTGCCCGCCAGTCGGGCATTTGCGCACCTCTTCCCGCCGGATGCGCTGTTCGACATTCGCTTCGAGTACAGGCTCACGTTTCCTTGCACCTGGGTTCTCAGCTTCAAGTTGTTCACGGTAGGAACCGCGAAGGAGGGAGAGCCCAACGGTACGCTGCTCTTGGATACCTGGTCGTCGCAGGCAGTCACTCCACGGGATGAGGACTCGGTGGAATACTACTATTCGTGGGGAGCAAGCCGCGAAACGGATTTTCCCGGGGCCAGTCAAATGCTGTGCGACACCACGGACGTCGCCTTCCTCGAAGACAAACTGGTTCTCGAAGCGCAGCACCAGCGCATGAAGCAGAGGCCTGGTGCGCCGATGATCGGCATCCGCAACGACGCTGGCGCCGGCAAGGCCTTGAAGCTCCTCGATCAGCTCCTGGCCAAGGAGGCTGAGCAGTTCGGCCACGAATCACGAGGTCCGTCGTGACGATCGCCGCATAAAAGGCCCGTTGGTTTTTTGGGCACGGCTCTCCGCGTCCGTACCCATGGCCGGGCACTCTCAGCCGGCGCGTGCGGCCGCCTTCCGTACGAGCGGCGTCATCATCACGATCCACCCGCCGAACGCCGCGAACGGGATCCAGAAGCCGATCAGACCGTTCCAGGCGAATGCGCCGGTCTTCAGGAACTCGATGAACACCCCCGGGAAGAACGCGAAGCCGGCCCAGATGCTCATGTAGCCGGCCCAGCGCGGGTAGATCGGCTCGTCGCTGGAATCGAGCAGCGTCGCGAGGCCGACCGCGACGACCTGCAACATCGGCGCGGAGAACGTGACCAGGATGGTCAGCCATCCGAGATCGTTCAACAGCTGCACGAGCGCCGGATCGCGCTCGGGCCGGAACGCCGCGGTCAGCCACATCATCAGGGGTGCCTGCAGGATGAAAATCGCCACCCCGCCGCCGATCGCCTCGACGATCGCGAGCACGGGCGAGGCACCGCGCATGCGCATCATCTGCACGGCGATCACGGCGCTCCACGGGATGAAGAAGCCGCTGGCGAAGATCCCGAGGATCAAGCCGACCCGGATGCCGGCGGTATTCGCCGCGTAGACGTCCGCGATCGCCTTCGCATCCAGTGCCGCCGAGGGCGGCGGCACGAAGCCGGCGAGGAACAAGAGGCCGATGAAGAACGGCACGAGGAACGCGATCCCCGACCAGACACAGACCCGCTCCACCCCGTCGCTCATGATCGCCTCCTCTTCCCGGTCAGCGTCCGGCCACGTCGGCCGGAATCCCAGGTGGCGTCTAGCACCGGTGCTCACGGGGCGTCCATCAAAGTCTCGGATCCGCGGCGGGGGCTCGGTTTCATCTGCTATCTTTGCGGTACTTCGATCGGCAGGCTTGCGGAGGTCACGGATGGTTCTTTGGGGAAGGATGGGTCTCGTGCTGGCCCTCGTCTCGTGCGTCGGCGTTCGCATCGCCGTCGCGAGCGGAGACGATTCCTGCTCCCCGACGTGGTCGCTTGCGCGTGACGAGCGCGACAAGTGCAGCAGCGTTCCCTTCCTGAGCCCCGCGAACGACAGCCGCGTGAACCTCCGGTTGCTGCTCGCCGATGATGGGATCTTCGCGTTCATAGTCGGACCGGCGTCGGAAGACGACGTGCGCATGGGCTACGGTTCGGTGCCGTTCGACATGCGCCACCTCGACGGGGATCCCGCGGCGCAAGAATCGGGAGCTGTCGCGGCGCAAGAATCGGCAGGCTCCGACCCGCTCGCGCCGCTGCTGGCGCGTCTCGGAATGACCGAGCCGACCGCTCCGGCGCCGAGCTTCGCGAGCGGAGATGCCACGCGCTGTCAGAGCAATCACCGCGAGACCGCCGCGGCCTTCGTCGAGCAGGTGCTCGCGGCGGATCTTCCCGATGCCGAGCGTCGTGAGCTGGTGCGGAGCCGGCTCGCGTTCCTTCGCGACTGCACGTGGAGTGCGGAGGAGCACGCCGCACTCGCCCCTCACGACCTCGGGTCGGCGCTCGGCAAGCACTTCGGCACCTACCTGAACGGGGCGCTCTCGTTCTACGAAGGTGGTTTCGCCGATGCGCGCACGTCGTTCACGAGCGTCGCCGGCTCCGCGCATCCGTGGCTCCGCGAGACCGCTCGTTACATGCTCGGGCGCTCGGAGCTGAACGCCGCGCAGCAGAGCGCGTTCGACGAGAACGGCTATCCTGCCCTCGAGAAGGCCGACCGCACGGCGCTGGCGAGCGCCGAGAAGGCGTTCGACGCGTACCTCGCGGAATACCCGAAAGGGCGCTATGCGGCGTCCGCTCGCGGGCTCCGCCGGCGCATCGAATGGCTCTCGTCCGATGCGAAGAGGCTGTCGGCGGAATACGCGCGCTTGCTTCGCGACTCCGCCGGTCCGTCGAAGTCGGATCTGGTGGACGAGATCGATGACAAACTCCTCGTCGCGGGCAAGGGCGGCGAGATCGCCGACCCCGAGCTCCTCGCGGTCGTCGATCTCATGCAAATGCGTCGCGGCGAGGCACCGGGGCTTGCGCTCCCGCTCGCCGATCTCGAGGCGCAGAAGCCGGTCTTCGCCAAGCGCCCCGAGCTTCATCGCTTCCTTCTCGCCGCTGACGCGCTCTACGTCGCGAAGGATCCGAGCAAGGCGATCGCCGCGCTCGGCACCCCCGATCCGAAAGCGAAGCTCGATTCCGTTGGCTTCAGCGCGGAGGTCCTCCGCGGCCTCGCGCTCGAGGCGAGCGGAGATCGCGCGGCCGCGGAAGCGCTCTGGTCGAGCCTCTTCCCCCGCGCCCGCGCGCCGCTGCAGCGGCCGACGCTGGAGCTGGCGCTCGCCTGGAACCTCGAGCGCAGCGGCAAGCTCGATGCGGTGTTCGCGAAGGGCTCGCTGATCCAGGAGCCCGAGATCCGCGCCGTGCTGCTGCGAAACGTCGCGTCGGCCGAGCGCCTGCGCATGCAGACGAAGGCGAGCGACGCTCCGGAGCGGGAGTGCGACACGGCGCTCTTCGTGCTGCTCTACAAGGATCTCCTGTACGGCGGCGGCTACCAGGCGTTCGTCGACGATTCGGCGCGGCTCCCCGACGCCGGCCCGTCGAAGGAGTTTCAGTCGGGCGGTTTCCGGAGCGAGGATCTCGCGCTCTTTCGCTGGAGCGGGCAGGACACCGAGGAGGGCTACCAATGCCCCGGCATCCGCGCGACCGCGCAGCGGCTCGTGAAGTCGCCCGACGATCCGCACGCCGTGAATTGCCTCGGCGAGTTCATCCTGCGGGCGGGGCTCGACTCCTTCTGGCTCGAGGTCCGGCCGCGCGCCGACGAGCTCGGCGGCACCAAGCCGCCGTTCGGCGGAACCGTCTATTCGCGCCTCGACGGGTACGAAAAGGTCATCGCGAACCCGAAGCAGGCGGGGAACGATCAGGCGTATGCTCTCTACCGCGCGATCCGATGCTTCGCGCCGAGCGGTTACAACGGCTGCGGCAGCCAGGACGTGCCCAAGGAGCGGCGGAAGGAATGGTTCCACACGCTCCACACGCGTTACGCGAAGACGCCGTGGGCCGAGCGCGCGACGTACTACTGGTGAGCGTGGGCCGGGCGCTCGCGCTGGCCGCCGTGCTCGTTGTTTCGTGCACCGCCTCGGCGCATGCCGGGGTGAATGCCGCCGACTACGATTCGTTCTGGCTCTGGGGTGGGGTCCGGCCGCGTCCCCTCCTGGCCCGGGCCCGCACGGTCTACGTGCTGCAGGGGCAAATCGGCGAGGTCCGCCCGCGACCGGGGCGATCCACGCGCCTCGTCGCGCAAGGGATTCCCGTGGCGCGGCTGCGATCGACCGAGGTCTGGCTGGTCTACCGCGCGAACACGCTCGAGTGGCCGAGCGGAATCGACGCGCTGATCGCGGCGCAGGTCCGGCGCTGGCGGCACGCCGGAACCGCGGTCGCGGGAATCCAGATCGACTTCGACGCCGCGACCCGACACCTCGATCGCTACTCGGAATTCCTCCGCGGGCTCCGTCGCCGCCTGCCCGCGGACTGCAAGCTCGGCGTCACCGGTCTTCTCGACTGGACGAGCCAGGCCGATCCGGAAACGCTCGCGGACCTCCGCGGGACGATCGACGAGATCGTCGTTCAGACGTATCAGGGCCGGCGCTCGATCCCGGACGCGGAACGCTACCTGCCGCACCTCGAGCGGCTGCGGATCCCATTCAAGGTCGGGCTCGTCGAGGGAGGCGAGTGGAGCGCACCGCCGGGGCTCGCGGGCGATCCGTGGTTTCGCGGATACGTGATCTTCCTTCGAAACGCAGGGCCGCCGCCCCCGGGGCCATGATCTTACGGCTCTGCGCGAATGCGGAAAACGCTCAAAAACGGAAGACGGCCTCCGGCCTCTTGCGTAAGCCGTGCCCGGCATGAGCCACGAAGTCATCGAGAAGCGGTTTCCCTCGGGAGCTCTGGCGAGCCACGCGATGGTCGCCGGTGACCCGACCTCTCCGGCACTGATCCTCCTTCACGGCGCCGGGCCCGGGGCGAGCGCATCCTCGAACTGGCGGTACTGCATCGGCGACCTGGCCGAGCGCTTCTTCGTCGTCGCGCCCGACATGATCGGATTCGGTCAGTCGGAGATCCCGGATCCGATGCCGACGAACGCGCTCGCGTGGACCGGTCTCCGAGTGCAGGCGACGCTCGGGCTCATGGATCACTTCGAGATCCAGAAGGCCCACATCCTCGGGAACTCGATGGGCGGGGCGGTGACGCTTCATCTCCTGCTCGAGGCACCGGAGCGCTTCGGCAACGTGATGATGATGGGTGCGATCGGTGCGCCGTTCACGCGCACGCCGGAGCTCATCCGGCTCCTCACGTTCTACAACGACCCGCGGCTGCCGCGCTTCCGCGAGCTCATGCACAGCTTCGTATACGACCCGGCGCTCGTGCCCGGGCTCGAGGAGATGATCGTCGAGCGCTTCAAGGTCGCGACCGATCCCGCGGTTCGCAAGGTCCAGGAAGCGATGATCGAGTCGATGAAGAACGGCTTCGATTCGCTCATCGTGCCGCCCTCGGCGCTGGCGCGCTTGCCGCACAAGATGCTCGCCGTGCACGGCCGTCAGGATCGCGTCGTGCCGCTGGAGACGAGCCTCTACTTCCTGCAGCACATGAAGAACTGCGAGCTCTACGTCCTCGACCGCTGCGGACACTGGGCGCAGACGCAGCGCTGGGACGCGATGCTGCCGCTGATCAAGAGCCACTTCCTCGGCATCGGAGCCGCGTGATCGATTCGGCGACGAGCGCTCTGCCGTTCCCTAGGCCGAGTGGGCGAGCGAACGTCTTCGCGGGATCTCTTGCATGCCGTCCGACTCCGGGCGTACTCGGAGCGAGGTTGTTCACGAGCCCTCGCAAGCAGGCCGGCCGCGCGCTCGCGATGCGAGCCCTCGACGGGCCGAAGTCGATCGCGCGCTCGCTCGAGTGCGCGCCGGTTCTGTCGAGTGATCAGGGCTCGTGGCCGGATCCCGCGGTGTGCTCGTGGCGGGTTCTGAAAGAGGAGGTCGAGGCCCCTCCACGTGGGGAGGACGTTCCCACCCCTGAAAACTGGGCACCGCCTCGCCTCCCCCGCGACGCGCGGAGAGG
>JACXTT010007551.1_pt1 | contig 15305 bp, 13 predicted proteins | sample 9270951 | NCBI WGS metagenome assembly JACXTT01 (sample SAMN15532306, study PRJNA645909) | rock metagenome | isolation source: weathered quartz diorite | place: Puerto Rico | collected 2017-06-21 | reverse complement strand
TGGCATTCTTCGACAAATATTTGCGCGGCCGCGATAGCGATCTGCTCGCTGCGCCATCCGGCAAGTACCCGGAGGTAACGTTTCAGAAGTCGACCAAATGAGTTAGAACCCCCGCCCGGACGGCAAGTGGCTGAAGACGTGGTGGAAGGACACAACCGGTACTACGGAGTGCCTCGAACATACAGTCGTTGTCTAGCGTTTCTGGCGATTGATGTAATCGGTCGGGGTAAGACCCGAGAACTCGAGAAATTCGCCTATAAAATGGGACTGATCGAAGTATCCGAAATCAACGGCAAGTTCCGCCCAATTGATCGAGGGATTGTGTTGGATGAAAGTCCGGGTTTGCTGAAACCGCTGAATCCGGCTGAACAGTTTTGGCGTCATGCCCACTTCCGCCTTGAAAACCTGAATAAACCGACGCTGGCTTAGACCAAGATACTTGGCGGCCTCCCTGACAGTCGGCCCGGCGTGATTCTTCCCGAACATTTCCAGCGCCGCCGAAACCGCGTAATGCTGTTCCACGCCGTGACACAAGTGACTCAACAGAGCCTCCTGGAGCAAGTGAAACCGCTCGGCAGCCGTTCTTGCCTCACAAAGGCGCTCCCGCAGCCGACCGGCCGACAGTCGCCAAAGTGTTTCCAGATCGACGTGAGTGTCGGCGAGATCGCCTGCCGGGAGTCCGAGAAACCCAAAAGCGCCGCCTGGTTTGAAGTGAACCCCGATGATAGAGGCTTCTGGCGCGGGCGCGAAGCCGCGCCCAAACGCGCCTGAAACCACGGCACCGGATAAGCGGGAGCAGTTTTCGGGGCGTTCCGCGTCGTAAAATCGCAGCTGGTTTTGCCGGAGATTGATTACGAGTTCGAGCGTGCCGGTCGGAAGAATGCGTTCGATCTTGCGCTCCGGCTCGTAGCCTTGGTATAGCCAAAAACTGTCTACAAACTTCGAAAGCGGCGGGTTCGGTTTGTAAAAGTTGAATATCGTGTCGATATTTAAAATCGTAAACTGTTGGGATTTGCCACCGGCTATAGCTAGCGTGGAACGCGTCATACTTGAATATTTATGATCAAAATAGAATAAAATATCAAGCATTCTTGTTTTTCGAAAGACGCGCTAAGTAAGGTTGATCTCATCTTGATTACCGGCTTCTATCCTGATCGAAGCCGCATTAGTACGCACCTGGCGCTTTGTGCAGCTCGGCGACCGCAATCGGTGGGATTCAGGGGAACGACCGGGGCGCTTCGAGTCGGTCGCGGCTGCGCTCGATTCCAAACAACCAGTCTCCGCTGCAAGCCGGCGTAAGGGTCTCGCGGGCGACACATCTTTCATGGACGGAACTTAACCGGACGTCCAATATCTGAGACATTGGATCCGTGAAGCCTGCTCTCTTCCACCCAACGGCTAGAGTGGTTTTGAGAAGCTTTCCAGACGACGAGCGATGCGAAGTTGGCAAGGCGATCTTTGATTTGCAGAAGGACGCGAAGCTCTCGATGCCCTCAAACTGGAGACGGGCGTTCTTGATCTTCCACGCATTTCAAAAAAAGACTGCGAAGTCCCCGCTCGATCCGGATTACCAAGCAAAGGCGTTGAAATCTGCAATTCGCTGCCGCAGTGTTTCCGAAGTTGAATTGTCGTCAAGCAACCAGTCGAATATTCGCGATAGGTTGCGCGAGCAATTACAAAGTCGTCATAAACGAATCCGAGGAATGTTTTAGCGTTTCGTGTCCGGGTTTGCCGGGTTGTTGGTCCCAGCTTGCAGACCTGGCACCGGTTCAGTTATGGGATTAAGTCACTGCAAGCATACTTGTGCTTACTTAAGAAACTTTGAGTCAATCCAGACTATCTTACCCGTTGCCTTTATGCGCACCTCAAAAACGTCATAGCCGTCTGAATCTTTTTTTGAATTGGTTATGACGACATTTGTCTTGTTATGCACCTCGTGCAGCCTGCCTGAGTCCTTCAATTTCTTATATGCCTCAGCGTCTCCTGCCTTCTCTGCTCTGCAACGTTCGAGGTGATCCGTAAGAGTCGAAGCAAATAGAAAATAATCTACTCCTTTGCCGAAGTCAGTGATTGCTTCATGACCGACTCTTTTAGGAGCTGCTCCATGTTCCTTGGGGAACTGTGCAAGGTTTACGATTGTCGGTGGTGGTTCCGGTTTTGATTCTGGTGACGCAACTTCTTTGGTCCGCACTGCTGGCGAGTCTGCTTCTGAATTCTGTGCCACCGCGACTTTCTGTTCCGTATTGTTATCCGATGTTTGTTGTTGTTTTGATGTTACTGAGTCAGTCTCATTAGCATTGGCTTTCTCTAGGGTTCCCTCAACGGTGATGTTGCCTGCGGGATTAACTGTTATCTGACGTTTCCAGGTTCTGAAACCCGACTTCTCGATTCTTATCACATGCTCTCCAGCAGACACTCGGACTGTCGAAGGTGCGTTTCCGACGAACTTTCCGTCAATTATGATGTCTGCCCCCTCTGGATTGGATTTGATCCCGATCATCGAGGGTTCTGTGGAGTTGGCGGTCGAGGCGACCTCAGGTGCGGCCAAACGTGCATCAGGTTGGCCCGAGAATTTTGCAGGGTCGAGCGAAACGTCACCATTGATGTAGGCCGTTATTTCAGTTCCCTTTGGGATCGTGATGTCCTTCCCGTGCATAAATAAGAAGAATGGCGCTGCTGGGAAGAACACTATGGTGGTTGCGACGATTGCGCCTGTCATGGCGCCAGTATGGCCACCACCCTTTACTTCCTTGACGGCCCGCAACGCTGCCTTCTCTCCTGATATAAGGCGCACCGCATCGATATTCATATTTAGCTTACCGCCGCGTGCCATTCTGCGCTTCGCTTGAGCCTCAGTCACGGTTCCCCACGCAATTCCGCCACGTGGGATAACGATGATGTCGCCGACCTTTATGTCCTCGAGTACCTCGAAATCCACCTTCTCATCCACCTTGGCATCGGCGGAGGAAATGGTTCTTGTAATACGCATCCTGACGGGCGTCCCGTCCTCCAGCCCAAAAGCAAGCGGGGCCTTAAGTGTTTGGTTAAGCGTGGATGAGGTTTGCTTATTTTCGCTCTTGGAAGCCTTCCCCTGCGTATAACACGGGGCCGCTGAAAATAAAAACAAGTGTAGAAGCACAGTGATTGTGAGGATTCTATTTTTCATGTCTTACTCCTGAGTGTGTGGGCTTAGATTTCGGATGGGCCGAAGAATTCAGCGAGGTTTCCCACTACACAAGGTTCGGGGCCACCTTATACTCAGTCTGGGGCTATGTCAATACGTTGGCTTGCAGACTTTGGTTTGCAGATCACACAAATTCCGCTTAATGGATTTCTCGATGAGTGGCACAGAAGCTGTGAGCGTATTTGGGTGCGCGATGAGCTTTCAGGGCCTTCAGTTCGAGCACCGTGTTCTGGCATCGATCTGTGCGCGCAACAGGAAAAAATCGATCGTGGCGAAACTTGTCACGTCCAACCGCGCTGATAGCGAACCGCTAAAGGTAACTTTGAACGACAAGACAATGGTGACAACACCACTAGTTGCACAGCAAGAGCTAACCCGACGGTCGGGCGATCGCTTCGTCGTCATGCCAAGACGCGCTTTTCAGCCAGCGAGTTCATATTTTCGGTGCCAGGCCTGCGATTTTGCGATTCTCCGGATGATGCACCAGACGATTCATTTCTGAGCAGATGCCTTCTCCTGCGGTTTCGGTTTGCGCGTGAAAATAATTTCTTTTACGGTCGGCTCGAGCGGGATGGCCACGCTGTCAATCTCGCCCGCCGGGCTTACCAGGAAGGTCAGCTTTGTTCCTGCAAGACCCGCCGCACCATCCACCCCCTGAAAGATGTCATAGTGGTAATGCTTCAGCGCGCCGGTCAGGCCGTGGAGATCGAACTTCAACTGCTCGCCTTCCTGGCTGATGGTCAGGGTCTGATATGCCGGATGTTCAAATTGTCCGACGTAGTCACTCAACTTGTGAGTGGGCGGCGCGTCTTTCTTGCGTTTTGCTTCGTCGTCGGCTTTAGCCTTGGCCTGCGTTGCTTTTGCCTTGGCCGCATCGTCGAGCGCCCGCTGCGCCGATGGCGCTTCACTCAAACCAAGCATCCGGTCCACTGCGTTGGATGCGATGAGCGCGCTCGCGGGTGAGGATGAATTGGTCAGCAGGACGACTCCCAAAGGGCAGACCGAATAAATGAGAACGCTTGTCGACCAGGGAAGACTTCTGAATGCCACGAGGTTCCGAGTTGCATAAGATAATTTTCAATTTTCAAGCCTGACCCCGGATGGGTAAGCCCGTTTGTTGAGTTAATCATCTAATCGTCGCGCTAATTCGACGCTTACCTTCGGTGCGACGCCGGCAGTCTAAAGGATGGATTCTGAACTCAGATCCTCCAGCAACGCCTTGGCGTCTTTCAAATCCGCGGTGTGAAATCCTTCGGTAAACCAGCCGAAAGTCTGCGCCAACATCTGCCGCGCCTCTTTGTGTTTGCCCTTCCGTTGCCACAAGCGCGCCAGGCTATTTGCGGCGCGGAGTTCCCACGATTTCGCGCTCTGCCGGCGGGCGATTTGGATGGCCTTTTGATAGCAGCTCTCCGCTTCCGCATGGCATCGCCGGCGGCGGTCTTCAGCAGCAAGTCGCCTTTGACGCGCCAGATTTCCGCTTCCGAGACTCGCTCCCCGGTGCGTTCGACCAGGGCCAACGCCTCGGCGATGGCAGCAAGCCCTTCCACGCAGCGGCCTGCCATCCAGAACGCTTCGCCCATCCTTGCCAGGTACCTGGTCCTCGACAGCATTACACCCTGAGCATACAGAGACTCAATCATCTGTCTCGCCCGCTCGAGCGCTTCTTCGGTCGGTTTCTGAAACGCCAGATTCAGAGCATTAGAGGTAGTGGCATGTTTGAGCATGTCTCCCAGCGCGTGCTCCTCGGCGAGCGCAAACACTTTCTCAGATGCCTTCTGACTGGACTGCCAATCGCGGAAAAAGGTAAGGACCGACCCCATCGTATGATAAGCGGCGGCCAGACCGAAGGGATGAGATGTTTGCTCGGCCAGCGTGACAGCTTCCTGTGCCAACGCCAGGGCTCGATCCGGATAGCCAAGCAGCCACAGACAGAAGCTATGCTCTCGGCGCGCCGACATTCCTCCGTCCTCGTTGTAGACGGAAAGATAGGCCTCGTGGTTTTCCCGACGATCAAGGGCGAGCGCGCGTTCCCCCAGTTGTCGGGTAGAAGCAAAGTCTGCTTGATAATAGTGGACCTTGGCCCAACACATAGTGGATGTAACCAGCAGCACCGGGTCCTGGGATTTCTCCGCCAGTTGCATCATCTGCTTGCAAATTCCGTGCGCCGTTTCATACTGGGCTCGGACCAGGTGATATGCCCACACGCCAACCAGAGCAGCGAAAACCCGCGGATCATCGCCCCTCTGCTCACACAGTTTCCGTGACCGGGTGAAGGCCGCTCCCGCCTCCGGCGCACCCCAACTGAGAACCGACTGCAATGAGAAGCCCAGCGCCAGTTGCAGCCCCAGTTCCCGCTCGTTGCGTTCTGGCGTTTCCGTCAATTTGAGCAAAGCTTCCAGCCCACGCTCGGCAAACTGTACCGCTTCGTGATGCGCGTTGACTTGCGCCGCATTGCGCGCCGCCTGCAAAGAGTAATCTGCAGCGTGCGCGTATTCCCGCCCGGCCTCCCACAGCAGCGCCAGTTCATTGGCCACGCTCGCCTTTCGTTCGCCGTAACAGTCTTCAAGGGCCTGCGCCACGTCGCGGCTGAGAGTCGCTTTGCGGGTGGCGCGCAAACTGGCATAGAGCGCGTTCTGATAAAGCACATGCACAAACCGATACTTGAGCGTCAGCGCCATATTCGGCAACTCCGCTTCACTCGCCAGCTTCACAAACGCAAAGACCCGTTCCAGCTTTTCCAGCCGCTCCTCGATTTCATCCGCGTCAAGCTTCAGCACCTGCCCCACCACTGCCGAATCGAACTCATACCCCTGTACGCTCGCTGCGGTCAGCAGCTTGCGATCTTCTTCGCTAAGCTGCGCAATCTTGCATTCGATCATCCCGCGCACAGATTCCGGTAGCCCGCGTTCGATGTCTGGCAAGGCTTGCGCCAGCATCCACCTGGGTACGCCCGCATCCTCCGGGCTGTCTTCCAACTCAATTGCGCCGCGGTCGCGCAGGTAGCGCACCAGGTCCGCCATGAACAACGGACTGCCTTCCGTCTTCGCGTGAATCAGTTGCGGAAACTCAGCCGGGAAACGATGACCGGCGAATTCCAGCGCGAGGTATTCGGCAATCTCCGCTTCGTTCAAAAACTCCAGCAGCAATTCCCGGCACACACCGCGCGCCTGCAAGTCCGGCTTGAGCTGCGCGAATGGATGCTTCGCCAGCAACATGTCCGAGGGCCGATAGGTCACGACAATCAACACACGCATTACATCGAACTTGCCTGCCAGAAAACTGAGCAAATCAATTGTCGAGACATCCGCCCAGTGCAGATCGTCAAAGAACAAGACCAGCGGACGCGGGTGCGCGACGGATTGCAGGAAGTTGGCAAGCTCGCGTTTCATCCGTTCCTGTGACGCGGCTTTGACCTCGGCCAGCAACCGCGCCGATTCTTCACCCTCGCCGGACAGCGGCACGACCTGCGCGTACCACGTTGGTGCAAGCTGCTTCATTGCTGTTGCTATTCTCTGGTCGCTCTGCAACAAGCTTTCAAGCGCTTCGAGTAACGGCAGGTAAGCTTCGGTTCCCGCCAGTCGTTCCGAACATCGCCCGTGCGCAACCGAGAATTGGTTTGCTGTCGCGAGTTCCGCGAGGAAGTCTTCAACGAGAGTCGTCTTGCCGATGCCCGGTTCGCCCGCAACACACAGTAATGAACCGCGCCCTTCAACCGCTTGATCAAAGGCCGCGCGCAAATCCCTGCGTTCCTGTTCACGCCCCACTGTGTGTCGAAGTGGAACGGCGGCACGAAGGGCGGATGACGGGATGATCTGTGTCTGGCTCTCTCCCTGTTTTTCGGTTCCTCTTTCAATCTCACGCAAAGCCTCTGCTACCTCCGCCGCGGCCGGCCGCTGGCGAGCTTCCTTGTGAAGCATCCGCAAAATCAACTCACCGAGCGCAGGAGGAATTCTCGGACGTAGCTGGCTCGGCGGCCGGGGTGTTTGCAACGTGATTGCGTGCAGATAACTGGCCACCGTTTCGGCCCTGAACGGATGCTGACCCGCTATTAATTCATAGAGCACAATGCCGAGAGCGAAAATATCGGATGGAGGACCGACGCTATGGCCGCTGAGCTGTTCCGGCGACATATAAGCGACCGTTCCCATGATGACGCCCGGCGTCGTCTGGAGCGCGAGTGTGACGGCGTCTTCACTTGATGTTGTGGGAAGCAGGCGCGCAAGGCCGAAATCCAGCACCTTAACGTAGCCATCGTCTCGCACCATGATGTTGTCGGGTTTGATGTCGCGATGCGTGATTCCCGCGGCGTGCGCTGCGTTCAACGCTTTTGCCATCTGACTGCCGAGCGCTAGCAAGGTCTCCAGCGAATTGTCTAAGGCAATCACGCCACGCAAAGTTCGGCCCGCGACCAGTTCCATGACGATGAAGCGCCCAGCGGCGCTCTCGCCGATGTCATAAACGGTGATGATGTTTGGATGATTGAGCGCCGAGGCGGCTTTAGCTTCCTGCATGAAGCGGCGCACGCGGTCGGCGTCCTGGGTGAATTCAGCGGGCAGAAGTTTTAACGCAACTTTGCGGTCGAGTCGTGTGTCTTCAGCCAGCCAGACCTCACCCATCCCGCCCGCGCCGAGCTTCTTTATGATCCGGTAGTGGGAGATGTTCTGAGGTATCATACTTCTCCCATCTCATTCGCTGATCAAGCTCACCTAACGCCTGACCAATGTTTCGAGGTGCGGAGCGTTGCTCATCACCGTTTAGTCTTTCTTGAACATCAGCGATGCTGTAAAGGAACGACCGAACAATTATGATCCTCAATACGGAGTACGGCTACAAGACAAACTATGACGCGCTCTCCGGCACCTCAATGGCCACCCCGGTTGTTGCCGGTCTGCTCTTGTCGAGCGAATGGGGTGTGCGCCGTTTCGTCGTTCAGTCTCGCGTTAAGGTATGAGGCAGCGATGAGGCAGCGCAAAGACGCGTCGATTTAGCTGCCCAAACCGAGGAAGGCTAGCGACTGCATCGAACATCTGAGTGTAGGCGGAGCGAGACCATGAATTTCTTGGTAACGGAGAAAGTAGCTTCGTGCCGTGCGCGTTGAAGGCGAGCCGATGAAGAAGCGGTCAAAAAGCTTTACAATGCTACTGAGGCTCTTGTACCAAGACCGCTTCGTGCGAAACTGGAATCACAACGAGAGTGGTACATCGCGGATTACAGCATCAATCATCGAGTACCCGACAAGAATTAACGTCAGCGATTGGAGATTGAGACTTCAATGAACTATAGAGTTTTAAAACTCATTCCCCTGCTCGCCTTTCTCGGTAATGCGAGTGCCGGGTGTGTGAGCCCGGCCACAAACGAAAAGGAGCGAATACTGGTCGGGCACACGGTGGATGTCAAATCCGTAGCCTTTTCGCCTGACGGCAAGACTTTGGCATCGGCAGGTTATTCCCACGATACTGATAGGAAGTGGGCTGGCGAAATAAAACTCTGGGACATAGCAAGCGGCCGGGAACGCATTACACTCAGGGGACAAAAGGGAGCCGCTTTCGTAGCGTTTTCGCCCGACGGCAGAACTCTGGCTTCGGGGGGGTATTACCCAGACACTGATAATCTTGACAATAACGAAAAGAACGTTGTCAGCGAAATTAGGCTCTGGGATATAGCCTCAGGGGAGGAACGAGCGACCTTCAAAGAGCGGCTCGAAAGCGTCGTCTATAGCGCGTTTGCGATTTCTCCTGATGGCAAGCTCTTGGCAATGGGCACCGACGAAGGGGTCAAAATATGGGATGTCGCTGAGCGGGGAGAACCGTTGTTGTTTAAGACCGACAGGCCCAAGACGCTCACCTTCTCGCCAGACAGTAAAGTTTTGGCTGTGGGAAGTTCACGCAGCAGCGGGGAAATCGGGAGGCTCTTGGCGTCTTGGGAAGTGAAGCTTATCGATGTGCGGACGGGAAAGGAGCAGTTATCCTTTAAAGGCAGCGGCGATGACGCGTTTGTTAATTCAGTAGTCTCTTCGCTAGACGGTAGAGTTCTCGCGGCAGGGAGCGCGGACGGGACAATAAGATTGTGGGACCTTTTGACGAAGAAGGAAATGACGATTCGCGACGAGAGCAGTTACAGTATTGGTCGGGTAACCTGCATCGCCTTATCTCCAAATCATAAGATACTGGCCTCGAGCAACGGTAACGGGGTCATCACCTTGTGGGATGTGGATACTGGCCACCAACTGGCCACGTTCAAGCGCCAGGATGAATGGATTAATTCGGTGGTTTTTTCACCAGACGGAAAAACAATTGCCTGGGGAAGTTCGGTTAAGACAATCGCACTATCGGACGTGTCCGGCATGCTCGTCAAAAGACCGATGACAAAGAGTCAGTGACTGGGATTGGCGGAAAGCGGAAAGAAGTACTGATCCCAGTCGAGCCGATCGTAAGGGCATTGAATTATCCAGCAATCAGGGATATGAATAAGGCTCTGTACGTGTGACGAGTCGGAGAAGATTTCGCCAGGTGTGGTAGCCAGCGTCGTTCCGAAGCCCTCGTATCAACAGCTTAGAGCATAGTGGAACGAAGTGAACACTGTTAGAGTTGGCGTCTGCTAGAGTTGGCGTCCAGAAAACAAAACAATGCGAAAGGAGCCAAGCAATATGAAGTCGCTAATAAGTCATTTGCCCGCTGCGACGCTCTTGCTATTGCTGTTAATGTCCTGCGCACTGGCCGACATCCGTATTGACCTGATTAAAGGCAAGCGTCCGGTCAAGGACAGAGTCTCTTTCACTATCGAGGTTTCGCATGAGAGAGACGAGAATCCCAGGTACAAGGACAAACCCGAGTTCATCGAGATTAGTGCGGCATTTGTTAACCCTGCGAGCGGGGCTATCGCTATTGACGGGACGGGGGTGCAGCGCTTTGATGCTACTACAGCAGTTGACGGTCAGCGCACCGAGATTACGTATGGTCGGCACACTATTACCTTGCAGGTGAGCGAGCCTGCCGTTGCAACAAGTTTGGTGGTGTTTGTGCGTGGAGGCCTGGTTCGGGAAGTGATCGGAGAAAGCCTCCCGGGAGGACCTACAGGTACAGGCGCCTCAGCCAACCTGGAAGAGCGACTAGCTGACTTAGAGCGTAAAGTGAGACAGCTGGAGTCAGAGGTTGAAGCCCTTAAGAGAGGGCGGCGTAATCAGTAGCTGGTTGTGAATCATTTGGCGCTTGAATTGCGCCCCTGGATCGGGACCGGAGCGGTCTGCTTACTCGCTTGGATGTACAAACTCTCTAGCGACTCCTTGGAAGGTTTACTTCCCTGAATCGCAGCATCTTCGATGTTCCAAGTACAAGAAAATCGGGCACTTGTTTCAGGGACGTTATGGCGGTGAAGCGCTGACAAATGGCAACAAACTCAAGCCTGACCCCTCTCTCAATGGATTTTGAAGCATGACAGCAAAGAGGGTGCTCATTCACGCGATCGTGGCACTTGTCCTGTTGCAGGTGGCGTCGCGAATCGCTGTTGCTGAAAAGCTCCCGATAAAAAGCTACACAACTGCCGATGGTCTCGCGCATAACAACGTGAGCCGGATCGTGCGTGACTCGCGCGGGTTTCTCTGGTTCTGCACCTTTGAAGGTTTGTCGCGTTTTGATGGCTACACGTTTACGACCTACGGAGTCAACCAAGGCTTGCCGAGCCAGGTGGTGAATGATTTGCTGGAGACGCGCGAAGGTCAGTACTGGGTTGCTACCGACGCCGGGCTTTGTCACTTCAATCCGAAAGGTACTCCGCAATCGCATCCGATCCAGGTGACCGACCAGGCCTCGCCCGATTCGATGTTCACTACTCATTTCCCCGCGGAAGACCCAAAAGCTAAGCAGGTGACCTCGCTGTTGCAGGACAGCGCCGGGGTAATCTGGTGCGGAACGGCGAAGGGACTCTACCGAGTTCAACAACAAGACGAGCGCGTAGAATTTCGATTTGTCGATCTGGGTATGCCTGTCGCTTATGGCGAGGACCGCAATGTCCTCGTCCTGATCGAGGACCATATTGGATCGTTATGGATCGGTTCGATGAGTGGAATCTATCGTCTGCTGCCGGACGCACGTGTCCAGCATTATGACGAGTGTCGGGGAACGCCGCTGCGGTTTGTTCGTTCGTTGCTGGCAGATCGTGAGGGCCGCATCTGGGCTGGAACTGAAAGGATCCCGCTATGCCGGCTGGTCTCGGGATCCGATCCGGCGCAGCGGTTGAGTGTTACCGGTTACTTCGCCAAGGACGGGTTCCCGCGCGGAGTGATCTACAAACTCTTTCAAGGATCGGAAGGCAGTCTTTGGGCGGGTTCTGCAGCAGGCTTAATCCGATTTACTCCGGGTGAGGATGGCAGGGGTTTTCGACTGCATATTTACGGTCAGCCTCACGGACTGGATTCAGAGAATGTGCAGGCGATCGCTGAAGACCGGAGCGGAAACCTGTGGTTAGGAACAACCAGCGGTGGAGCAGCAAAGCTGGCGCATAGCGGCATCACTGCCTTTGGCGCGCCTGATGGATTCAAGAGCGCGAGGGCAATATTCAGCGATAAAGCCGGCGATCTCAATGTAATCACTACGATATCGAAAGCGTATTTGATTAATCGGTTCGATGGCGAACGCTTCACCGCCGTCCGTCTTAAACTGCCGCCCCGGACGTATTTTGGGTGGGGTTGGAATGGGCTGGTACTCGAAGACAGTGACGGGGAATGGTGGGTTGCCACCGGCAGCGGGCTATTCCGATTCCCAAGAGCGAGAAGCTTGGAGCAGCTTGGGCGCACGCCGCCCACGAACGTTTACACCGCGCGCGATGCGTTCCTCAGCCACGACATACTCCGGGTGTTTGAAGACTCGCGCCGAGTTATTTGGGTGGCGACTGCAAACGCAGCCGGCCTCTCGTACTGGGATCGAGCGACCAACGGTTTTCATCATTTCAATGAGCAGGACGGACTGCCCTCGCTGGTGAATTATTATCCGATCTCTTTTGCTGAGGATCGCGCGGGCGACATATGGATTGGATTCAGCTTCGGCGGCGGCCTGGTCCGCTATCGCAACCAGCGTTTCACTCGCTACTCCGCGGACGATGGTCTCGCGGCCGGCGGCATATTCAATCTCTTTATCGATTCGTTGGGCAGGCTTTGGGCGCCAACCACTCGAGGCGGCGTGTGCCGCGTCGATCATCCGGAAGACGAGCGTCCATCGTTTGCGACTTATACTACAGCGGATGGATTGTCGAGCGATGATGTCAAAGCCATAACCGAAGACCGATGGGGTCGGATATACCTAGGCACTGGGCGCGGGATTGATCGCCTCGATCCTGCGACCGGACACATCCGCCACTACACGGGTAATGAAGGCGCGCTGCTAGGCGATGTCCAGGCAGCGTTGCAGGATCGCGATGGCGCGCTTTGGTTCAGCTACACAACCGGGCTGGTCCGGCTCGTCCCGGAAGCGGATTCGCAGACACCGGCGCCGCCGGTTTGGATCACTGCCCTTCGAGTCGCTGGAGAGCCCAGATCGCTCTCCGCATTGGGCGAGTCTGAGGTGGCGCCGATCGAACTTCCCGCGAACAAGAACGATCTTCAAATCGAATTTGCCGCGCTCGGTTTTGGTCCGGGCGAAGAATTGCGATACCAGTATCTGCTGGATGGCGCGAATCAGGAGTGGAGTCCAGTCTCAGATCAGCGCGCGGTCAACTTCGCGAATCTGGCGCCCGGTCATTATCGATTTCTGGTGCGCGCGGTCAATCCCGATGGCGTCATGAGCGAGCGGCCCGCGAGTTTTTCATTTACGGTGCTTCCACCCTTTTGGCAACGGTGGTGGTTTGTTATCACCGCGATCGCCATCCTTGGAGCTGTCGCTTACTCGCTGTATCGCTATCGCATCAGACGATTGCTGGAAATCGAGCGAGTAAGGACTCGCATCGCCGCTGATCTTCATGATGACATCGGGTCGAACTTGTCGCAGATAGCGATCTGGAGCGATGTTGCTCAGCGACAGATGACCGAGGGCAACGGCCGGCTTTCGCCCGCGTCGGCCGCCGAGTCGCCCTCACCACTCGAGCGCATCGCCGCGACCGCACGCGAAACTGCTTCGTCGATGAGCGATATTGTGTGGGCCATAAACCCGAACCGGGATCATCTGAGCGACCTGGTCTCGAGGATGCGCCGTTTCGCGGGGGAAACGTTCGACTATCGTGAGATCGACTGGCGCTTCGACGCTCCGCAAATGAGATTGAGCATCAATGCCGATACACGGCGCGAAGTCTTTCTGATCTTCAAAGAGGCTGTTAACAACATTATGCGTCACGCCAGTTGTGCGCGAGTTGAGATCGCGCTGTCGATTGAACGAGGCCGATTGGTGCTGCGCATTCGCGACGATGGCAGTGGCTTTGACCCGCGCGGATCGAGGGAGGGTCACGGACTGTTCAGCGTGCGCGAACGAGCGGCAAATCTGGGCGGCGTGTTGGATATCGAATCAACGCCGGGGAGCGGCACAACGGTCGAGCTCGTGCTGCCTTTGGAGCGATCTCGCCGCTGGCGATGACTAGCTGTACAGCTAGTGACGGATGCGGACGATGGAACGCAAAATCAGATTGCAGCTTGAGCGCTGCGTCAACGCAACCACTTTGACGTTCAGAGCATGATGACTGACACTCCGGTACAATCCGCGTCCGCTCAACCCTCGATAATCAAGGCTGCGATCATCGAAGATCGCCGGGACCTCCGCGACGGCTTGACGATTCTTATCAACGGCACACCCGGATATCGATGCGTCGGAAGCTATCGTTCGATGGAGGAGGCACTCGGGAAAATCGGCGGCGACCTTCCGCACGTCGCGCTCGTCGATATCGGATTGCCGGGGATGTCGGGCATCGAAGGCATTCGCTTGTTGCGCGAGCGACATCCAAAGCTCGCGTTGCTTGTTCTGTCTGTTTATGACGATGACGAGCGGGTGTTCGAGGCGCTTTGCGCCGGCGCCTGTGGCTACTTACTCAAGCACACGACGCCGTTGCGTTTGCTTGAATCCCTCAAGGAAGCGATCAGCGGAGGCGCGCCTATGTCGCCTGAAGTTGCTCGGCGAGTGCTCGCGATCTTTCGTGAGATTCGTCCGCCCGAGCATGCGGACTATCAGCTTACTGCGCACGAAAAACGCCTGCTCAAACTTTTGGTGGAAGGTCACAATTTCAAATCGATCGCGCCGCAGCTCGGGGTTACCGTTCACACCGTTTCATTTCACATGCAGCGCATCTATGAAAAGCTTCAGGTCCACTCCAAATCAGAAGCGGTAGCCAAGGCGATGCGCGACCGTTTGGTCTGAAGTCTTGATCCTACCGATCGAACGTTTTTCACTCCTCGCTGTCTACTCACATTCCTAGCGATAGAGCTAGTGACTCTCTTCAAGCAGCGCATTACTCTAAGCGCGCGTTCCCGGTCGCCGCGATTCTACGTAACTCTAAACGCCTTCAATCTCGGTCGCGACGCCGAACTCGATTCAACAGGAGGAATCAAAATGGCGAAAAGATGGCTTTCTGGAATGGGGTTAATAATCACCGTGCTGGTTCTGAACCTTATATCTGCGCAGGCGCAGACGTCAGGCGCACAACTCAATCACGCGAGTAGCCATCCGGCTGGATTCAGCCTGATGCCCGCGAGTCGTGCCCTCAAGCGAAGCGCATCTGACTTTGACTTCGCATCAACCGCCGCCGGAGGGAGCTTGCCGGTGCTCGGAAGCGGCACGGTCGGGCGATTGACGAAATGGACGGGCATCACCTCGAGCAATTCGTTCATTGCCGACACGACGATCTTTGAAAATAAGAACGGCCTGGTCGGCATCGGCACCGACACGCCGACCTCGAAGCTGACCGTGGCGGGGATGGTCGAGATCACGCTTGGTGGGCTGAAGTTTCCTGACGGCACGGTGCAGACGACATCGGCAGCAGGCGCGTTGTTCACCGTCTCGCACGATATGACGCTTCAGGGCAATGGGACAAGCGGCTCGCCGCTCGCAGTTGCGGTGCCGCTCGTCCTGACCGGCTCGTCATCTCCCTTGGGGCTTGTCCGAGTGACTAACATTGCCGCGCAGGGTATCGGAGTTTACGGAGCCGGAGG
>JACXTT010007550.1_pt1 | contig 15307 bp, 27 predicted proteins | sample 9270951 | NCBI WGS metagenome assembly JACXTT01 (sample SAMN15532306, study PRJNA645909) | rock metagenome | isolation source: weathered quartz diorite | place: Puerto Rico | collected 2017-06-21 | reverse complement strand
CCCGTTGGGGCGGGTTCATGGCTGCCTTCGAATCGGGGGCATGGCTGTCTCGGCTTGCGAATAAAAGTAGCATGGCTGCTATTTAAAGTAAATAGCGCTGCTAATAAAAAATTCTATGGGCATGAAAAAGCCCGCTCAGTGGCGGGCTACGGATCGGATAAGGAAAGAACTGCGCAGTCGTCGAAAACAACCTCAGAACGCGGTCGCGATCGCCTGAGCCAGTTGATTGTCAGTCATGTGAGGAGGAGGGTAGGACATATGGTAGTGTCGAACCGCTTGCTCAAATTGAGCTCCACGAATCTCGCCATCCGAGCCGATGAATGCAAGCGCATCGGGCTTTGCCGATTTCAGAGTCGAAGGGCCGTACATCGTCAGTGCGGTGGTTCCACCAAGGATAAAGGTCGGAACAAGTGTCGTAGCTACCAGCGTTCTTTCCACTGGATTGTCGATTTCATAGGCCACGGCGTGAGTGCTGATCGCTCCCAAGAAGGCGATGGTCAGGGCTTTCCATGAGTCCATTTATAACTGCTTCCTTGCTGCCTGGTTGTGGTGGCGCAACGATAGCAGAATAGGATGTCCGCCAGAAACAAGAAGCCCGGCGCTGGGCCGGGCTTCAGATCATGGCTTGTAGAGCCAGTCGCGAGATTCAGCATTGGCCCTGAGTATCTTTGCTTTTTTCTCAATTTCTTTCTTTTCAAACTCGCTGAAATCAATCAAAACATGCTCGAGGAACTCTTCTGGGTCAGCTACTGCTTGAAGATCGAGTGCTTGGCACTCCGCCGTCGTAATCGAAACGACTCCCGCCGAACGGCAGTCCGCCCGAGCAGTGAAGTGAGCGTACGAGGCCTCTGGTGTGATTAAGTCGCCATCGTATGAGGAAAGCTTCTTGTCGTCCTTTGGCGTTGGACGAAATACCTGTGACGTAATCTTACCGTCCTGAACGAAGCTTGGGTGAACCTGGCGAAGCAGTTGAGTTTGGTCATCCATCACACTTCACCCTTTGCCGCTTTGGAAATGAAATCAATGAGTGAATCAACGTCGGCTTTGGCCGCTAGATTCAGATCCATATAGGTATCCGTGCCATCTCTCAGATTGAGGCCATGCAATTCAGCTGTTTTATTCTGAGGGGTAATTTCAAGACTGATGTCTTGGTTACCGGTTCTCCACTCAAGCTGGAATCCACCCTCGGCCGTGGGGTAAATGTACGGTGTCGGCAGCGTGGCGGGGTATTGATCGCGGAAAAATGACTCTACCCAGTCAAACTCTTCAGCGCTAGGAACCACGCCGCGACCATCAAGCCAGCCGACTCGTAGGAGTCTGAGCTCGTCCAGTCTTGCGAGTGGGTCATTTGATTCAATGATCACTGCGTCCTCAATGAGGTCCAGGGCATGGAGTTTCTCCATCCGATCAAATCGGCCAACGCCTGATACTGAAATTTTAAGACCTTCACGAAAGCCATGCGTGGCCTCCAGAATGGTATCGAGATGAATTGCATCCATTTTGGCCGTAATTTTTTTGCCATCAGATAGCAACAGTTCGAAGCTCATTTTCGCCTGATCAATCTCAGGTACCAAACCTCGAACTGTGACTTCATCCGTGAGAACTTGATTCTGCGATGCTAGCAAAAGGCGCCGCCGGGTTAGTTTTGAGAGTCTAGCAGGCCGATCGGTTCCAGGTCTGAACTCCAAAACTTCGCCGTCGCGTAAGCCTCTCCCAAATCTATCGAAATAGCCAAGGAGGGCGGCGGGAATATGATCCGTAATGGGGGATCCGTGTTCGGCTGCGTCTATCGCATTGCCAATCGACTGCACTGCCTGGAAGAAATAATCTTCATTGGCAGCTGCGAACAGGCCGGCTGTCGGATCGCTATATTCAATTACGATATTCGGAATGGCGCTTCCTTCGCCAACAGAAGACAAATTTATCGACAAGTGATCTGTGAAGCCCTTCGGCGTTCGAACACGCCCATGACGCTCAACAAATTTCCATTTGGCAACGGCCACCACAAACTCTTCCAGCGCTGCTAAATCTTTCAGCAGCTCCAGCGGAATCGTATGGTCCTCAAACCTTGACCCAACGAGGCGCGGCGCGATAAATGGCTTTTTCACGGGAATTCCTTTTCATGAATACTACTATTTTATCTAGCAGACGGTCAGATACCTTCTCCTACGTCTCCGCTTACTTTCGTGCCTGTATCTCAAGCTCACGACAATTTGTGCGATATGTTTAGCGGACAATTTTGCGGATTGTTTGCCAGGTCAAAAGTGCTGCGCGTATTAATTTACGGCAAATGCACAATCGCGCCTACCGAGAGTACATCGCCCACCAAAACACATGGCCGAGAATCGAGATCTGTTGCTCCTGGATCTGCTGGAACGTGTAATCCTCGTCCGGATGCTCGTCACGGTTGAAGCTGCGCAGGCGAATCCCGATCGGGATCCGGTAGACCTGCTTCACGCGCAACTGCCCGTTGTGGTTGATGGCGTACATCTCGCCGTCGACGATATCGCTCAGTGAGTTTTTCCCCACGTTTACGCCGACCGTGGCGCCATCACGCAGAACCGGCACCATGCTGTTCCCGCCGACCTTCACACACTTCGCGTTGCTGAACTGAACGCCGTTGTGGCGCAAATCTTTCTTGTTGAAGCGCAGACGTGAGTTGGTGCTTTCCTCAATCGCGAACCTGCCTGATCCGGCCGCCAGCTCGACTTCGTGAAGGAAGGGGACGTAGACCTCATCGTCATCGAGCGGGGTCTCGTCGTCCCAGGTCTCGATATTTCCTAATTTGACACTAGGTTGAATGCGCTCTTGCTGCACATTGGCGACGGTAGAGACCAGTCGAGAACTGACCTCGCTCGCGTCGAAATTCAAAGCCTTTGCGAGCTTCAGCAGCGCTTCTACATTCAGCGGCACCTTGCCGGTTGCGTATTGACTGAAAGCACTCTGGCCAGACCAGCCACAAGCCTCGGCTACATCCGCCTGCGTCAGGCTACGCCCGGCAGCTTTTGCAGCTGATTTCCGCTGTTCGTAGATGGCCTTGAGCCTGGTGCTCTCGGCGATTTCTTCGGGGGTAAGGGGGCGGCGTATTTTCATACGAACAAGAGTATTAGCAGAGCTGATATCCAAGCAAACAGCACTGCTAGTATTTTGTTGCTGATAAAAAGCAGCACTGCTACTATCCATGGCAGATATCAAGCCGTGGAAATTCCATGAAAAAGATCCCTTTGAGCAAATACCTAGAAGAGCACGGCACTCAAGCCGCGCTCGCTGCTGCTCTCGGCGTGAACCAGAGCGCGATCTCGCAAATGGTTCGAGCCGGCAGAAGCATCGAAATAACCATTTATGACGATGGGCGCATTGAGGCGAATGAGATTCGCCCGATCCCAGCGCGCCCTAAGCGCACAGCTGCCTGAGGCATTCACCGCTAGCTGGCTGAACAAATAATCGCCCAGGCAATGGCAGGGCGCCACGGAAACAAATTTGAGGTTTTACGAATGGAAGATTTTCTGCGGGCCTGCCAGAGCGCTGTGCTGGATAACGAAGCCAAGACCCTCGCTGCAAAGATGGGCGTTCCGCACGTTGGCCTGCTTCAGCGCGCAAATCCAGACAACGACGCACACCGTCTGACGGTGGAGCACTTGTTCGGGATCTTGCTACATACCGGAGACATGCGCCCTCTGGCGGCACTGGCGAGTGAATTTGGTTTCGACCTCTTAGCGAAAGCTGCGCCGGAGCCACAAGCACTGACCAAATCACTGATCAACGTCGGCAAAGAGGTCGCCGATCTGACTATCGCGGTGCACCAAGCGCTGGATGACAACCACGTCAGTTCTTTCGAGAAAAACTTGATCCGTCAGGAGATCAACCACGTTCGGCAGAGCCTGGACGTGATGGATGCCTCGGTGAAGGCTGCCTGAATCCGGGGCACAAAAAAGCCGACGGAGAAGGTCGGCTTATTCGCAAAACTATAGAGGCCCGATTATGCAGAGCCAACCCAATTCCAGCAATACCCCAACCAATGTCGCGACACGTTTTTCGAGTTCCGAAAACGTGTCGCGTACCACTATGTCCTCCCGCGAGATCGCAAACGTCACCGGCAAGCGGCACGCCAACGTGAAGCGCGACATCGCTGCGATGCTGAAAGAACTGAAATTAGATGTACTCAGTTTTGAGCACATCTATCTGGACGGTCAAAACCGGGACCAGGTCGAATACATGCTCGACCGCGAACACACCGACTGCCTGTTGACCGGTTATAGCGCCCCTATGCGGATGAAAGTGATCCGTCGTTGGCGTGAACTTGAACAGCAGCAGGGCGCCCGCGAGCAGGTTCTGCTCAATGGCACCAAGGTCGTAGGCGAGATCGCCATCATGGAGTGCTTTACGCGCCTGCTGAAACCCGCGCCGTCCTGCCAGATGGCGATGCTTACGAAGATCGCCCAGAACAATGGTCTTGACCCGAAGTTTCTCCCAGGCTACGCCGTCGACGCCGCGCCAGATGCTACCGGCGGATCCTCTATGCCCACCAAGTCAGCCACGGCCTTGCTGAAAGACAACGGCATTCGCGTGTCACCCGCTGCGTTCAACCGCGCACTGGAAACCAAGGGCTTTCTGAAGCAGCTCCAGCGCAAGAACTCCAAACAGGAAATGGTTCCGTTCTGGTCGGTGACCGAGAAGGGCATGACCTACGGCAAGAACCTGACCAACCCCCAATCTCCACGCGAGACGCACCCTCACTGGTACGTCGATCGCTTCCTCGAACTGGCCAAACTGGTCGGGAAGGCCTGATATGCAATTCACCGTCACGATCAATCAGGTGAAGGCGCTGGAGTGGGGGCTGAATTCTCAGCAGGCCCTGCTGTTCGCCTTCGTCTACGGCTGCCCGAGCTGGACCAAGCCAATCAAGACTGACGACGGGATCTTCTTCGCGTTGAGCAAGGCCAAGATCATCGAAGAGCTGCCATTGCTCACCGATAAGCCAGACACCGCGTACCGCATGCTGAAGGCCTTGGAAGAGGCCGGTCTGATTGAGCTTTCCAGTACTTCGAACATCACGCTGTTCCGACTGACTGAGAAGGCGATCGAGTGGAACCAGAAGCTGGACGGGTCGGAAAAATATCCGACCCCACCGAAGAACGAAGGTCGGAAAAAAATCCGATCTACCTCGGAAAAAAATCCGAGCAAGGTCGGAGAAAAATCCGAGCCAAGGTCGGAAAAATCTCCGACAAATCAGGATACCAATCATCAGGGTACCAATCAGGAAACCAGTCAGGACTTGCAGAGCGGATCCGGCAAGCCGGCCCGCAACCTGGTGCTGGTGGTTGATCGCACTGACGCTCCACGGGTTGAGATTCCCGCTGACATGCCAGGCCCCAAAGACCAGTCCTGCAAAACCTTCAAGGTCTGGGCAAACTACGCCATGGCCTACCGCAAGCGCTACAGCACCTGGCCGGTGTGGAACGCCAAGGTTGGTGGTCAGCTCGGCCAACTGGTCGACCGGCTCGGCGCCGATGTTGCTCACCATGTCGCGGCTCACTACCTGAAAACCAGCGATGCCGGCGTCCTGCGCAAATGCCACAGCCTCAACGAACTGCTGGCCAACGCTGAGAGCTACCACACCCAGTGGGTGACTGGTCAGCGTATCAACGGGACGACCGCCCGCCAAATGGAGCGCACCGAGGCAAACGTCTCCGCCGCCGAGCAGGCCGCGCAAATGGTCTTGGCCAAACGCCAAGGGGGAGAGCGTAATGAATACCTCTGAAATGAACGATCAGCAGGTTGCCGGGCTCGCGGCTGCGATCTGCGGCACCGCCGAGGCCATGGGTCAGGAAATGAACCCAGGCACCGCGGCGATGATGGCCGAAGACCTCTGCGTTTACTCGGTGCCAACCGTGAAGGCTGCGCTGAAGGCCTGTCGCTTTGAGGTGAAGGGCAAGCTTGCGATGGCCGATATTCTCCAGCGGGTGCAGGCCGCCGACGCCCGTCCGGGCAAGGACGAAGCTTGGGCGATCGCAATGACCACGAACGACGAGTTAGAAACCGTGGTGCTGACTGACGAAATCCAACTTGCTCTGACCGCTGCAAAACCTGTCCTCGATGCCGGCGACAAGGTCGGTGCGCGCATGGCGTTCAACAGCGCTTACGAGCGGCTGGTGGGGCAGGCCCGGGAGGACAACGAGCAGGTCAACTGGCACGTATCTGTCGGTTTCGACGCCAATCGCCGCACTCAGGCGATCGCCAAAGCTTTGCAAATGCAGCGAATCCCACAGGAGCGCGCTCAGCAGTACCTGGCCGACTTGAGTGTCGTGCCGGTCACTGAAGACGGGCGGGCGGTAGTGGCTCTGCTCACCGGCGAAGTCGCTCGCCCTTCGCCAAAACTGCGTGAAAAGCTCGCTGCGGTGAAGGACTCGATGCTCGCCATGCGTAAGGCATCAGCAGAGGAACAAACAGAACTGCGAATTCTGGCAGCCAACGAGCTGGCGGATCGCCGGGCGCTGCTCATTCAGCAGGCCGAACAATTGAAAGCAAGGAGTGCGGCTCAATGACCGATACCAATGAACAGAAAAAGCAGGCTGAGGCCAGTTTCAAAAACTTCCACCGCAGCCTTTGCGAGCGCTTCGGCTACTACCACGACGAGCTCGACTGGCAGCGTGACCAGGTGTCGCTGGAAGAGCACATCGCCACGCAGTTCAGCCACGTCAACGCGGAGAATGCTGCGCTGCGCGGACAGGTTGAGGCATTGCAGCGCGCTGCCGGCCAGCTCCAGGAGCAGGTAGAGGCTCTGAGCGTGAAGGTGGCGCCATGAATCCCGAATATACGATCCGCGACCAACGTGACGTCAACCGACTCGCCGGCGTTCTGCACGCTATCGACCTCAGCAAACCGAGGGTCGTGGTGATCCGCGACGAGAAACGCCCGGACGTTTGCAATCGAAAGATGTGGGCAATGCTCAAGGACGTCTCAGAGCAGGTGATCTGGCACGGCAAGAAGCTGACCAGCGAGGACTGGAAGTGCCTTTTCAGTGCCTCGCTGGAGAAGCAACGCGCAGAGCCTGGCCTCGACGGTGGATTCGTTGTGATGGCTGTTTCGACCCGCAAGCAGTCGCAGAAGTGGTTCTGCGATCTGTTCGAGCTGATGCATGCCTTCGGCGCCGAGCATGGCGTGCGCTGGACGGAGCAGGACAAGTGGGGAGGGTGGTACTGATGCGGACTGCCATCAAGGAAGTTAAGCAGAAGACCTGCAAGGGCTGCGGCGACAAATTCCGACCATCACTCTCTACGCAGAAGGCCTGCAGCGTGAAATGCGCGCTGGACTTGGCCAAGCAGCCGGAGAATCAGAGAACAGCTCGCAAGGCGATCGATCAGCGCGATCGCCGCGAGATCAAGGTCCGCAAGGAGAAGCTGAAGAGCAGGGCGGCTCACGCCAGGGACACCCAGCAGGCTTTCAACGAATGGGTGCGATTGCGTGACGCCGCGCTGCCATGCGTGAGCTGTGGTCGCCACCACAACGGACAGTATCACGCCGGGCATTACCGCACGGTTGCCGCCAACCCGGAACTGCGCTTCGAGCCGCTGAACGTCCACAAGCAATGTGCCCCATGCAACAACCACAAATCCGGTGACATCCTGAATTACCGCATTGAGCTCTTGAAGCGGATTGGCGCCGAGGCGGTCGAGTGGCTGGAAGGGCCGCATGAGCCGAAGAAGTACACCGTCGAACAACTCAAGGCGATGACCGCCGACTACCGGGCCAAGATCCGTGAACTGAAGAGGGCTGCTGCATGATCTACCACAACGTAATTTCGGCGGTCGTTCGTGCTTTGGCGGCCGAGACCATCAACAGTGCCGGCGGCTGCGACTTCGAGCCAAAGGTACAGACCAGCAAACTCAAGGGCGAGATCACCGGCAAAGACGCAGCGTTGCTCATCGACTGTATGGTTCACAAGGTGCTGCATGCCCAGCTCTCGCCGCGACACTGGAACGCACTGACAGCGAAGTACAGCACGCACAAGGGGCGCAAGGTCGAGTCGATCGGCCGGCTGATCGCCGTGCTGGCCAGCCCGGCGCCGATGCTGTTCACGCAGAAGGCTGTGACCGTGTGGGCGATCCCGCAGGTCAAGGGTGTTCGGCGACAGGCGGTGAAAGCTCCTGTGCCTGATCGCCGAGACGACGAGGAGAAGTGGGGCTGGCGCAACGACGCGGCGCAGTTGGCCGTGGCCCGGGCAAACCAGCACTCACAGCAGAAAGCCGAGACGCGATCGAGCGACATGATCGTTCTGGCCGACTCGAACTATGACATGAACACCTGGGACAATCAGGGACTGACCGAGCGCACTTATCGGCGCTGGAACCAGGCGATCAAAGGGGCGCTAGAGAAGCTGGTTGACGAGGCGCTGGTGGAAGCTCAATCGCTTCTGGAAGAGGCTGAGGTGCTGATCAGCGACGTGGCCTGAAAAGAGTCCCTCAAAAGGGCTTGCAATTGATGTCCGCATGTCCGATTATTTACCCATCATGTCATTCCTGCGTGTGTAGGAGTGAGGCAAAAAGCCCGGCCACTGAGTCGGGCTTTTTTGTGCCCGCCAGAATGCAAAAAGCCCCGACATGATCGGGGCTTTTTCGTTAGCGCGGAAAAAGAGAGGGCGACTCCAGAGGGTGCAGTAACACCCAAAAGAGACGCCAGATCGCAGATAGAGCCTGCAAGCCGGCCAAGGCCCTCACTGCTCGCGCGAGCGGGACGGAGCCTAGCAGAAAACCAAATGGACTTGCAGATGTTAAAAGAATGCAGATGCGGAAAATGCAACAGACTTCTCGCCCGGGTGGGTGAGTTTACCGAGCTCCAGATCAAGTGTTCCCGATGCGGGACGTTGAATCATGAGAAGGCCACGAGCCTCGAGCGATCGCCTTTGAGCGACATGAAAGCGGAATCCTCCGCGACAAATCATTCGACTTAAAGGGTTTAAAAATGGAAGCAGTAACTATTGGTGCAAAATTCTACACTTCGGACACCTTTGGTGTTGACGCGATCATCAAGCCGGCTGACAACGTAGCAGGTGCCGTCATCCGTACGGCGGCAGTGAGTGGCACGGCTCTTTCCAGCCTAGTCACTGGTCCCGTGGCCCCGAAGTATCCCAGTGAATATGTTGGCAAGCCCGTTTTGATGACGCTGACTGGCGGAGCTCAGAATCTTCCGTATCCAGTCCAACTACCGCCTGGTTACGGTCTGTGGATCACTGCGAACAGCACTACTCCGAGCCGTGCTTGCGTGACTTACGATCTGCTGCCGTAAGGAATGAGTGGGCTGTGCGCAGCCTCTTTTCAGGGTTAGAAATCAAGAAGGCCAAGAGCCTCTCCCTATCGCCTGTGAGCGACATGAGCGCGGATCACCGCAATTAATCATTCGACTCAATAGGTGAACATTATGGCTGGACGTACACGTACTCCGTTTCAACGAAGCGGTACTTCGATTCTCCCTGCTTATCAAACCATGTCTCCGGGACAGTTCCTGCTTTCGCCAAACGGCCGATTCAAGCTGCTGCTGCAACCCGACGGCAACCTCGCGTTGCAGGACAATGGCACAGTGGTTTGGATCGCCAACGAAACTACCCCTTACACTTCAACCGTTCCATTGCGATACCAGGTGCCGGTGCAACTGTATGTCCAATATGGTGCGTTCCTCGATGACCCGCTCCGTGGGCGCACCTGGCTGACCAACAACTCTGGTTTCACCAGTGAAGATCAGTGGTACCGCACTCATATGGCGTTGCAGAACGACGGCAACATCGTTCTGGTCGACTCTCTGCCGATCTGGAATGGCACTCCGTCCCTTCCGCTTGATCCAGGCGGTGGCGCTTATCTGTTCGGCGGTACAACCGAACTGGCGATGGGCGTTCCGTACTTTGCCGGTGACGGCGCCTTGATCTTCCAAGGGGACGGCAACGTTGTGAACTACGGTCCTAACTGGAGCGTTCGTTGGGCCAGCTATACCCAGAACAAGGGTGCGGTGCGAGCCGTATTCCAGAATGACGGTAACTTCGTTATCTACGCAGCGAATAACGTACCGATCTGGCAGTCAGGCACCGGCGGGCATCCTGGCGCCACCATGCGACTGCAGCCGAATGGCAGTCTGGCGATCGTCCAGGAAACCCCGGTTTGGGCTCGTTTTGGCTTCACGCCAACAGCGCGTCGCCGGAAGGTCTACTACCCAGACAACACCAGCGCCGAGCATAACGGCACGGACCCGTACCCAACCTATGGCCACATCGGCTGGGAGTTCTGATCGCTCTCCACACGAGCTCGGGATGTAATGCCCAGGCTCGCCCGGCGTAGATAAGGCGGGAACAGCAAAGGGGTCGTGCCTATCTGGGCGACCCATTTACATGCGACAAATCTCGCCCCCATTCCCAGGTCTCGACATTGATCGAGGCCTTTCTATTTCCAACATGCACACGGAGTCGAGCGCATGGATTCTCTACATCGCCTGCTCGAGCTCATCGACAGGTTCGGATTGCTGATCGCAGGATTGGTCGGCGCCGTTGTCGCCAGCTGGTGGCACAAGGACGATCTGACGGATTGGCGTGCCTGGATTGTCTTTTTGATTACGGGAGTTGCCTGCTCGATTTATTTGACGAGCATGGTCAGCGCCTACTTGGGTGTAACCGAGCCGAAGATCGTCGCAGGGATCGGCTTCCTGCTTGGGGCGTTCGGTGGTTCGCTGCTTGCAGCTATCAACCGCGCCATCAAATCCGCTGACCTCTGGGCGCTTATTCGCCAGCGGTTCGGGGGAGGCAACCCATGAACATTGAACTGATCAACACCATCGCATGCGGCTTGATTGCCTTTTGGGCGACCTGGTGTGTTCTGAGCGGTCGAGTGCGGGACGGCGTCATCGGAAAGCTGATCTATTCGGCGATTGCCATCAGCGGCTTCGTTGTGATGAGCCGGGAGCAGACCATCTTCATGATTGGCCCGACTACCGCCGGCATCACGTTACACGTATCACTGGCACTTGCCGGTATGCGCCACATCTTCATGGTCATCTGGTGGCAGCGGGTGAAAGCCTGGCTCTGCCGCACGCTGAACTGTGAACACTGCCTACGCTGCGAGAAGGCGCCAGGCGAAATCGACCGGCGGGCCAAGTAAGGCTCGCCACTTAACTAACGCGCCGAACGATGGCGCACAGAAAGGGAATTCCCATGAACATCAACAAAATCCAGATCCACTACAACGACATCAAGCTGAACCTGTCTATCGAAGACCTTAAGGACGCGCTGGTTGCCAAGTACGGCGATGCGGCTTCGCAGATTCAGGGGCAGGAAGTTGCCCTTATGAGCACCAACTACAACCAGTTCTATCCGGAGGCGGGTTTGACCCTCAACTTTGCCCAGCCGCTGGAAGGCCATAACGGCTGATTGCCGGAAAAGCGAAAGGCTATTCAGGTCGCGACACGTTTGTCGAATCGGCGATTTGTGTCGCGACACTGGAGCAAAACATGACCGCAGACATTCACGACATTGCTGATCAGCGCCCGCACCTGACGGTACCGGCTGATGGTGGTGTCCACGTGATTCCCTGTGACCTGGTGCGCTCAGTGATCGCTGGCGGCGAACCGTCAGCCATCCTGACCGAGCCGGTTCTGCGCCAGATTATTGAAGAGTGGTTCCAGAGGGTAACGGCATGACCGCGAAGCTCGTTGAGTTCAAGCGGGAGGACTGGCGTGATTCAGCCAAGACGCTGCGCAAGATTGCTGATGATCTCGATGCCTGTATGCACCCGGAATGCACGGTAGGGTAGGTGTGCCGCAGGTGAGTGCGGCACGGATGCTGCGAGGAAAAGTTAGTTCTCGTTGATAATCTCTACCTGACTCTTGATTTGATCCGCAACATCACTTGCTTTCCCTTGGAAATTCACCGTGCCATTTTTGAACACGTTGACGATATGCCCATCAGGAAATTTTACCTTAACTGTACCAATCGCATTTGGCGCGGAATGAGTAGCTTTTGGGTAAGAGTTTTCAATGTGCTTGAGAAGACGATCTGGATCACCGCAAGAAATTGCCATCTGTAGCTCCTTTTTTGATGGAAGCGCACTAATAGCGTCAAAATGCCACTGCTTCAAGTTAGCCTTTAGTCCTATTTGAGACAATTTATGACCACCAATCAATCCGACTGGGAGGCGATCGAACGAGCCTAGAGGTGAGGAAAGAGATTCGCAGCAAGCTGGTTCGCGGAGAGGTTCGCAACGACCAAGGCGCGAACTGCGAACTTGACGCGGAAATCATCGAAGAGGCCGCAGAGGAAGGCGCTCGTGTGGTTCGCAGCCACCGCCGCGACCTTCGCAAGGCGACGATCCTTGCGAACCTGCTGATATACAGGCTCATTCAACTGCTTTTTCTTGGCCGTGGGCCGGTGGTTCTGATGAAAATTAATCTCTCCCCACAGCGCCGCGACGACACGCTTGAACTCTCGCGTGCCGGCGCGGTGCTGACCGTCAATGGCGAGGCTTTCGACTTCTCCCAGATGGCTGCCGGTGACACGCTGCCGGCATCTGCAATCAGTTCATCGTGGTTCGCCGGCGAGGTGAACAACATCGCCGGTGAGCTCGAGCTGACGCTGCTTCTTCCTTTACCGGTCAATTTCAGCCCGGAGCAGGCGTTCCCCGAACCACTACTGAATGTTCAGGACGGGCCGGTGGCCTTGCCGCAGCCAATGCAGGCCCCCGAGGCAGTGCAGGTCGGAGGGTTTGAAGAATGAACATTGACTGGTCCCAGCTCATCACCAAATCAATGAAGGACGCTGCCGAGCAGGCCGCTCAGCTGTCGCTCGCCAAATCCGAGCTGTCCTCTCGAAACACCCGAGCGCTGGCGCAGATCTCCCGCATTCAGGAGCGCATCGACACCATCGGTTACGGTATCGACGCAGGCGAGGCGACACCCGAGGACGAAGCCGAGCAGTCCGCGTTGCTGGTCAATGTGAAGGCGTGGAAAAACTACAAGTTTGCCCTCGGCAAGGTCACGAAACAGCCTGGATGGTATGGGAATCCAGTTTGGCCAGCAGTTCCGCCCATTCCTGACATAGTTGCCGATCCTTCATCTAGAAAAGTCTCAGCCGTTTAAGTGGCTTCATTGCGCCGGAATCATCAGATAGCCAAGCGCCGCAATGATAAAGAATGAAAAAAACAGGATGTAGTTGAAGGTCGAATCTTTCAGCTTGTTTAGGTCTTGCTGTGTTGGCATCTGCAGGAGCATTGAGTGAACTTGGCTGGTAAGTTCCAGCACTTTACGCTCAAGGTTCTGCGTGCTGGCCTGAATGCCTTCGAATGCTTGTAGCTCGTTTACAGGTCTTTCATCTGGAACGATTTCTTTTGCGACTTCCATTTGTTGGTTCTTGCGTTGCTCTTCCCTGATGCGGTTTCTGGATGTACCGCTGATATCGGTGCTCATCATAGCTTGATACCGTGCTTTCGCCACAAATTGTCCTGGAGCGCTCCATGCCTTTCACTCAGCAGCAACTGCTGCAAATCCTTCCTAACGCCGGCGCCAATGCCGGCGTTTTTGCACCTGCTCTCAATACGGCGATGCAGCGTTACCAAATCGTTGGTACCAATCGCGTTGCCGCGTTCATTGCCCAGACCGGCCACGAATCCGGCCAGTTGCGCTGGGTGCGCGAGATCTGGGGTCCCACTGATGCTCAGCGCGGGTACGAGGGTCGTAAGGACCTTGGCAATACGCAGACAAGCGATGGTTCCAAGTTCCGGGGGCGCGGCCTGATCCAGATCACGGGTCGTTCGAACTATGCCACGTGCGGCGAGGCGCTGGGCCTCGACCTGATCAATCGGCCTGAACTGCTCGAGCTGCCACAGAACGCCGCGATGTCGGCAGCCTGGTGGTGGGCCACGCATGGGCTGAACACGCTGGCCGATGCCGGCGACAACGCGAATATCGGCAGCATCATCAACACCGGCCGGCGCGGGCGTACACCGAATGGTGCTGCTGAGCGTCAGGCTTTCTACGAGAAAGCACTGAAGGTGCTGGCGTGATGGCCGTGCCGTGGAAGTTGATCGGCGCGCTTGTACTGGTGCTGATCGGCGCAGGCAGCGCCTGGCAGCTCCAGGACTGGCGCTACGGGAAGCAGTTGGCCGAGCAGGCCCGACTGCACACCGAAACCCTCAACCAGCTGACGATGGCAGCGGCCACCGCGCAGCGGGCCGAGCAGGACAAGCGGCTGGCGCTCGAGCAGCGGCTGGCGGCCAGTGATAAAACCCACTCCGAGAAAATGACCAATGCTCAAAAAGACCAGGCTCTCCTGCGCGATCGCCTTGCCTCTTCTGATCTGCGGCTGTCAGTTCTCCTCGACGCGGATGCAACCAATGGCTGCTCAGTGCCTGCCACCGCCGGCGCCGGCGGCGTGGATCATGCAACCGTACGCGCCGAACTTGACCCTGCGCATGCTCAAAGAATTGTCGCCATCACCGACGAGGGTGACCGGGGATTGATCGCGCTACAGGCGTGCCAGGATTACGTGAAGACGATCAGCTCTCGCGCTCCCGCGCCTCCCTGAGTAAGCGCTGGTTTTCCTCGAACAGGTACACGTTCTGACGCTTGATATCATTCAAGACGCGAAGATCGCTCGTCAGCACGGTAGTTTGAGACTGAAGACGATTCACATCGGCCTGGGCTGCCAGCAACTGTTTCCGTAGTACGTCACGGTCTTTGTTGGTTTCGGTGTTCATCTCGACCAACTTGAATATCCGCTCCCGCTCTTCGCGCAGTTGACGGTTCAGTTCTTCGAATTCATTTTCGTAGAGCCTGAGCTTTTGCCGGCAGGTTTCGAGTGGCGTCGGGCAGCCGAGCCAATCGTCGGTGTCTTCTATATAGAGGGAGTCCACGGGGGCGTCTTGCTGTGTGCTGTTTGGATATACAGTAGTCGAGACGTGCCAGGCGGGCGAGGGTGAGGTGACGAGCTGTAGGATTTTGGACTGGTGGTTGTCGGCAGAACGCCGGGGAGGTACGCGCACGGTATGCGCAATGTGCATATCGCAGGTTATGGTGAAGGTCACCCGCTGCGATGGTAATTAGATTTCGGCAGCTTAGTTTTAGGACGCGTCCGAAAACGCTGTCACGAATCGATCTTTCTGCAGTGACGCAAGCCAACCTCCAGAAACGACAAAGCCCTGAATAATCAGGGCTTTGTTGTATCAAATATGGCGGAGGCGATGGGATTCGAACTCATGGACCTGTTACAGTCGACGGTTTTCAAGACCGTTGCCTTAAACCACTCGGCCACACCTCCGTTGCGTTGCGGGCGCCATAA
>JACXTT010007549.1_pt1 | contig 15308 bp, 9 predicted proteins | sample 9270951 | NCBI WGS metagenome assembly JACXTT01 (sample SAMN15532306, study PRJNA645909) | rock metagenome | isolation source: weathered quartz diorite | place: Puerto Rico | collected 2017-06-21 | reverse complement strand
TTCTATCCCTGGTTGCCTGGTATCTTGATGATCGGCGCGATGGCCCTCGTCGGAAACAGCGCCGTACAACGCCCCGTGGAATCCTTGCTCGGCTTGGCCACCGTGCTCGCAGGATTGCCCCTCTACTATATCTGGCGGAAACCTGTCCGTGCTCGTTCGAGTCGATCATTTTGATTGGGGAAACCCGTTCGCCTATCGTAGAATAGCCGGTGCGCCTATGTTCAGATCTCGGCGTCAGGGGATGGAATGTCTTTACTCAAGGTCATGAAAAGAGCAGAGAGCCCCGACGTCCGGTCACGTCGCCCCATAACCCATACGCTACATATGGTCTGGCATCTGGCCAAGCGCGATTTTCAATTACGGTACGCCGGGTCATTTCTGGGGTTTCTCTGGTCTGTGGCCATTCCTCTTTCCCAGCTCTTGATGCTGGTGTTCGTCTTCGGGAAAGTGATCCCGCTCAACATCGCCAATTTTCCCGTCTTTGTCTTTACCGGCCTTCTTCCGTGGAATTGGTTTGCCAGTTCGCTCCTCGCCGCCGGCGGGACCTTCACCGAAGCACGAGACTTGCTTCATCACCCGAATGTTCATCCGGCGATCCTCGTAGCGGTCAGGATGCTCTCCCATCTGATAACGTTGCTCTTAAGTCTTCCCGTCTTGTTCTGGATGCTGTATTGGTACGACCTCGACTTTCCATGGCTCTTTCTACCCGCATTTCCCCTGCTGGTTCTGGTGCAAGCGTCCTTGACGGCGGGGCTCAGCTTGTTGATCGCCACGGCCAACGTATTTTATCGCGATGTTTCTCAACTCATCGGCATGGTGGTCTCGCTCCTATTTTTCGTCACCCCGGTCTGGTACGCCGTACCGGAAAAGAGCGACTATGCTTACCTATTTGAGTTCAACCCCATGTCGTTGATCGTCCAAAACTATCGTTTCGTGCTATTGGATGGACGGTGGCTCGATTGGCCGAGCCTCATGACGGCGAGTCTGATGAGTGTGGGGACGTTGGCGGTCGGCTATTTCGTCTTTCGCCGCTTCCAATCGGACGTGATCGATGCGATCTAATGATCGATCCCATTTTTTGCGCCGTCTGCAGACTGAGCGACGGGGTATGGTCCCAAGGTTTTGTGTGTCCTAAGGACTTGTTATGCCAAGAGCGTTGACCGTCCACCAAGTTTCAAAACGATTCCTACTGCATGACCATCGTCAACGTACGCTGCGAGAATCGTTCACTCGACTCTTAACCGGCCGCTTTTCCAAAGTCACCACGCTGTGGGCGCTCCAAGACGTAAGTTTTGCCGTGGAGCAAGGCACGACATTCGGCATCATCGGCCATAATGGGGCGGGCAAGAGCACGCTGCTCCGACTGCTGTGTGGATTGAGTCAGCCGACGAAGGGGAGCATCGTGGCGGACGGGCGGGTCAGCGGCATTCTCGAGCTTGGCGGAGGCTTCAACCCGAATCTGACTGGGCGCCAAAATGTTCTGACGGCGGGTATCCTCAACGGCCTCACCCCGTCGGAAGTCAAAGCACGCGAAGAAAAAATCATCGGCTTCGCCGAACTCGAACGGTTCATAGATCTGCCGACTCGCACCTATTCCAGCGGCATGTACTTACGCTTGGCCTTCGCCGCCGCATTGGAGTTCGAACCGTCCGTTCTCGTCTTGGACGAGGTGCTGGCCGTCGGAGACGAGCGCTTTCAGAAGAAGTGCATGGACCGGATCGCGGAGCTGAAACGGGCGGGAACCACCTTGATTGTGACATCGCACAGCCCCGACCAAATTCTGAGTCTCTGCGACGAGGTGGTCGTCCTCGAGGAAGGACATGTCGTCATGCAAGGCGACCCTCAAAGCGCCCTTGCGTCCTATCATGATCTACTCCGCCAACGAACCGAAACCCGCGCAGCCAGTCTGGCCGAGAGGACTGGCCTCAGCCCCTTAGCGACCAAGAAAGGGAGCCGGCAAGGAACTCTTGAAGCCTCGATCACCGCCGTCCATCTTTATGACCGCCAGGATCAGCCCCTGGAAAAGCTTGAGAGCGGGCAAGGCCTCCGCATGACATTGACATACCGGATCGCGCCATCGATCAACGACCTTGCGCTCCTGGTCGGAATTTATAACGAGACGCATGTGAAGTGCTTTGAAGTGTCCATATCCTCAATGGCCTCGACGTTTGGCACGTTGTCTCCTGAAGGCATGATTACCTGCACGATCAAATCCCTGCCGCTTCTGACGGGAGAGTATTTCGTGAATGGCGGCCTCTATCCGACGGATTGGAGCTTCATTTACGATTATCACTGGGGGATGCATTCGTTTCACATTTACAGACCGGAACGGGAGCGTGCCCAGATATCCGGTGTCGTCGACATCGAAGCAACATGGTCTTCGCTCAAGGGAGATACGCGCTGAGTGAAACATCTGATCATCTGCCGTGAGTATCCAGCGGCTCCATCCGTCCGCTCCCAACACCGATACAACGATGGCTCATCTGTAGAAACGGTGACGCTTCAACCGATGGATGGGATCATCTTGAAACGAATACGATAGCTCGGCACCTATGAGAGGAATCTTGTATCTCATAGCCGATATAGTGAGTAGTGGGATGCACATGGATAACAGCCTCGCAGTCTGTTCGATCTCTCAGACTTCAGTGACTACTGGGGCCGCAATTTCCTCTTACACCCATTTACAAAATGATGTCACCAGGGGAATTATTTGCCGGGATGCGGCCATGGGGAAGCAAGAGCCGTTCCCATAATTTCCCGGTACGGAACCGCTCGCATCGTTTTCATGTCGTTCCGTTTTTATGAAGCCGGCGAATGCGCGTCGCTCCCGCTGTGCCTGAACTACAACAAGCCGCAAGTAACTGCTCCACTCGACGGAACCGTCAGAATGGGCATGTGATCGTCTGCCATGAAAGAGGAAGATCTGGACCCCCTCTTCCGACTGGTGGCAAGGCCATTGCTTCTATATTACGGTTGGTTAGGTTTTGACAAACGAACTCGCCACTCCTCGTTGGAGGTATGGTTTTCCATTCTCTGTCTACGAGAAAAGCGTATACAATCACGTGCGACTAGTTCACACTTCCTTGTGGACCCTGCGTATTACAAGCTGAATGGCTACGGTAATTTTAGACATTGAATTTACTGAGCTCCCGTCGGAACTGACTGGATTAGGGCACTACTGCCAGGCGCTGGTCCTGATCCGGTTTCACGCAAAGCCAGTCGGTCAAACCACCCTGCCGGTCACTTATGGCCGGATCTCAGGGACTGATCTCCGTGAAGCGATCATCGATGCCGTCGCTTGGCCACTCTGGGAGAGTTGGCTCCATGAACGACTCGAGTGGGATGAGATCCGCGAGGCCCACCGAACCATCCCATCGGCTACTGTCGCGATTTGCACACGCGATCGCCCCGATGATGTACGTCGATGTTTGGACGCACTCATGCAGCTGCCTGACGATGGCCAGGAGATCTTGGTTGTCGACAACTGTCCCTCCAGTGAGGCCACCTATCGCATAGTCGGAGGTTATCCGCACGTCCGGTACGTGCGCGAGCCCCGTCCCGGTCTCGATTTCGCCAGAAATCGCGCCTTGCGAGAAGCTAGGCATGAGGTTGTGGCATTCACCGACGATGACGCTGCCCCCGACCGTGGCTGGCTCCGTGCCCTCCTCCGAAACTTCGACGACCGGCTCGTCGTTTGCGTGACCGGTCTCACCATGCCCCTTGAATTGGAGACCGATGCACAGGAATGGCACGAGCGATATAGCACGTTTGGACGAGGCTTCAAGCGTCGGGTGTTTGACAGCGTTTGGCACAACCCCATGGCAGCCGGACAGATCGGGGCCGGGGTGAATATGGCGGTTAGGAAATGCGTGCTCGACTACGTCGGCCCCTTTGATGAGGCCCTTGATGCAGGCACCATCACTCGGTCGGGTGGGGACTCTGAGATGTTCTCGCGGATACTGTCGGCCGGATATCGGATTGTATATGAGCCACATGCGCTCAGCTGGCATCGACATCGGCGAACCTGGGGAGAGTTGCGTCGGATGATTTACGGCTATGGTGTCGGCGTGTATGCGGCATGGACACGGAGCTTCTTGGTCGAACACGAAACGGCTATGTTCAAATTGGCGATGAGTTGGCTCTTTCGCACACAAATTCCTCGACTGTTCAATTCCGTCTTCCGACGGCCATGCGCTATCACCTTTGACTTGTCGCTTGCCGAACTGCGCGGCTGTGTGGCAGGTCCCTGGTCTTATCTGACCTCTCGCCGTCGGCTGCAGAATAGGAAAGCATGACTACCCAGGCCAGCCTCCCTACAGTGAGCATCATCATTCCCACTCACAACCGCTGCGCCTCCCTCCGGAGGACACTGGACGCCCTATGCCTCCAAACATATCCCATGAGCCTTTTGGAAGTGGTGGTCGTCACAGACCGCTGTGTGGACGAAACGGCTGACTTGCTTGGTCGCTACGCTGCACCATTCCGACTGAACGTTCTCATGCTCATGGATCCGGCGCAGGGCCCTGCCAGTGCGCGTAACCTAGGAGCGGCTTCCGCTGCCGGACATCTGCTTCTGTTCATTGACGATGATGTTGAACCAACGCCTTCGCTTGTGATGGCCCACGTCCAAGCCCATCAAGAACACTCCGGTCGGGTCGTGATTGGTCCTTATGTTCCGGCACTCCAAGGTCGCATTGACTATTTACGTCAGCGACTGCGGAAGTGGTGGGAGGACAAGTTTCATACAATGCAACAGCCTGGCCATCGTTTCTCATACTGCGATATCCTTAGCGGCAACTTCTCTCTCGAAACTACGATGTTTCGTCATGTTGGCGGATTCGATCCCACATTTCCCTGCGCTCATGAAGATTACGAGTTGGGCATTCGCCTCGTGAACGCCGACGTTACGATCTGCTTTGTCCCCGAAGCGCTCGCCCTTCACCATGAACACGAGAGCACAAACCTGAACCGCACGTTCCAACGAGCATGTCTGGAGGGACGAGCGGACGTCCTTATTGGTCATCGCCATCCTAACCTTCGTCCAATTCTCCCTCTCGCTAAGCTCCAGCAATCTTCAGGTGTTCCAGGGAAATTCGTTCACCTCCTCGCCTATCGATACGGACGACTTGGGGATGCGTTTGCAAGCCTTATCCAACTCATTCTGAAACCAGTGGAGCAGCTGCATTTGCATAGCAGGTGGGAACGGCTCTACAGAGGGCTGCGTTACTACTGGTATCTGAGAGGAGTAGCCGAGGAAATAGGAACCCATCGAGATTTGGTTGCCTTCATACAAGAGGCCCCCCTTCACCCCATCCAAGATGATCTTAATCTGCAGATTGATCTGGCCAATGGAATCGAATCAGCAGAACAACAATTGGATCGTGACCGCCCATCTAGCGTTGGACTACATTACGGACAGCAACTCATCGGCCGGATTCCTCCAGGCCCTGGATTGGAGCGGCTCCGAGGGAGACACCTGCGCCCAATTCTTGCCGCTGATCTGGCTTGGCCTTTTGTGCAGGCATTGGTGGTGGACGGAGCCCTTCGTTCAGAAAAGAGTCCTCTCCATCGACATCCGATTCAGGAAGCCCAACACCTAGCAACACCTTATGCCAATCAAAATTATTGATCTCGAACTTTCTGATAAGCTCGAGCCGGTCTGGGGAATGGAGGGCTATGAAGGTCTTTGCGCCCTCGTCCGCCGGCAAAGTCAGCCCATCGGCTGGATCTACACAGGCGGTTTGAACCAATCATTCGTATCTTCAGAATGTCTGCTCGAGTCAATCCGCCAGCAGTTGGGTTGGCAGATCCTCTGTCATTCCCTGCGCGGGGACGTCCAGACTCTCCAAGCAGATCCCACAACCTTGCCTCCAATTAGCGTCGTCGTCTGCGCGTCAGACTGGACGATTCAACCGGAATTGTCATTGCGCGCTCTGATTTCCCTCGACTACCCTGACTACGAAGTGATTCTCGTTGATAACGCATCCTCGCGCCGTGGTTATGCCGAACTTGCCAGTAAGTTCCAGATCCGTTATGTGCGCGAGGAGCGCCCTGGCCGTGCCCATGCGCGAAACCGAGGTTTCGCCGAGGCCCGCAGTAACATCATCGCGTTTACCGACGGGGGCACTTGTCCGGACCGCGCTTGGCTGCGAGCAATCGCCAAGGTTTTCTGCCAAGAAGACGTGATGGCCGTAACCGGACTCGTGGTCCCGAAAGAACAAGAGACACCGGCTCAACTCCACTTTGAGCATGGAGGATACGGGATGGGACGCGGCCTATGCCGACGGACGTTCACGCATACTATCTTAACGAAAGCGGAACTCCTGTGGGCCCAACATGTCGGGGCAGGCGTCAATATGGCCTTTCGGCGGCGTATCTTTAAGAAGGTCGGGTTGTTTGATCCAATCTTTCAGGCTGACATACCCAGTGATGGTAGCGATATCGACATGTTTCATCGTGTATTGGTCGGTGGTCACCCCATTGTGTACGAGCCGTCGGCACTTGTCTGGTTCACACCGAAACGCGACGACCTCTCGGTAAATCGATTGGTTTTTGAGCACGGCCGCTCTTTCGGGCTTTACCTCTTGCGGTGTCTCCGCAATCGCACCGTGAAGCGCTCCTCCCTTATCCGTTTCGTTGTACGAGAGTGGATGACTCATAGGTTTTGCAAACGGCTTCTCCAGCCGGGCAAAGGCACTCGACGTCTTGTCCTGAGGGAACTGAGCGGGGCCCTCACGAGCCCGCTTGCCTATGCAAGAAGGTTTTCATCGGTTCAGTCCCGGTCTACTCTTCTTGAAAAGAGCATCCAACACCTTCCTGTTGGCCATGAGGAAGCATCTCACCCGAAGCCAAGTTCACCTGAGAAACCTTCAGATCGCCTCCCGAATACGATCGCGGTTCAGATCGTTCGTACCTGGTACCCGCATTGGGGGAAATACTCGGGCATCAATCAATTCATAAGCCTTGTGGACAAGAGTCGGTACCACCTGACGACTCGTCTCGTCCAAGAGAATGATAATGATTTTCCGATTAGAAATGACGTCGTTCGACGATGGCTCGGCTACTGGCTAAAACGGCAGGATATGGCGTGGTATAACCTGAGCGATTTCACGGCCGAGATGAAGTCTCTGTGCGGCTACCTTTATAGAAAACCGGATATTATTCATTATCTGGATGGAGAGCATTCGGCGCAGTTCCTTCCACGGCTCCATCAGTTACCGGCAAAATTACGGTCGAAACTGGTCGTTTCCTACCATCAACCCCCGGATGTGCTTGACCATATCATTCGGAAAGATACGATCTCGAGACTGGATTGCATCATGCTCATCGCTCCTGAGCAGCAAGAGTTCTTCGGTAGACTGATCTCGTCTGAAAAGATTCGTTTGGTCCTGCACGGGATTGACACCACATATTTCAAGCCACTCCAGAGGACCTCGGAAGACGATAAAGTGCGGTGTATAACGGTAGGTCATAATTACAGGGATTACAAGACAGTTCGCCAGGTGGCTGAGAAACTAAAGGGTGATAGCCGAATAGAATTCATCGCCGTTTCTCCCAGACCGACCGGATTGGAGGGCCTACCGAATACCACGGTCTACAAAGGCATCACCGACGATCGGTTGCTTCAGCTCTACCAGCAAGCAGATATCCTCTTCATGCCTTTAACCAAAGCCACCGCGAACAACGCGCTCTTGGAAGGCATCGCGTGTGGTTTGCCCGTGCTTTCAACCGTGTTACCTTCCGTCAAAGTCTACTTGCCGGGACATGAAGCGATCTTGATGGACAAGAACGATCCCCAAGCATTCAGCGACGCCATCCTTCATTTAATTGCTAATCCGCATTTTCGACAAAGCATGTCAACCGCAGCCCGCAAGAGAGCGGAGGAGCTGGACTGGGCCAACATCGCGCCCCAATATGAAGCAATCTATGCTCAGCTGGTAAATACGACCGAGCGGTTCGGATATAACACGATGTCATAGGATTTCCGATTGGCGCGAAGCGGATCTGAGAGTCTGGACAGGGGTTACTCCGTGTTGAACCTTCTCTCCTATTCTCGATCACGCGAGATTGAATCATGCTAACTGTTCAACTTCATTCTCAGTAACTTTCTGCCACAGACCATCTCGGTATTCGTTGTAAAATCTCCCCGCTTCTTTGCCCAGGCCCTGAGGCTTTTCAATAGACTGAGGTTTATTTGATCCCACGTCGCATACATCTTCTGGGGAGTGAGGCACAAGGGGATGAGACCGCCGTAGAAAACCTCTTGCCATATTGCAGCCGCTACCCCTGGGGTATGGATTGAGCGATAGTCGTCAAAGACGACGATGCCTTTATCTTTGAGCAACAACTTGGCGGTGTGGATGTCTTTGCGGACGATCGAATACAAGTGACTCCCATCAACGTGGATAAATCGGAAGGTTCTGGTCAACCTTCCTTTCCGTATCAATCTGGTGGAGGAACAGACCATCATCAAGGGAAGACGATGATGAAAGCGAAGATAGTTTCCCTCGAACGTTTTTCTTGTCAGTTCGGGATACCAGAATTGCTTTTCTGTTTGATTCTCTCGAGTCTGGCCCGGTGACCGAAAGAGATCGCATACCATGAGTCGTTCATCTTGCCGGGGAAAGTATCCCAGGAGAATTGCGCTCTTGCCATGATAGACACCTATTTCAAGCAAGTCGCCGGTGACCTTGCGACATCCTTGGAGGGCGTCTATCTCTTGGAATAACAGGATATCCTCTGGATATAGCCAACCATCAATGCTGTCGAGTGCTCGGAGGTAATCGCCCGAGTTGGTTTTATTCACATGCGGCTCCTTCCACGGTTGAGCTTACGCTGGTGTCATCACGATTCTCAATGCTGGACCTCATCGGTCTTTCCAGAGTATATGTTCTTATATGAAGCTGCTGAGACCTCAAGCCGTTCGCTACACTCTTCGAACGGGTCAAGAATGTCTTTCTGGAACTCCCTTCGGCAGCTCGTCGAGACCAATCTCCTTCATGAAAGGCATGTGAATTGCCGCGATCTTTTCCTAACCTAACACGGTGATCGTGGATCTGATCTATACCCCGCATGACACTCATCGAGTATTCCAATGAAACCAGAGAACATATGGTTATCACTCATCGCTTTCCTGTCGGTTTGTCTTGTTGGTTGCGCATCAAACGCCGTGACCGTAGACGTCGGGCGGGTGATCGCGGACACGGCGCATCATCCTGTTGGGATTGACCTACATTATCTCCTGGACGATGATACGCTTCGCACGCCTACGCGATCGCTGATTGAGGCCCTCCGCGACATGGGTGTGCGTTATCTGCGCTATCCAGGCGGAGATGACTGTTATCTCTGGTCTGTGCCCCCCTACGACAAGCCGCTACCCACCCTCGGAAGGACTGGACCGAATGAATGGGCCGCCAACGATCTGAGATTTACTTTGCCCGATCAGAAAACGTTACGGAACACGCTCGATTTCGACGAGTTCATGGCGATCGCTCAAGCGCTGAAGGCGGAACCAGTGATTACGATCTGCTCCGACTCGATGTACAAGCCTGCTACAGTGGACGGGACTGCCCCAACTCGCCAGCAGTTATTGGATACGGCCGTGGCCTGGGTTCGCTACGCCAATGTGACCAAAGGCTATCGTGTGCGCTATTGGGAGATCGGGAATGAGAGCTGGCTCTATGGGTATCACGATTCCTTAGAGACCACGGCGAGCGATTATGCGAAGGATGTGGTTGAGTTTTCAGCAGCTATGAAAGCAGTAGACCCGACCATCCAAATCGGTGCGAACGGGCACACGGACAGCTGGTGGAAGACGGTGCTGCCTGTGGCTGCCCGGTCCATCGACTTTCTCATCGAGCATGCGTATCCCATCTGGGCTTGGGAGAGCTATGAATACTACCGCCGACAGAACGCGGACTTTCTCGTGGATTTCCGCGACGCACTGGATGCGCTTCATTCGTATGTCCCACTGTCCGAGCGGACACGTCTCCAGATCGCGATAACAGAATTCAATGCGATCGACTATGCACCAACTGACACCTGGCCAAACGTCAATGACTTAGGGCACGCGCTGGTCGTGTTTGACATGATGGGGCAACAAATCTCGCAGCCCGGGATCCTATCGGTGCATCTTTGGTGCACCCGCTGGGTTAACAATCATCCGACCGGGCCTCCACCGGTCTACGATGCCCTCGACCAATCCAATCAATACACTCCGGTCGGACGGGTCGTTGCGATCTGGGGACAATTGCTCGGCGACCAGATGGTAGCAGTGACGGCTCCGGAGCCGATATTTGGTTACGCCACCTATACTCCTGCAACCCGGCGACTCGCCATCTTGCTTCTTAACAAAGACACTGCCGAGCGTTCAATGGCTCTTACGTTACACAATTATCGCGCGGCCTCATTGGCACAGTCTTGGATTTTTACAGGTAGCGGACCGACAGACACGCGGCCGACATGGACTCGGCGACCGGATATCAGCGTGGAGGAGACCCCTGTGCTCGTGACTCTCCCGCCTCTTTCAGTGACGGTCGTCCTGTTTGGAGAGCCAGTGGGCGGCATGCCGCTCGCGAAACCGGAAGACCTGTCGGTTATTCCCTAAGTCTGGCTCAACTCATTACGGGCCTGAGGAGTCATCATCATCCGTTGAGTCAGGCTCGCCGCACTGGCCTCATTTTACTTGCCAGAACTGGGTCAGGCCGACTATTGCATTAGGGTTGTTCCACTTCAGTGGTATAGAGGGAGCGAGTACATTCTGTTACAAAAACGCTGATGGCTTAACCTAGATGTGTAGAGGACCGTTACGGTGTTAAGAACGGAAACGACATCCGTGAGGGACTCTTTCGTTTTGGATGCCGACGAGGTTTGTGGCCAGGAAGGCCCGTACAGTATCCGTGTGTCTCGCCGATCATTTGCTTCGCTATTGCTCCTGACTATTTCGTTTTGTCTCGTAGTTATCGATCCACAACCACTTTTGGCGAAAAGCGAAAACCCTGAAAATCGACAGGCTGAGGCGTCTGGTTCATACCCTGGCGGCGGCAGAGTTTTGCACTATGCTGTTGCGACGCAGGAAATACGCTATTTCCTACCTGGGGCAGACGAGGTGTACTTGGTGTGGGGAATCGATGGTTGGGAGCCTGTTCCTAGCGACTTGAGGCCCGCAGGAACGGAGCTGCGCCCTGCCGGACCAAAGGAAGCTAAACTCATGCATACACCAATGGTCCGAGATGATGATACCTTCATTTCTAAAGTTTCTGTCCCTGTGGGCACTACCATTGACTATGGGTTTCTGATCACAAAGACTCGAAACCGGTTCGATACTGCTAATCCCATTTGGGATGGGCACGAAAGCTTTTCCCGCCGGGTGAAAACAGACGGCCGGATCGACGTCAATGCAAGGGTGAATCTCACCAAGTGGAAAAGAATAATCGCCGATCTGAGGTATGTGGTCCATCACGATCTGCCGTCTCTCGCTTTCGCGCTGATGGTGACGCTGGCCATGAGCATTGGGCTTCTCTATGTTTATATTCCCAGCATGGCTGACCGTCGAACCGCTCTGATCGTTCTGACGGCGCTTACGTTCATGGGTCTGGTTTTCCGTCTATGGACCGCAGCCACCACAGGTCGGCTTCACGAGATCCCGCCACACATTATCGGAGATGAGAAAGGCTACAATGCCTTGGCGCAGGCATTGCTCGATGGCAGCTTCTTCCAAACCCCTGAGACTACACCGATTTACCCCCTATTCCTCGCTGCCTGCTATCTGATCTTTGACCACAGCTACCCTGCGGTCCTCTATGTACAGGCCTTTATCGGCGCAGCGGCTATTCTTCTTACATACAGGTTGGCGAGGCACTTCACCTCCCGCAGAGGATCGCTCCTAGGGGCCGCACTCATCGCCTTTGATCCGATTCTGGTCTCGGAAGTCGGGATCCTCTATACAGAAGTCTTGTATACATTTCTGCTGCTGCTGACAATCCTTTGCCTGTTGTGGGCCCTGAAAACCCCAGCTATCAGCCGATATGTATCCCTGGGGGCTCTTTTTGCGGTGACCACGCTGTGCCGTAGCGGCACTGCGCTCCTCCCCGTCATCTTGCCATTTCTTATGCCTGGACATTGGAAGATTGAACGTCGAGCGCTCCTCTGTCTTGTTTGCGGAGCGACAATTCTAGCCATTATTGCCCCTTGGAGTTACCACAACTACATGACCTATCGGACATTTCTTCCCCTGGCCGTTTCAAGAACAATTCTCTGGCATGGCAGTCCCGAGTTCTACCATCTGATGCAGAAGAAACCGAACGCCATTTTGGCCGTCTGGGAGGACGAGCTGAACCCTGAACGGAATGGGGGACACGAGCCATACACAATCGAAGGCGATCGCTACTTCTTCAGTCGTGCCCTCCAGTCGATTCGTAGTGAGCCGGATGTCTATGTTCTCTATTCGATCAAGAAACCGCTGTATTTTTGGATTGGACATCCTGCCGCCGCGTACGAGTGGCCGTTTGATTATGATGCCCTACGCACATATTATTCTCCGTTGCAGACCGTGATCATCGTCTCGGTTCGCCTGGGAGTTGTTATCTTCGCCATAATAAGTCTCGTAGCTCTTCGATATCGGGTACGTGAGCTTGCGCCTCTGCTCACTGTCTGTGGTTACTTCATGCTTCTCCACACGGTAACCTTGCCAATGGCTCGTTTCAGCGAGCCTCTCCATCCAATCATAGCTGTCCTCATTGGAACGGCGGTCGGACAGCTGTCCAAGACCTCAGAGCCGGCCCCTGGCATCGTGAACTCAGGCGTGGAGCCGCAACAACCGTGCGTATAGGAGCTCTATGAAATGTGAACCGTTTGATCCTTTCGCGGTCAGCAATGTTCTCGGAACCGCCGAAGACGCGCAGATGGATCTGAGGATATTCTTTCAGGAAGCCGACTACGTGCCCTAGCCGTTCAGTGAGAGGATCGTCGATATGTTCCCCCCTCAACTCCGGCATAAAGGCTACGGGCGCGATCATATAACTCTGCGATCACTTGGCATTGCGGGTTGTCTCTATGCGAGCATCTGAAGCTACGGTACTCGGAAGATCGCTGCTCCTGCTTTGCGGTCTCTCTCTTGTGCTCCCTACGTTTCTCCGAAGCACCAGTTTCGCGGACATCGAGGAAGCGAGAAAGCACCTTTGGGTTCACGCGCTCGTCTCACAGGAAATCCGCTACCACATGGCAGGGGCAGGCGAAGTCTGGCTCGTGTGGGGTATTGACGGCTGGCAACCAGTCCCTGACGATTTCCGTCCACCCGGAACCGTATTGACGGACAAAAAGGCCATGAAAACCCCTATGGTTCGGGAAGGCAATGCCTTTACCACTACAGTGCGGGTTCCACCTGGGACGAAACTTGACTATGGGCTTTGGATCAGCAAGACGAAAGCAGGCACACCCCTCGGCATCTGGGAAGGCATAGAGCCGAAGGTCGTGAGGGCAAACGGCCGCACCGAAATTGAAGCCAAGGCGAACCCAATCACACCGGAACAGCGCAAAAACTGGCTCTCCGGCCTCGTGTCCGATCTTCCGTTGATCACGCAGGAGATCCATTATCGTGTCGAGGGTGCAGGCGAGGTCTGGCTCGCATGGGGGGTCGAGGGGTGGCATAACGTACCCGAGGCGGTTCGCCCACCCGAAACAAAATTGAAGCATCGGGTGATGCACACGCCCCTGGTCCGTAAAGCAAACGATTTTGCGACCACCATCCGCGTGCCTCCAGGGATGGTAATTGAGTGTGGATTCCTTATCACGAAGACGGAAGGGGGAACTGATGTTAATGTCTGGGAGTATGCGGGCGAGCAGCCCAGTTCAATCGTGACAGCTGACGGTCGTATTGAAGTCGAATCGAAGGTGACCCCTGTCACGCTGAATCAACGCAAGGCCTGGCTCGTCGGCCAAGGAGCCGACCTGCCTCTCATCAAGCACGACATCGTTTACCGCAACCCTGGAGCGGCCGAAGTTTGGCTCGCGTGGGGCATGGATGGATGGCAAGCGATTCCCATTGCCGCCCGCCCGCCAGGTACGGTGCTGAAAGACGGGATGATGAAGACCTTCATGGCCCGCGAAGGGAATCTATTCACCACCACTATTGAGGTTCCCCCTGGAGCGAATATTAACTATAAGTTTGTGATTGCCAAACCAATCGGATCTCCGACCGGCGGCAAAAGCGATAGCAGCCGGCTAGGGACTGTTATCGCGCAATTTGATGGCCGCGTCGAATTTGAATCTGAAATGACGAAGGCCGCTATAGCGCAACGCAAGGCATGGCCTTCTGGAAACCTAGCCGACCTCTCGCTCGTGGTGCAAGAGATCCGCTACCGCATCGCAGGAGCTGAGGAGGTCTGGCTGGTGTGGGGCATGAACGGGTGGCAGGCGATCCCTGAGGAGGCCCGGCCTCCGGGCACGGTACTGAAAGACAACCAGGTCATGCATACTCGGATGGTCCGCAAGGGTGATACGTTCGCCACGACGGTCCGGGTCCCGCCCGGAGCGACGCTCGACTATAAGTTCCTCACCACCAAGACAAGTCGCGGTGCGCCCGTCAATATTTGGCAGGACTACAACGGGCAGGACTTCTGGAAGCTCGTGCGTGTGAGTGGAAGCCTGGAAGAGAAGGCCACGGTGACCGTGGTGACGCCGGAACAGCGCAAAGCGTGGCTCGATGGTCAGGCAGCGGACCTCCCGCTCGTGACGCAGGAGATCCGCTACCATGCCCCTGGGGCGGCGGAAGTCTGGCTTGCGTGGGGCCTCGATGGGTGGCAAGCAATCCCTGATGCTGCGCGGCCCGCGGGGACAGGGCTGAAGAATGGAACGATGCGTTCCCATATGGTCCGCGAGGGCGACACGTTCATCACCACCGTGCGGGTCCCACCCGGGACAGAGCTGGATTATGGGTTTCTCATTGCCAAGACCGATGAGGGGACAGCCGTCGACATTCGGCAAGAGAAAGACGGGAAAGGTCGAGCGTTGTCGAGGGTCGTGACCTTCGATGGCCGGATTGAAGTCCGGTCAACTGCCTGGGTTTCGGTCCAGACGACTGACCTCCTGCTCGTCGAGCAAACCATTCGCTACCGCGTCGCAGGAGCCGAGGAGGTCTGGCTGGTATGGGGCATTAATGGTTGGCAACCGATTCCTGAGGTCGCCCGGCCGCCAGGAACGATGCTCAAGGATAATAGAGTCATGCATAGCCGCATGGTCCGGAAGGGCGACGTGTTCGCCACGACGGTCCGGGTCCCGCCCAGAACACTGCTCGACTATAAGTTTCTTAT
>JACXTT010007548.1_pt1 | contig 15309 bp, 15 predicted proteins | sample 9270951 | NCBI WGS metagenome assembly JACXTT01 (sample SAMN15532306, study PRJNA645909) | rock metagenome | isolation source: weathered quartz diorite | place: Puerto Rico | collected 2017-06-21 | reverse complement strand
TCGCGCAGGAGTCGGACTTCTACGGCGCCATGGACGGTGCCAGCAAGTTCGTGCGCGGCGATGCCGTGGCCGGCCTGCTGATCATGTTCATCAACGTCGCCGCCGGCATGGTGGTGGGCATGGTCCAGCACGACCTGGACTTCGGCACCGCCGTGCACAACTACACGCTGCTGACCATCGGCGACGGCCTGGTCGCGCAGATTCCGGCGCTGGTGATCTCGACCGCCGCCGGCGTGATCGTGTCGCGCGTGTCGAACGAGCAGGACGTGGGCGAACAGCTCACCGGCCAGCTCTTTGCCAACCCGCGCGTGCTGTACCTGACCGCCGGCATCATCGGCATGATGGGCATCATCCCGGGCATGCCCCATTTCGCGTTCCTGCTGCTGGCCGGCAGCATGATCTGGCTGGGACGCTACCTGGCGCGCCGCGAGGCCACTGCGCAGCAGACCAGGCAGCGCGAGGAGCGCGCGCCGGCGGCAGCAGCCCAGGAATCGACCGAAGCCAGCTGGGACGACGTCACGCTGGTGGATCCGCTCGGGATGGAAGTGGGCTATCGCCTGATCACGCTGGTGGACCGGGCGCAGGACGGCGAGCTGCTCGGCCGCATCAAGAGCATCCGCAAGAAGGTGGCGCAGGAGATCGGCTTCCTGGTGCCCGTCGTGCATATCCGCGACAACCTCGAACTCAAGCCCAATGCGTACCGCATCACGCTCAAGGGCGTCGAGATCGGGCGCGGCGAGGCCATGCCGGGCCAGTGGATGGCAATCAACCCCGGTCAGGTCAGCGGCACGCTGCCGGGCAACGTCACGCGCGACCCCGCCTTCGGGCTGGAGGCAGTATGGATCGACGCCGGCATGAAGGAGCAGGCGCAGGCGTTCGGCTACACCGTGGTGGACGCCAGCACCGTGGTCGCCACGCACCTGAACCACCTGATCCACATGCACGCCGCCGAACTGCTCGGCCGCCAGGAAGTGCAGATGCTGCTCGACCGCATCGCCAAGGACGCCCCCAAGCTGACCGAGGACCTGGTGCCCAAGGCCATCTCGCTGACGGCGCTGCAGAAGATCCTGCAGAACCTGCTGGACGAAGGCGTGCCGATTCGCGACATGCGCACCATCCTGGATGTGATCGCCGAGCATGCCCCGAAGATCAGCGACCCGAACGAGCTCACTGCGCTGGTGCGCCAGTCGCTAGGCCGAGCCATTACGCAGCAGCTCTTCCCCAATGGGGCCGACCTGCAGGTGATCGGCCTCGATGCCGGCCTGGAACGGGTGCTGTCGCAGGCGCTGAACAATGGCGGCGGCATCGAGCCGGGCCTGGCCGACGCGCTGCTGCAACAGACTCAGGGGGCGGTCAGCCGGCAGGAACAGATGGGCCTGGATCCGGTGCTGCTGGTGCCGACGCAGTTGCGGCCGCTGATGGCGCGCTTCCTGCGCCGCACCATGCCGCAGCTGCGCGTGTTGTCCCATGCCGAGGTGCCGGACAACCGCAATATCCGTATTACCGCAATGATCGGTGCGTGAGGAACGCAAGATGAGCGTAGCGAAATTCGTCGCGGCCAACGGCCGTGAAGCCATGCGCAAGGTGCGCGAAGCCATGGGCCCCGATGCCGTGGTGCTGTCCAACCGCACCATCGACGGCGGCGTGGAGATCGTCGCCATGCGCGATACCGATCTCAGCGCCGCGTCGGCCGGCGCGCAGGTCTATGCGGCGCCCGAGCCTGTCGTGGCAGCGCCCGAGCCGGCCGCCATCGGCGACCTGCGCGGCGAGCTGCAGTCCATGCGCGCGCTGCTCGAGCGCCAGCTGGCGGGACTCGCGCCAGCCGCTGCCGCGGGCGCGGTGGCCGCCGGCGATCCGTTGCGTGAATCGCTGTTCGCGTGGATGGTCGGGGCAGGCTTCTCGGCGCAGCTCGCGCGCACGCTGCTGGCGAGATTGCCGGTGGGCTACGACCGCCCGGCCGCCATGGCGTGGATTCGCGGCGAGCTGGCCAGCAAGGTGCCCGTGCTCGCCAACGAAGACACCTTGTTCGACCAGGGCGGCGTGCTTGCGCTGATCGGACCCACCGGCGTGGGCAAGACCACCACCACCGCCAAGCTCGCGGCCCGCTACGTGCTGCGCCATGGCCCCGAGCGCCTGGCGCTGCTGACCACCGACAGCTTCCGTATCGGCGCGCACGAGCAGCTGCGCATCTACGGCGACATCCTGGGCGTGCCGGTGCACGCGGTGAAGGATGCCGCCGACCTGCGCTTCGCGCTCGCGGCGATGAAGGACAAGCACCTGGTGATCATCGACACCGTCGGCATGAGCCAGCGCGACCGCAACCTGTCCGAGCAGATCGCCATGCTCGCAGGCGTGCAGGCGCCGGTGCAGCGCGTGCTGCTGCTCAACGGCGCGAGCCACGGCGACACCCTCAACGAGGTGGTGCATGCCTACCGCCATGAAGCCGTACCGGAAGGCGGCGGCGTGGATGGCTGCATCATCAGCAAGCTCGATGAAGCCACGCACCTGGGTTCGGTGCTGGACGTGGTGATCCGCCACCGCCTGCCGGTGTTTTACGTATCGACCGGCCAGCGCGTGCCCGAGCACCTCGAACTGGCAAGCGGCGCCACGCTGGTCGAGCGCGCTTTCCTGACGCCGCGCCGCGGCTCGGTATTTGCCGATGCCGACGCGGCGCGGCGCCAGGCAGGCAGCCTGGACGATGCGCCCGCCCGCCAGGGCGGCGCCGACGACGTGCTGCGTTCGCTGACCGATAGCGCGGACGCGCTGGGCCAGTGCGTGAGCGAACTCAACGCCGCACAGCATGGCTTCGACCTGGCGCGCGCGCTCTGGCAACAGCGCGCAGCCGATGCGCCGGCCTTGCGGCCGATGGCGCAACAGGTGCGCGAGGCGGTTTGCCGCGACGTGAACCGCGAATGCGACCAGTTCGTGCTATCGGTGGCCGCCACGCTGCCGGTGCCGGTGCCCGGGCGCCGCGCACCGCTGTCGATGCTGCACACACTCTGGCTTGGCGATCGCACCGGCATGCCGCTGGCGGCCACCGTCACGCCAGCCGGCCGCGCCGGTCATGCCATCGGCGAGGCCGATGCCGGGGCCGCCACGCTGCGCGCCACGCTTGGCGCGGCCCGGCCGGTGGTCCATCTCGTCGATGCGCTGCCGGCCGGTGCCACGCTGGCGCGCTGGCAGCAGTCCGGCGAGCGCTGGGTTGCCGCCGCGCGCAAGACCGCGCGCGTCATTTGCGGCGGCGCGGCCTGGAAGCTGGATGCCCTGGTTGAAACGCTGACGTTCCACGCCGTGGGCGAACTCCCGGTGCGCGACCGCGAGGCCGTGCAGTGGCTGGCCACGGCCGACGTACGCGTGCCGGAAGGCCCCGTGCGCGGCCGCGGCGCGCCGGAAGGCGGCATCGACGCCCATCTCGTGATCGCGAGGATGGTCGACTACGCCTCGGGCGAGCTGCTCGATACGCGCTATCTGCTGTGCGATCCGCAACTGTCGGGCCAGGCCGCGCACGCGACGCGCTGGTCGCTGTGGGCGGACAACGCCGAAGCCCAGTTCCGTACGCTGCGCCACGCGCTGGATCATTTCGCGCAGGACGGCGACGGTGCCAATGCCGCCGGTGGCAGCCTGGCCGCGCTTCAGCTCGGGCTGACCGTGCTGCGCCTGGAGCACGCGCCGACGGCAACCGCGCCGGCCTTCCTGGCTCGCCTGGCCGGCCGGCCAGGCACGCGCCAGCCGGGCGCTGCGGCGGTGGCGGGTCCGGTGCTGAACGAGGGCATGGGCCGGCTGCTGGCCTTGCTCGACGTGCTGGAAAACTATCCGGGTCGCCAGTCCGCCGACAGCGTCGACAGCGCCGAGGCTGCTGACAGCACGGATACCGCCGAGATCTCGCAACCCGTCGTGCACGCGCAGTCCGTTGTGCAAATACCGGCCGGCTCGGTCGCCGGACTGCCCGAGCTGATGGCGCCGGGAGTCGCGTCGTGAGCACGCTGGCGATGGACCAGGCTGAAAGCCTGCGGCGCATGCTGGCGCCGCGTATCACGCGCCGCATTGCCGTGGTCGCGAGCGAACCTGGCGCCGGGGCGACCACCATTGCATCGGGCCTCGCGCATGCCTTGACCATGCAAGGCGAACGCGTGCTGCTCGTCGATGAAGACAAGGCGGGCCATGCCGTGCGACGGTCGGGCGCGGAACCCGCCGGCACGCTGGCCGACGTGCAGGCCGGGCGCCTGACGCTGGATGCGGCGCTCGGCGCGCGCCCGGCCGGCGCGGTCGCGGTGCTGCCGTCTGGCCCGGCGCAGCCGGACGCGGCGCAATGCACGGATGCGCTGTCCGGCTTTCGCAGCGTGCTGCTGGATGCCGTGACCGATGACGATGGCGCGCTCTCCGCGCTGGCCGGCAGCGCCCATAACGTGCTGGTGGTGATGCGTCCGGAGCTGGCCTCGATCACCGCGGCCTATGCCTGCATCAAGCGCCTGCACCACCTGTACGCGTGCCGGCATTTCCACCTGTTGGTCAACATGGCGGCCAACGAGGCCACGGTGCAGGCGATTGCCGGAAATCTCGCGCGTACGGCGCGGCAGTACCTGGGGGTCGAGATCAGCAATGCAGGCTGGTTGCCCGCGGATGCGCTGGTCACGCGCAGCGTGCAGCTCGGGCGCTGCGTGGTCGAGGCCTACCCGGCCGCGCCCGCCACCACGGCATTGCGCCGGACCGCCAGCGGCATCGGCGCGTGGCCCTTGCGTGCCGAGCCGGCCACACCCGCCGCGCATGCGGCCGTGGTTGCCTGACACCATGAACGTTCGCCACCGACAACGACCCTGAGCCGCCGGCCCGCGCAACGGGCAGGTTTTGCAAGCAAGCATTCACGAGAGTTCCACCATGTACACGATCCAGGGAAAACTCGAACAGGCCGACGTGGTCAAGAGCCACGCGCAGCTGGTGCGCCGCATCGCGCTGCAACTGGCCGCCAAGCTGCCGGCCAGCGTGCAGATCGACGACCTGATCCAGGCCGGCATGATCGGCCTGCTGGACGCCGCCAAGCGCTATGAGGACACCCATGGCGCGCGTTTCGAGACCTATGCCAGCCAGCGTATCCGCGGCGCCATGCTCGACGAAGTGCGCGCCAACGACTGGCAGTCGCGCAGCCTGCGCCAGTTCACGCGCCGCATCGAGCGCACGCAGCGCAAGCTCGAGCAGACGCTCGGCCGCGCGCCGCTTGACTCGGAAGTCGCACAGGAACTGGAGCTGCCGCTGGACGAATACCAGACCGTGCTCAACGAGGTCTATGGCTGCCAGCTCCTGCACTATGAGGACTTCGAGCGGTCGGGCGAGGAAGATTTCCTTGACCGCCACCTGGGCGGCAGCGAAGACAACAACCCGCTCACGCAGCTGATGGAGAACGGCATGCGTGAAGCGCTGATCCGCGCGATCGAACGGCTGCCAGAGCGCGAAAAGCTGGTGCTGTCGCTGTGCTATGACCAGGAACTCAACCTGCGCGAGATTGGCGCGGTGCTCGATGTGACCGAATCGCGTGTGTGCCAGATCCGCGGGCAGGCCGTTACGCGCCTGCGCAACCAGTTGCGCGGGCTGCTCTGATGCGCGCGCGGCCCGGCGCCGGAGCGGCTGTCATGCATGCCATGGCGGCGGTGCTGTCTGCGTTGGCCACGCAGGCGTGGGCGGCGCCCGACGCCGGCACGCGCCATAGCTGGAGCGCATCGGTCAACGGCCCGGCACTGTACGGCCGCGGCCTGCGTACCGTTTCCGCCCCGATCCTGCCGAGCGGCAACCTGCCGCAATCTGAGGGTGTCATCACCTCGGTGCGCTGGCGCTACAGCTTTGTCGCGACACCCCCGACGGACCTGCAGGCCTACCTGTGCAATGCCCAACGCTGCGTGATGCTGCCGCAGGCCGAGGGCAGGACCGACGCCTTCGATGGCGACGACGCGACCCAGGGCTTTGTGTTTGCCTTCCGCTTGCCGGGACAGGGCGCGGTGACGCCCGTGCTGCAAGGCAAGAGCAATCAGGTGATGGTCGGCTTCCGGTAAGCCGTGCATGCCATCCGACCGCAAGACCAGCGCCATGATCGCTACGACCGCGACGGTGTGACGCGGACGCCAGCATTGCGGCTTCAGCCGGGCCCCAATCCGGCACGCCCGGTTTCCACACCTCCGATGATTCGGTAGCATGTGCCCATACTGGCCGCTGACCGTGTTCGCGGCCCTTTGTCGCCAATCCCTTCCGTAGCGATCCCGTCGGATCCTGCAGGACGCGATGTCCTGCCGGGAGGGGCGGCTTCATCACTGGTTTCAGCCGGCAATGCGACGCAGGCTCGGCTGAACGCGCAGGAGGGTGGAATGGAAGATCAATTTGCGGACGTGCTGATTATCGGTGCCGGGCCCGCGGGCGCCGTGGCGGCCGGGCTGTTGCGTCGCCAGGGTATTGGCGTACTGGTGCTCGAGAAGGAGACCTTTCCCCGCTTTTCGATCGGTGAAAGCCTGCTGCCGCAGAGCATGGAATACATTGAAGCGGCCGGCATGCTGCAGGCGGTGGTGGAAGCCGGCTTCCAGTACAAGAACGGTGCCGCCTTCGCGCGCGGCGACCGTTATGTCGATTTCGATTTCCGCGACAAGTTCTCGGCGGGCTGGGGCACCACCTATCAGGTGCAGCGCGCCGACTTCGATCACGTGCTGATCCGCGAAGCGGCGAAGCAGGGCGCCGAAGTCCGCTTCCGGCACCAGGTGACCGACGTGGACGTGTCGGGTGCGCAGCCGGTGGTGACCGTGCGCGATCCCGATGGCAACAGCTACCGCGTCACCAGCCGCTTCCTGCTTGATGCCTCCGGCTTCGGGCGTATCCTGCCGCGGCTGCTACAACTTGAATCGCCGTCAGGCTTCCCGGTGCGCAGTGCCATCTTCACGCATGTCGAAGACCGCGTGATGCCGGGCACCTTCGACCGCAGCAAGATCCGCGTGGGCATTCATCCGCGGCATGTCGATGTCTGGTACTGGACCATTCCGTTCTCGAACGGCCGCTGCTCGGTCGGCGTGGTCGCCGAGAAGGCATTCCTCGACGGCTATGCGGGCAGCGACACCGAGCGCCTGCAGGCGCTGGTGAGCGAGGATCCGGCGCTGGCGGGCCTGCTGGCCAATGCGGTCTGGGATACGCCCGCGCGCCATATCGGGGGCTACGCGGCGAACGTGAAATCGCTGTGGGGCAAGGGCTACGCGCTGCTTGGCAACGCCGGCGAATTCCTGGATCCGGTCTTTTCCTCGGGCGTGACCATCGCGTTCAAGTCGGCCAGCCTGGCGAGCGCATGCATTGCGCGCGAGTTCGCCGGCGAGACAGTGGACTGGGAGGCCGACTATGCGCGGATCCTGAAGTCAGGCGTCGATTGCTTCCGCGTGTTTGTCGACGCCTGGTACGCCGGGAGCTTCCAGAAGCTCGTCTTTCATCCCAATGCCACGCCCGAGGTGCGCCGCATGATCTCGGCCGTGCTGGCCGGATATGCCTGGGACCGCTCGAATCCGTTCGTGAGAGACCCGCAGCGGGGTCTCAGCGTGCTCGGGCAGTATTGCGACGACTGAACGCCGCTGGCCTCAGCCGCTGGCCAGGCTCACGCCGCCGACGCCGGCGGCAGCCTTGCCGTTCTTGCTGTAGAGCCCGGCGTCGCCGCCGCTGTGCTGGCGCAGCACGTTGATCGCTTCGCGCGTGTGGTCCAGGTGCGCGTCGACGATGGCGCCATTGAGCTGGTTGTTGTCGCGTGCGGCGCGCGCGGCGAAGATGAGCTTGCGCCAGGCGTCGCCCACAGCGGGATCGATATTGCGGCCCAGCAACTGGCCTTGCGGGCCAGGCCGCAGGCCGAGCGCACCCATCTGGGCTTCGCGCGCGGCCACCTGGCGCGAGAGCGCCTGACCCAGTTCCACCTTGCGCGTGAGCAGTCCGTTCAGGGACTGGAAGTCACCGCCCCTGAGGGCTTCGCGCTCTTCGGTGAGCAGTTGCCCGAACGCCGTGACGGCTTCGGCTTCTTTCTGCAGGCTCTGGATCAGGGGCTGGCTCATGGCTGGCTGTTCTCAGTGGACGTCGCTCTGGCCCAGTTCGCGCAAGGTGGCGAGCAGGCCGTCGGCGATCTTGCCCGGGTCGATCTTGATCCGGCCTTCGGCGATGGCCTGGCGGATCTTTTCGACCTTGGCGGTGTCGATGTCGTCGTCGGTTTCGTTGGCCAGGCGGCTGCCGATTTCACGGACCTGCGCGGCCAGCGGGCTCACGCTCACGCCGCTCGAGGTGGCGACGGGAGCACTCTGTCCGGCCTGCGGCCGCACAGTGCTGTCCCCAGCCGGGGCGTCGGCCGGCCTGGACGAGGTGGAATGGTTGATCTTCACGGGCGTTCCTTGCTGGGTTCCATTGTCATTACGGACGCCACGGCGAAATCTTTAGTGAAATCTCGCCACGGCCGCAGGATTGACGCGCATTGTCGCATGCCAGCCAGCCCTGCATTCCAGCATCCCATGGTGCACTTTTTGCCGGTTATTGCAGCACCACGGTGTCGCCGCTGCGTACCAGGCCACTCACCACCTGCCCGTTGCGCAGGCGAATCTGCACCGTGTTGCCGATGGCCGCATCAGCCAGGACCTTGCCTTCGCTGCTGATCTGGAAAGCGTCGCCCTCCACCGAGACGGTGACGGTCTGTCCGGATTTCACGGCAATCGATTTCTTCAGCAGGTCGCTGCGCATCGGCGAACCCGCCGCGATGCGGTTGGCCGAGACCGCGCCGACCACCTGGGCCGGGTCGGTGATCACGGCCCTGGGCAGTGTGGACAGGTCGCCCTGGCGCACTTCCAGGTCCGCCGGCGTGACTGGCTCGCCGGGGCCGAGCGCGCGCACGGCGACGTAGTAGTCGGACAGCACCGACACGCGTGCCTGCATATAGCGGATCCACGGCCGCTCGCCGCCGCAGCGCACGCCTACCGAGACGCGGCCCCACGGCGATGCGCCCGGTGGCAGGAACGGTTCGGGCGACACGCACTCCGGTGCGCGGCCGCCCGACGGCGGCTGTACCTGCACCGTGGTCTTGCCCGGCAGGCCGGCGGACTGGCGCAGCAGGAACTGCTCCACCGCCGCGCGCACCGGGTCTTCCGGGAACGGATTGGCTGCCGGCATGGCCACCGGGGTGGCTTGCGCAGGCGCCGCCATGGCGTGGCCGGCCGTGGCCGCCAGGACGCCTCCCGCGAGCAGGGCCAGCGCCGGCCTGATGACGGCGCGATCGATTGTCTTCATGACTTCATCCCAGCAAGGACGACGCGGCAGCCGGGGGGCAATCCAGCCCGCACCTCGGCCGCACGCAAGGAAACGGATCCCATTGTAGGGAGCCGGCGTCGGGCAAGCCCTCCGAATTGCATGGGTTTCCCGTCCTTATTCATCCGATTGGCGTGACAGGGGTGAACCTAAGATGCGATCCCTGAAGAAGGTCGCCCTTCGTCGTTTGCCTGAAGCTTGCTCCAAACGGAGATGCATACATGATTGACAGACTCGACGCGGCATTGCGCTTCCAGCAGGAAGCGCTGAGCCTGCGGACCCAGCGGCAGTCGGTGATTGCCTCCAACATCGCGCATGCGGATACGCCCGGCTACAAGGCCCGCGATTTCGATTTCTCGAGCACGCTGGCGCAGACCATGGAGCGCGGCCGCCGTCCCGAGGGCGTGTCGCTGTCGACCACCTCGGTGCGCCACCTGCCGGCGCAGGCCCCGACCCGCGACGACGCCGATCTGGCCTACCGCATTCCGCTGCAGTCGAGCGTCGACGGCAATACGGTCGAGATGGATACCGAGCGCGTGGCCTTCGCCGACAACTCGGTGCACTTCGAGTCCAACCTGACCGTGGTGAGCTCGAAGATCAAGACCATGCTGGCCGCGATCCAGCAGTAAGCGCCGGAGAGACGCATGCCAGCAATGAACATCTTCGACGTCGCGGGCTCGGCCATGGCCGCGCAGTCGCAGCGCATGAACGTGACCGCGTCCAACCTGGCCAACGCCGACAGCGTGGTCAGCCCCGACGGGCAGGCCTACCGCGCCAAGCAGGTCATCTTCGGCATGGCGCCCACGCCCGGCCAGAGCGACGTGGGCGGCGTGCAGGTACGGGGCGTGATGGAAGACCCGTCGCCGCCGCGCCTGGTGCACAACCCCACGCATCCGATGGCCAATGCCGAGGGCTATGTGGTCATGCCCAACGTCAACCCGGTGGAGGAGATGGTCAACATGATCTCGGCCTCGCGTTCCTACCAGGCCAACGTAGAGGTGCTGAACAGCGCCAAGAACATGATGCTCAAGACGCTGACCATCGGCCAGTAACGACAACGGAACCCTTCAACGCGACATGACTACTACCTCCTCGGTCAACAACACCAGCAGCACCACGAGCATCAACGACGCGCTCAAGAGCGGCAGCGCCAGCGCGGCGGACCTGCAGAACAACTTCCTCACGATGCTCGTGACGCAGATGAACAACCAGGATCCGCTCAACCCGATGGACAACTCGCAGCTCACCTCGCAGCTGGCGCAGATTTCCACGGTGAGCAGCATGCAGACCATGAATTCGACGCTGAACCAGCTGCTCAGCCAGGTGAGCGCCAGCCGCGCCATGGATTCCGCTGCGCTGATCGGCCGCACGGTGATGGTGCCGGGCTCCCAGGTGGCGGTGACGGACGGCGCGCCCGGCCAGTTCGGCGTCGACCTGCCTTCCACCGCCGATGCGGTGACGGTCAATGTGATCGACAAGGCCGGCAACGTGGTGCGCACCATCGACATGAAGGGCCAGACCGCCGGCGTGCACGACATTGCGTGGGACGGCAAGAACGACGCCGGCACCGCGGTTGCCGACGGCGACTACACCTTCAAGGTCAATGCCACCGCCAACGGTACCTCGGTGCAGCCGGTGGCGCTGGTCTACGGCAAGGTCCAGAGCGTCAGCGGCGATTCGGCCGGCGTGCTGGTCGACATCGGCAATGGCCAGAGCGCGGGCGTGAACGACGTCCGCCGCATTCTCTAATCGACTGGGTGGCCGGCTGGCGTCGGCCATCTAACGGAAAACTGGAAACAAGGAGCAAGCATGGGTTTCGGTCAGGGCTTGAGCGGCATCGACGCCGCCGCGCAGAATCTCGATGTGATCGGCAACAACATTGCCAACGCCAACACGGTTGGCTTCAAGCAGTCCACCGTGCAGTTCGCCGACGTCTTTGCCGGCGCGCAGGTGGGCCTGGGTACGCGCGTGAGCAAGGTGGTGCAGTCGTTCAACCAGGGCAATATCGAGTCGACCGGGCGTTCGCTTGACGTGGCGATCACGAACGGCAACGGCTTCTTCCGTCTGCAGGATGCCGCGGGCCAGGTGTACTACTCGCGCAACGGCCAGTTCCTGCGCACCGACGATGGCCACCTGACCAATGCACAGGGGCTGCTGCTGACCGGCTATCCGCCCGGCGTTGCCGCCGGCGCCGGCGTCCAGCCGCAACCGCTGGTGGTGCCCAATGCGCAGATGCCGCCCAAGGCCACCAAGAATGTGTCGCTGCAGCTCAACCTCGACTCGGGGTCGACCGTGATCGCGCCGGCCACCTTCCCGGCCTCTGGCACCATTCCGCCCGCGTCCAGCTTCAACTACGCCACGACGCTGCAGGTGTACGACTCGCTGGGTAATCCGCAGCAGCTGACCGCGTATTTCGTGAAGCAGGCGGCAGGTGCGACCTCGCCGTGGACGATGTCGGTGCGCGACGCGACCGGCAACGAGGTGGCTACCAATACGGTGACGTTCGATACAAGCGGCAATCTGATTCCCACCCCCCCCGCCACCGGCACGGTTCTTACTAACCCGATCAACATCTCGGCCGCTGCCCTTAACAACGGCGCGACAGCGCTGTCTGCCCAGATCGACCTGAAGGGTTCGACCCAGTTCCGCGGTGACAACGACCCCAAGGCAATCAACCAGGACGGCTATTCCACAGGCACCTTGCTGGGCTTCGCAATCCAGGGCGACGGCACGGTGCTCGCGAACTACTCGAACGAGAAGACCCAGTCGCTGGGCCAGGTGGTGCTGGCCGGGTTCGGTAACCCGGAAGGGCTGCGCGCGGCAGGCGACAACGTCTGGCTCGCCACTGGCTCTTCGGGCACGCCGCTGCTCAATGCCCCGGGCGGCGCGCTCGGACAACTCAAGTCCAACGCGGTGGAGAGCTCGAACGTGAACCTGTCGAGCGAGCTGGTCAACCTGATCGTCGCGCAGCGCAACTACCAGGCCAACGCGCAGACCATCAAGGCGCAGGATCAGGTCATGCAGACACTGATGAATATCTGACCATGCACGGGATCCACCTCACGGACGCAGCCAGGCAGGGCCTATGGACCGCATGATCTACACCGCCCTGTCGGGCGCCAAGCAGATTCTCGACCAGCAGGCCGCTGTGTCGAACAATCTGGCCAACGTCTCGACGCCGGCCTTCCGCGCGCAGGTCAATATGTACCGCGCGGTGCCGGTGGTGGGGCAGGAGTCGCCCACGCGTGCCTTCACGCTGGCGTCCACACCGGGCGCCGACATGCGCGCGGGCCCGCTGACCTACACCGGCCGGCCGCTGGACGTTGCCCTGCAGGGCAACGGCTGGCTGGTGGTGCAGGCGCGCGACGGCAGCGAAGCCTATACCCGTGCGGGTTCGCTGCAGATCGCGCAGGACGGGCAGGTGCAGACCAGCTCCGGCCTGCCGGTGATGGGCGACGGCGGCCCGCTGTCGGTGCCGCCGGGCTCCCAGGTGACCATTGGCAGCGACGGCACCATCACCGCGCGCGGCCCGGGCGAGGCCGCCTCGGGCCTCGCGCAGGTCGGCAAGCTGCGGGTGGTGAACCCGCCGGCCGAGGCCATCGCGCGCGGCGACGACGGCCTGTTCCGTCTGCGCCCCGGCGCGCAGCCGCTGGAGACAGACCCGACCGTGCGCGTGGTGTCGGGCGCGGTGGAAGGCAGCAACGTCAACCCGACCGAAGCCATGGTCGACATGATCGCCAATGCTCGCCGCTTCGAGATGCAGATGAAGATGATCACCGGCGCCGACAGCAACGACCAGCGCGCCAACCAGCTGCTCTCGACCAACTGAAGCGCCAACGCCGCCAACGCCGCCAACCCGTGAACCCATGACGCGCCGCGACGCTCGCGGCGCGAACGCAGGACACCAAGGAACAACATGATCCGCTCTCTCTGGATTGCCAAGACCGGCCTCGATGCGCAGCAGACGCAGATGGACGTGATCTCGAACAACCTCGCCAACGTTTCCACCAACGGCTTCAAGCGTGGACGCGCGGTGTTCGAAGACCTGATGTACCAGAACATCCGCCAGCCCGGCGCGCTGTCGTCGGACCAGACCACGCTGCCGTCGGGCCTCCAACTGGGCACCGGCGTGCGCCCGGTCGCCACCGAGCGCATCCACACCCAGGGCAATCCGCAGCAGACCGGCAATTCGAAGGACGTGGCCATCATCGGCCAGGGCTTCTTCCAGGTGGCGATGCCCGACGGCACCACCGCCTACACGCGCGACGGCTCGTTCCAGGTGGACCAGAACGGCCAGCTCGTGACGTCCAGCGGTTTCGTGATCCAGCCGGCCATCACGATCCCGGCCAACACGACCTCGCTGACGATTGCGCGCGATGGCACGGTGTCGGTGACCCAGCCGGCTTCAAGCAACAACGTGCAGGTCGGCCAGCTCCAGCTCGCCACCTTCATGAACTCTGCCGGCCTGGAAAGCCTGGGCGAGAACCTGTATGTGCAGACCGACGCCTCGGGCGCACCGAACACCACGGTGCCGGGCCTGAACGGCGCGGGCGTGCTGCAGCAGAACTATGTGGAAGCGTCCAACGTCAACGTCGTGGAAGAGCTGGTCAGCATGATCCAGACCCAGCGCGCCTACGAGATCAACAGCAAGGCCGTGCAGACCTCCGACCAGATGCTGCAGCGCCTCACGCAAATGGGCTGACGGAGTGATCATGGCCAACATGCTTTCCCGCCTGGGCGCGCGCGTTCTGTATTGCCTGGCCGGCCTGGCATTGCTGGCCAGCGGCGGCTGCGCGCTGATGCCGCGCGAGCCGCTCGTGCAATTGCCGACCACCGCGCGCGCCGAGCCGCGCCCGCTGGGCCCGTCAACCGGTTCGATCTTCGCGTCATCCTACGCCGGCAATCCGTTGTTCGAGGACCGCCGTCCGCGCAACGTGGGCGATATCCTGACGATCGTCATCACCGAGAACGTCAACGCCACCAAGAACTCGGGCACCAATGCCAGCCGCACCGGCAGCACGGCGCTCGCCTTCGATGCCGTGCCAAGGGCGCTGGCCGGACTGTTCAACAGCAGTTCCAACGCGAGCATCAATGGCGCCAATTCGCTCAAGGCCAGTGGCGGCGCCAGCGCGGCCAACACGTTCAACGGCACCATCACCGTGACGGTGCTGGAAGTGCTCGCCAACGGCAACCTGGTGGTGTCGGGCGAGAAACAGCTTGCGATCAACCAGGGCGCGGAGTTCATCCGCTTCTCGGGCGTGGTCAACCCACGCACCATCACCGGCGACAACGGGGTGCTGTCCACCCAGGTGGCCGATGCCCGTATCGAGTACACGGCCAAGGGCTATATCGACGAGGCGCAGAACATGGGTTGGCTGCAGCGCTTCTTCCTCAATGTGTCTCCGTTCTGATTCGCCCATGTCCGCTCCGATGCTTGCCCGTTTCCTGTCGAGCCTGCTCAAGGCCAGCGTCACCGCGCTGGCGGTGGTGGTGGCGTTCGGCTTTGCCGCCAACTTTGCCCACGCGGAGCGCCTGAAGAACCTGGCGACGTTCCAGGGTGTGCGCGACAACCCGCTGGTGGGCTATGGCCTGGTGGTCGGCCTGGACAATACCGGCGACCAGACCATGCAGACGCCGTTCACCACGCAGAGCCTGACCAACATGCTCTCGCAGCTCGGCATCACGCTGCCGGCCGGCAAGAACATGCAGCTCAAGAACGTGGCAGCGGTGATGGTGACGGCCTCGCTGCCGGCCTTCGCCCGGCCAGGCAGCCAGCTTGACATCGTGGTGTCGTCGATGGGCAATGCCAAGAGCCTGCGCGGCGGCACACTGTTGATGACGCCCCTCAAGGGCGCGGACGGCCAGGTGTATGCGATTGCCCAGGGCAACATGCTGGTAGGCGGCGCCGGTGCGTCGGCCAATGGCAGCAAGGTACAGGTCAACCAGCTGGCGGTGGGCCGCATTGCCAACGGCGCCATCGTCGAGCGCGCGGTCGCGGCATTCCAGCCTGACGGCGGCGTT
>JACXTT010007547.1_pt1 | contig 15311 bp, 14 predicted proteins | sample 9270951 | NCBI WGS metagenome assembly JACXTT01 (sample SAMN15532306, study PRJNA645909) | rock metagenome | isolation source: weathered quartz diorite | place: Puerto Rico | collected 2017-06-21 | reverse complement strand
CTGCGCGGGGCCGATCGTGTTCCTCTGCTCCGACCTGGCCGGGCACATCACGGGCGAGATTCTCAACGTGAACGGGGGGAGCGTGCTCTGCGGATGATCGTGGGCATCGGCCTCGACGTGGTGGAGGTGGCGAAGGTGCGCGAGCTGCTCGCCGATCAAGGGACGTTCGAAGAGCGGGTGTTCACGGCGGCCGAGCGCAGCGACTGCGCCGGGCGGGCCGACAAGGCCGACGCGCTGGCCGCGCGCTTCGCCGCCAAGGAAGCGTGCTTCAAGGCGCTGGGGACGGGATGGAGCCAGGGGGTGTCGTTCCTGCAGGTGGAAGTGCAGCGAGCGGACGGTGGCGCGCCCCGCCTGGCGTTGAGCGGGCAGGCGGCGGAGCGCGCGCGCGCGCGGGGCGTGAAACAGCTGCACGTCACGCTCACCCACAGCGCCGGCGTCGCCGCGGCCGCCGTGATCCTCGAGGGATAAGGAAGGGAATGGGCTTTCCCGTCCGGCTGCCGATCCCCGACGCCGTCCTGAAGATCGCCAAGCAGCTGGAAGGCGCGGGCTACGAGACGTGGTGCGTCGGGGGCGCGATCCGCGACAACCTGTTGGGCGTCGAGAATCACGACTTCGACCTGACGACCGCTGCGCCGCCCGGCGAGGTACGCCGGCTGTTCAAGCGCACGGTGCCGGTGGGAATCGAGCATGGCACCGTTGCGGTGCTCGACCAGCAGAACCACCAGCACGAAGTCACTACGTTCCGCAAGGACATCAAGACCGACGGGCGGCACGCGGTGGTGGAGTTCGGCGTCTCGTTGATGGATGACCTGGCGCGCCGGGACTTCACGATCAACGCCATCGCGTACCATCCCATCCGGCACGAGTGGCGCGATCCGTTTCACGGCGCCAACGATCTCGAGCGCAAGCTGATTCGCTCGGTCGGGGACGCCAACTGGCGGTTCCAGGAAGACTACCTGCGGATCCTGCGAGCGCTGCGCTTCAGCGCGCGCTTCGAGTTCCGGATCCACCCCCGGACGCTGGAGGCGGCGAAGGCGAACGTGCCAGGCTTGGCACAGCTCTCGGCCGAGCGGGTACGGGACGAATGGTTCAAGGGGATCGCGACGGCCGCCCGTGTGTCGAAATTGCTGACGCTGTGGATCGACGTGGGCGCGGCGCGAATATGGCTGCCGGAGATTCGGGAGCGGGGAGCGGGGAGCGGTTCCCTCAATGCGCTCGACAAGCTGCCGCGCGACCCGGTGCTCATCACCGCGTTCCTCGCCTCCGATCCCGCCTCGCTGCTGACCCGCCTCAAGTCCTCCAACCGGGACATCGAGCGCGGGCGGGCCATCGGGCAGTGGCGGGACAAGTACCCCGACGCGAAGCATGTTCCCGAGGTGCGCCGCTGGCTTTCACAGGTGGATGAGTATGCCGACGACCTGCTCGTCCTGCTGGCGGCAGGTACCGCTCCCCGCTCCCCGCTGCCGAAGGTCGTCGAGTCCATCCGCGCCGCAAAGGATCCCCTCGCCGTAAAGGATCTCGCCCTGAAGGGCGACGACCTCCTGGCGGCGGGCGTCCGGCCCGGGCCCGAAGTGGGGGAGACCCTCGAGCGCCTGCTCGCGGAAGTGCTCGAGGATCCGACCCGCAACACGCGCGATTACCTCCTCTCCCGTGTCTAACGCGCTCGGGTACGCCCTCATCGCCGCGCTCGGCAACGTCGTCGGGGCGCTCGCCGTGACGCGGCGCGCGGCGCGCGAGCTCGTTCTGATCGAGCACTTCGTGGCATTCGGCGCGGGCTTCATGCTGGCCGTGGCCTTGGTGGAAGTGTTGCCCGAGGCCTTCGCCCGCTCGGGTGCCGCGGCCCCGGCGCTGGTCCTGGCGGGCTACCTGGCCGTGCATTTCACCCAACACACCCTCACGCCACACTTCCACTTCGGCGAGGAGACCCACGCCGTCAACCCGGTCGCCGGCCCGTCGGCACTGGTCGGGCTGTTGTTACACACGTTTTTCGACGGCGTCGCCATCGCCAGCGCGTTTCTCGTTCGCCCGGCGCTCGGCGTGATGGTGTTCGTCGCCATCTTCCTCCACAAGCTGCCGGAAGGCGTGACCGTGTCGAGCCTGATGATGGCGGGCGGGCGGTCGGGAGGGCAGGCGATCGGCGCGGCGGCGCTGCTGGGTGTGGCCACGCTCGCCGGCGTGGTGCTCACCGATCACATCTCGTTTCTGGTGCATCATGGGCTGGCGCTGTCCGCGGGGGTAACGATCTACGTGGCTGCTTCGAATCTCGTCCCGGAATTTCAAGGCAAACCCGGCTGGAAGCTGCCGGGCGCCTTCTTCGCAGGAGCGGCCGCCTTCTACCTCACCAAGGTCGTGCTCGAGCGGGTGTCGTGAGGTCTGTGAATGACTGACCCGACCCTGTTCTCCCGCTCCGCGGAACCGCTCGCGGCCCGGATGCGTCCGACCACACTCGAGGAGTTCCTCGGTCAGGAGCAGCTCCTCGGGCCCGACCGGCCTCTGGGCGAGCTGATCCGCCGCGGCGATGTGGGGTCGTGCATTTTCTGGGGGCCGCCCGGCTCCGGCAAGACCACACTTGCACGCCTCGTCGCCAATTACACCGACCGCCACTTCGAGCCGTTTTCCGCGGTGACCGAAGGGGTGGGGCGGGTGCGCGAGATCATCAAGCAAGCCGAAGAGCGCCTCAAGTACGAAGGCCGCGGCACGATTCTCTTCTGCGACGAGATCCATCGCTTCAACCGCGCACAGCAGGATGCATTCCTCCCCTGGGTCGAGAACGGGACCATCACGCTGATCGGGGCCACGACCGAGAACCCGAGCTTCGAGCTGACGGCTCCGCTGCTCTCGCGGTGTCGGGTGTTCGTGTTCGAGCCGTTACGAGACGAGCACATCCGATTGGTGATCGAGCGGGCGATCGAGAAGTCGGGAACCGGGAAACGGGAAAAGGGAGACATGTTGTCGGTAGAGGCGGTCGATGCGCTGAGCTTCTACGCCCAGGGCGACGGCCGCAGGGTGCTGAACGCCTTGGAGGCCGTGCTGGACCACGTGGCCCACGCTTCCCGTACATCGTTTCCCATTTCCCGGGAGGTCGTTCTTTCGGTTCTGGAGAAACCCCTCCCCGCCTACGACAAGTCCGGCGAGCAGCACTTCAACCTGATCTCCGCCCTGCACAAGGCCGTGCGTGGGTCGGACGTGGAGGGCTCGCTCTACTGGCTGGCCCGCATGCTCGCGGGCGGCGAGGACCCGCTGTACATCGCGCGCCGCCTGGTCCGCATCGCCGCCGAGGATGTGGGGCTCGCAGACCCGCGGGCCCTGGCGCTCGCGCTCGCCGCGAAGGACGCCTACCACTTCCTGGGATCGCCGGAGGGTGAGCTGGCGCTGGCCGAGGCCGTGGTGTACCTCGCGACCGCGCCCAAGTCGAACCGCGTGTACGCGGCATTCGGCCAAGCGATGGACGCCGCCGCGGAGCATCCGGCCGCAGCCGTGCCGCTGCATATTCGCAATGCCCCGACCAAGCTCATGGAGCAGCTCGGGTACGGTGCGGGGTACAAGTACGCGCATGCGTTCGAGCACGCCTACGTCCCGCAGGACTATTTGCCGGAGGCGTTGCGGGGGGCGAGCTGGTACGAGCCCACGGAGTTCGGATTCGAAAAGGACATCAAGAAACGGATGGAATGGTGGGCGGACCTCAAGAAGGCGGCCACCCGGCCGGGCGGTCAGGCGGACGGTTGAGAGTCGTGGGCCTGTCCCCGCTTCTGCTCCTGGCCGCCTGCGCGACGCTCGGCCGGTTGTCGTTCACCGAGCCGGACATCTCGCTGCAGGAGATCGAGGTCACCGGGATTGGCCTGACCGGCGGGACCTTCAACCTGGTGTTCGACGTGTACAACCCCAACGACTACCGCATCCGCTCGACGCGGCTCGAGGTCGGCATCGACCTCGAAGGCACGCACTTCGGCGACGCGCTGCTCGACCGGCCGCTGGATCTGTCGCCCACCAATCACAGCCGGATCCTGGTGCCCGTGCGGTTCGAGTGGGCGGGCCTGGGAGCGGGAGCTAAGGCGTTGGTGACGCGGCAGGCGCTTGGGTACGCGATCACCGGCGCGGTCCTGCTCGAGACACCGCTCGGGGACCGCAGGGTCGCGCTCGCGGGGAAGGGGAACGTCCCCCTGAGGAAACTGCTGAAATGACCGAGCGGAGCTGTAGATTTGGGACGGGCACCGTGACAAGGAGCGTCCCCACATTCGTCAGCTAATCGAGATTCAACCGCCCATCGAGCGGGCACTCTTGGTGGGCGCCCCCCGCAAGGGGTCGGCGGACGCGGTGCAGGTGGACGAGCATCTCGACGAGCTGCGTCGGCTCGCCGACTCCGCTGGCGCCGAAGTGGTAGGCCGGACCTACCAGCGGCTCGAGGCACCCACGCCGAACCTCTACTTGGGACAAGGGAAGGTGGAAGAGTTGAAGGGCGTCTTACAGGACGCCCGCTGCACGCTGGTGCTCTTCGACGAGCCGCTCTCTCCCGTACAGGGGACCAATCTCGAGAAGGCGCTGGCGGTGCGCGTGATGGACCGCACGGAGTTGATCCTGGACATTTTCGCGACCCGGGCGCGGAGTGCCGAAGCCAAGATGCAGGTGGAGCTCGCCCAGCTCGAGTATCTGCTCCCTCGCCTGACCCGCATGTGGACCCACCTGTCCCGCATCCGGGGCGGCATTGGGCTGCGGGGACCGGGCGAGACTCAGCTCGAGACCGACCGGCGGGTGATCCGGCGCAAGATCTCTGTTTTGAAGAAGCGACTCGAGGACGTGGCCGACCACCGCGCCAACCAGCGTCAGGGGCGTCGCGACCTCCCGGCCGCCACACTTGTGGGCTACACCAACGCTGGCAAGTCGAGCGTGCTGCGCGCCCTGTCGGGGCACGACATCTTCGTCGAAGACCGGCTGTTCGCCACGCTCGACACCCTCCCCCGCGAGGTGGACGTGGGCGAGGGGTACCGCTTCCGCATCAGCGACACGGTCGGGTTCATCCGCAAGCTCCCGCACCACCTTGTGGCCTCGTTCCGCGCGACGCTCGAGGAAGCGCGCGGGGCCGACCTGCTGTTGCACGTGATCGACGCGGCACATCCGAGCTGGCAGGAGCAGGTGGAAGTCGTCGAAGCGGTGCTGGAAGAGATGGGGCTCTACGAACGCCGGAGCGGCGAGCGGGGCGCGGCCTCCCCGGACCGCAAGCGAACCATTCACGTGTTCAACAAGGCGGATCTCCTTCCGGACCCGGAGGCTTTTCTCGCCCTGGCACGGGAGCGGTACCCGCACTCGATCCTGGCGTCTGCACTGCCGCATTCCGCACTCCCCGCTCCGCATTCACGGGGGGTGGAGGGTTTACGGGGAGCATTGCGAACCTCCGCTCAGGCGCTCCGGCCCGTCGCCCGCATTCGGGTGCCGCTCGATGATGGGAAGCTGCTCGCGGCGCTGCACCGCCAGTCGGAAGTGCTGCAGGAAACTCAGGTAGACGGCGTGGTGGAGGTCACCGCGCGGGTGGAGGCGTGGCTATTGGGAAAGCTGCGGCGCGAAGGCGTTGCGGTCGAGATCGCCCCCTAGGTTGTGCGCGGCACCGCGGGGATTGCCTTGATGGCCCCGAGATCGTGCTTCCCACTCGGCAGACGCGGTAGCACCGCGCGCGCCTCGAACCGCGTCGGTTGCATGTAGCGCGGCAACTCGGCGCGACAGTGCTGCTTGAGCCGCTCGCTGGACCCGCCTCCGGCGAGCACGACATAGGCGACAATACGCTGGCCCCGGGCGACATCGGGCTCCGCCACCACCACGCAATCCGCCACTTCCCCCGACGCGTAGATCACGTCTCCCACCTCGTCGGGACTGACGCGGTATCCCAGTGTCTTGATGATGCCGTCCCTGCGCCCCACGTAATAGAGGAATCCCTCGTGGTCCCGTCGTACGAGATCCCCGGTGAACACCACACGCTCTGCGTCCGGAACGCCGGCGGGCCTGAGAGGGTGCTGCCGGAAGACGTTTGCGGTCGCCTGGGAGTCACCCCAATAGCCCAGCGCGACGGTGGGCCCTCGATAGACCAACTCGCCCACCTCGTCGGCGTCGCAGGGGGTCAGGTCGTCTCGAAGCACCAACACTTCCCCGCCTGGAATGGCGCGGCCAATCGAGTCGGGATGCCGGTCCACCTCTCCGGGAGGGAGGTAGGTGCACCGCAGGGCCTCAGTCAGGCCGTACATCAGGAACAGTTTGGCCTGTGGTTGTGCAACGCGCAGCCCCCGGACCGCCGTTGTCGGGAGGTGGCCGCCGGCGTTCGTCATGATGCGCAGGGAGGGGAGGGGCTCGCTCCGGAAGGACGGTGCGTCGAGCAGTTGGAGCCACAGCGGTGGCACCGCGGCGATCACCGTCGCCTGCCGCGTCCGAAGTTTGCCGACCAAGTCGTTGGCGATGGGCGAGCGTTCCACCACGAGCGTGGCGCCGCTGCCGAGCGCGCAGAGCACCTGGCTCATGCCGTAGACGAAGCTGAACGGCAGCAGCGCCGCGATCCGATCGTCAGGCCCGATACCGAGGTAGGTCGTGACGGCCTGCATTGCAGCCCAGAGGTTGGCGTGCGTGACGGTGACTCCCTTCGGCGCGCCCGTCGAGCCCGACGTGTAGACGACCTGCGCTGGGTCAGCGCCCAGCCGGCCCACCGGCTCGAACGTCGCCATACTGGGGATGTCTTCCAGTAGCAGGCGCCGGCTGGCGACCTCCGGTAGCTGGGCCCCTGCGACGTCCGCTGACGTCAGGAGGAGCGCCACGCCACAGTCTTTCAGGATGTGCGCAACCTGCCGCAGCCGCAGCGCGTCGGTGACAACGACGGCGATGCCCCCCGCGGCGGCCACGCCAAAGAACGCAGCGATGGTGTCGACTCCGCCCCCGAGCCAGACGGCGATGCGGTCACCGGGCTCGATCCCGGCCGCCACCAGCGCGGTCGCGACGGCCGCGGCCCGAGCGAGCAGCCCCGCGTAGCTTGTGGTCGAGCCGTGGTCCACGACGGCCGGGTACGTACGGCGGCGCTGAGCCGTCTGCCATAGCAGCTGCGCGATGTTCCCGTCGAACTGGTGCGTCATGGCCTTGCGAGGTTAGCATTGCCCGTGCCAGACCCTCCGCCCCCGTCCCACCTCAGTGTCCCCGCCCAAGGGGAGCGTGAAGTGCCGCCGAGCGAGGCATCGTCGCATCCGCGCAACACAGGGTTGCTGCGGGTGGTGACACGCCCGTCATCGCGCTCGTTCTCGATCTAGTCCATAAGTCGTTGCGGTACTTGTGGATGGACGTGGGCGGTCGGGCGCCTGGTCTGGCCGGGGGAAGGCGTCATCCTTGCACACGCACGCTGGTGAGATGGGAACCCACGAATGCCGGTGAGCCTGGCTCGCGAGCTCGAGCTGGACCCGGCTCTCACAGCCGCGGCCATTTGCACCCGGCTCCGTGATCAGCTCGGCAGCTTGCTGGCACGGCGCGGGTTCGTGGTCGGGCTCAGCGGTGGTGTGGACAGCTCTGTCTGCGCGGCCCTGGCGGTTCGGGCGGTCGGCGCAAGCCGGGTGTTCGGGCTGCTCTTGCCCGAAGACGAGTCGGACCCCGAGAGCCTGACTCTGGGGCGCGCGTGGGCCGAGGCGCTCGGGATCGAGTTTAGCGTCACCGAGATCGGCCCGATTCTGGAAGCGCTGGGTTGCTACCGCCTGCGGAACGACGCCGTGCGCCGGGTCGTGCCCGACTTTCAGGACGGCTGGCGCTCCAAGGTAGTGATGTTGGGAAGCTCTTGGGAGGCCGATCGCCTCAACGTACCGTATGTGGCCGTCGAGTCGCCCGACGGCGCGCGGCGGCGCGTCCGACTGCCTGCGGCGGAGTACCGACAGATCGTGGCAGCGACCAACTTCAAGCAGCGCACCCGCGCGATGCTCGAGTACTTCAACGCAGACCGCCTGCACTACGCCGTGCTCGGCACGCCGAACCGGCTCGAGTACGACCAGGGCTTCTTCGTGAAGGGAGGGGACGGCTTGGCCGACGTCAAGCCGATCGCCCATCTGTACAAGGGGCAGGTGTACGCGCTGGCGCACTACCTCGGCGTCCCGGCGGCCGTGTGTGATCGCGTCCCGACCACGGACACCTACTCGCTTCCCCAGACACAGGAGGAGTTCTACTTCTCCCTCCCGCCGCGGACGCTGGACCTCGTGCTGCTCGCTCATAATCAGGGGCGCGAGGCGGCCGCCGTGGCCGGAGAGCTCGATCACCGGGTCGACGAGATTGAGCGGTCGTTTCGCGACGTCGAGCGCAAGCGAGCAGCAACCCGCTACCTCCACCTGCCCCCGCTGCTCGCTGGCGCGGTGCCCGAGGTTCACCCGGTGACGCCGCTGGAGCCAGACTGATGTGCGGCCTGGCGGGCATCGCGCGGCGCGAGGCGCGAGGCGTGTCGGTCGAGGCCCTCGATCGCATGGCCGCTGTGTTGCGCCACCGGGGACCCGACGGCGTCGGGCAGTACGCCGGCGTGCGGGTGGGGCTAGCGCACACGCGGCTCAGCATCATCGACGTCGCGGGCGGCGCGCAGCCGCTCGGTAACGAGGATGGACGTGTCCTCGTGGTCTTCAATGGCGAGATCTACAACTACGTCGAGCTGCGCGCGGAGCTGGAGCGGCGCGGCCACCGCTTCCGCACCCGCAGCGACACGGAAGTGCTGGTGCACGGCTACGAAGAGTGGGACGTCGCGATGCTCGAGCGTCTCAACGGCCAGTTTGCGTTCGCGATCTACGATCGCCGCAACGAGGTGGTGCTGCTCGCCCGCGATCGCTTCGGGGTACGGCCCCTCTTCTACAGCGAGCAGAACGGCGACCTGGTGTTCGCTTCCGAAGTCAAAGCGCTATTCGCGAGCGGCGAGGTGCCCGCGGCGGTCGACCTACAGGGTCTGGACGAGGTGTTCACGTTTTGGGCAGCCCGGCCGCCGCGCACGGTGTTCCGGGACGTGCGGTCGCTCGAGCCGGGCTGCCTCGCCATGTGGCGCGACGGGCGTCTGCGCGTACAGCGCTACTACGCGCTGGCGTACCCCGAGGCGGGGGAGGAGTCGCCCGCGGACCTGGCGCGCTTGGACGAGCTGATGCACAGCGTGGTAGCCCTACGCCTGCGCGCGGATGTGCCCGTGGGCGGCTATTTGAGTGGCGGACTCGACTCCAGCATCGCCTGTGCGCTCGCCGCTCCGATGTCGCCCCATCAGCTGCGGACGTTTTCTGTGGCCTTCGAAGACCCGCGGCTGGACGAGCGGATGTTTCAATCGCTCGTCGCCGGGGGACTCAAAAGCCGACATGCGGTCAAGGTCATCGGCGCAACCGACATTGGGGCGGTGTTTCCTGATGTGGTGCGTCACACCGAGACCCCGCTTGTCCGGACGGGGCCGGCGCCGCTGTATCTGTTGTCGCGCCTCGCGCGGGAGCACGGCATCAAGGTCGTGCTCACGGGAGAGGGGTCCGACGAGCTGTTTCTGGGTTACGATCTCTTCAAGGAGACGGCGGTCCGGCTGTTCTGCCTGCGCCAGCCGGAGTCGCGCCGGCGGCCCCGCCTGTTCGAGCGGCTGTATCCGTACCTCGAAGCGCGCGTCCGTCGGGGTGAGTTCTGGCAGCGGTCGTTCCTGGAGGCGGGGCGCCCCGGGGACCCGCTGTTCTCTCATCTCCCGCGCTTCCGGATGACCGCGCGCATCAAGGACTTCTACTCCGCCGACGCGCGGGCCGCATTGAGCGAAGCCGACCCGCTCGCAGAGCTGCGGGCGAGCCTTCCGGCCGACTTCTCGAGGTGGTCGTCGCTCAACCGAGCGGCGTACCTCGAGATGGTCACCCTGCTGTCGCCCTACCTCCTCAGCTCGCAGGGAGACCGGGTCTCCCTGGCCCACGGGGTGGAAGGGAGATTCCCGTTTCTCGACCACCGCCTATTCGAATTCGCCGCTCGGCTACCCACACGAAGCAAGCTGCGGGGGCTGCGTGAAAAAGACATGCTGCGCCGCTGGGCGCGGGACGTCGTACCACCCGCGGTGCTGGAGCGGCCAAAACAGCCGTACCGCGCTCCGGACGTCGCGGCGTTCTTTACGCCCGACCTCGCGGAATACGCGCGTGAGCTGCTCGACGGGAGCAGCCTGGCGCCCTCCGGGCTGTTCGACCCGCGCGCGGTCGCGGGGTTGCTGCGCCGCTGCCGGGCGGGGACTCCCACCGGATTCGGGGAGAACCAGGCCTTCGTGGCCATCCTCTCGACTCAGCTCTGGCATCACCAGTTCATCGACGGCGCGCTACGGCCGCCGGCGCGGACGCCGGCCCCCGACCTCGCGGCCGCAACGCCCACTCCTCTCGAATGGCAGGCGTCATGATCGAGCCGACCGTGTTAGCACGGATCCGCCAGTATGTGCAAGAGACGTTCTTGTACACGCACCCGGACCTGGTCCTCGCCGAGCATGATCGCCTGCTGGAGAAGGGCGTTATCGACTCGATGGGCATGCTCGAGCTGGTCGATTTCCTGCAGAGCGAATTCGGCGTCGCGGTGCGCGACGACGACATCACCGAGCAAAACCTGGGGACGCTCACCAGCATCGCGCGCTACGTTGCGTCGCGGAACGGAAACGGGGGTGGCCACCGATGACCGGCGTACCTGTCATGCCACCCGAGACGAACGGCCAGTCCGTTCGGATCTTTTCCACTTGCCCGCCGTCCAGCCTCGCCCAGCCGGGGAGCTATTTGCGGCAGGTCATCGACATCGCTCGATGGAGCGAGGCCGCGGGATGCGAAGGAATCCTCGTCTACACGGACAACGGGTTGATCGACCCGTGGCTCGTCTCGCAAACTATTGTCGCGAACACGGAGCGGCTGTGCCCGCTCGTCGCCGTTCAGCCCATCTACCTGCATCCCTATGCGGTGGCCAAGATGGTCGCGTCGTTCGCGTTCCTGTACGGCAGGCGTGTGTACCTCAACATGGTTGCCGGCGGGTTCAAGAATGACTTGAACGCGCTGCACGACCCAACACCTCATGACGAACGCTATACGCGACTGGTCGAGTACACGGCCCTGATCCTGGATCTGTTGAGAAGCGCCGGACCGGTCACCCTGGCGGGCCGCTACTGCAGCGTGACGAATCTTCGGATGACCCCGGCCCTTCCGTCGGAGCTGCTCCCTGGTGTGTTCGTGTCCGGGTCGTCGCCGGCGGGCGTGGAGGCGGCGCGCGCCCTGGGTGCGACCGCCGTGCACTATCCCAAGCCGGCGGCCGAGTACGGCCCCACCGCGATCGACGGGACCGAATCGGGCATCCGGGTTGGGATCATCGCGCGGGACGACCCGGAGGAGGCCTGGCGACTGGCGCGCGAGCGGTTCCCCGAGGATCGCAAGGGGCGACTCACCCACCAGCTGGCGATGAAGCTATCGGACTCGGTTTGGCACAAGCAGCTATCGCAGCTGGGCAAGGCGGGTTACAGCGAGGAGAACCCCTATTGGCTGGTGCCGTTTGAGAATTACAAGACGTTCTGCCCCTATCTCGTGGGGAGCTACGAGCGGGTAGCGGACGATCTGGCCCGCTACATGTCCGTCGGTTATCGGACGTTCATTCTCGACGTGCCGGCGAGTCCGGAAGAGCTGACACATATCCGCGTCGCGTTCGAGCGAGCCGCGGCCCGTGCCACTTCCTGAATGACCGGAATGCCCATCAAGAGCCTCGGGAGCGGATTCCTCGAATCGGTGGAGCGTTTCGCCTCGCGTCCGGCGCTCGTCGTGGGTAACGAGACACTGGCCTACCGCGAGCTGCGGGAGCTGGCGGCGCGGATCGCCTCGACCATCCGTGAAACGGAGCAGCATGCCGCTCCGCTCGCGGCCATCCTCGCCTCCCGGAGCATCCCGGCCTATGCGGGGATCCTCGGGATCCTGGGCGCCGGCAAGGGCTATGTCCCGCTGAACCCGCGGTTCCCGATCGAGCGCACACGGAAAATGCTGTGGCTCTCCGGGAGCACCGCCCTCATCGTGGATCGGGGGAGCGTCGCGTTGTTACCGCCGCTGCTGTCGGGAGCCACTCGCAACCTGGTCGTGATCCTCCCCGATACGAGTGATGTGGCGGACCTCGCCGTCGCTTTCCCCCGTCATCGATTCGTCTCCTCACCAGAGCTGTGTGGCGGCGCCGGGTACGAGTGGTCCGGCGAGCCCGACCCGGCCGCCGTCGCCTATCTGCTCTTCACCTCGGGAAGCACCGGTGAGCCGAAGGGCGTTCCGATCAGTCATGCCAGCGTGCGGTGCTACATCGAGTACATCACTGACCGATATGCCGTGAGCGAACGGGATCGCATCTCGCAGGAGTTCGATCTCACGTTCGATTTGAGCGTCCACGACATGTTTATGTGCTGGGAGCGGGGCGCGTGCCTGTTCTGTGTCCCTGAGAAATCCGTGCTGCTGCCCGCCAAATTCATCCGCGACCACCAGCTGACCATGTGGTTTTCCGTGCCCTCCGTGGCGGGCGTTCTCGCCAGGACGCGGCTGTTGCAGCCCGGCAGCTTTCCGTCGCTCCGCTACAGCTTGTTTTGCGGTGCACCCCTCTCGGCGAAGTACGCGCAGCTGTGGCAGGAGGCGGCCCCGAACTCGACGGTGGAGAATCTCTATGGGCCGACGGAGACGACCATTGCCATTTCACACTATCGCTGGGACCCGGCCACGTCGCCGGGCGAGTGCGTGAACGGCATCGTGCCCATCGGCTGGATGTTCGCCGGGCAGCAATGCCGGATCGTGGATGGCGAGTGGGGCGTCGTGCCGGACGGCGCCAGCGGGGAGCTGTGGTTGGCCGGCTCGCAGGTGACGACTGGATACTGGGACAGTCCCGAGAAGACGCGGCAGCAATTCGTCTGCCTGGGCGGGAGCGAGGGCGCACTCTGGTACCGCACGGGAGATCTGGTCAAGCGCGGAGCGAGTGGCTGCATGCACTACCTGGGGAGGAGCGACGATCAGGTGAAGATCCGCGGCTACCGCGTCGAATTGCAGGAAATCGACGTGGTGTTGCGGGAGCTGTGCGGTACGGAACAGGTGGCGACGGTCCCCTGGCCCGTGATGGACGGCGGCGCGGACGGGGTCGTGGCCTTCGTTTCTGGTGTGGAGTCGATGGACCAGGGGCGCGTGTTAACCTCCTGCCGCGAGGTGCTTCCGGCCTACATGGTCCCGCAGCGGATCGAGCTCGTCGACGAATTGCCGTTGACCGCCAATGGAAAGATCGACCGAACGAGACTGGTTCACATACTCGAGGGTGTCTAAGGTGGCGATTGCGGAAGCCGAATTGACCGACCACATCATCGAGTGGGTGCGGAAGAACACCCGAGGGACGAGCGCCGCCGAGCGGGAGATCACGCCAGAGACCGATCTCCTCGCGACGGGCCTGCTGGATTCGCTGGCCTTCATCGACCTGATCGGCTTCGTCGAAAGTCACGTGGGGTGCGGCGTGGACTTGAACGACGCGGATCCGATCGACTTTACCACCGTGAATGGATTGTGCCGGCTCGCCTTAAGCCGCAAGCCCTGAGGATGCCCGCCATGCACGGCTCGAACCCGATTGTGGCGACGTATTCGCGACTCGCCGATCAGTACGACGACACCCTGAATGTAGAGTCCTGTTGGGGACGGGCCGCGCGAAAGGCCTTGAGCGCGATCGTCCTGCGGGAGCGGTATCGCGTCGTGGTGGACGTCGGCTGTGGCACGGGGCAGGCGCGGGCGCAGCTGGCCTCGACGGCCGGACCCGAGACGCGATTCATCGGGCTGGATCCCGCGGAAAACATGCGAAAGCGAGCAGCGCTGCGGACCCAACGCCATCCCAACGTGGAGATCCGGGATGGGTCGTTTGAGACCATGCCGCTCGCCGCGCAGTCGGTCGATTACCTCTTCAGCATTTTCGCGTTTCACTGGACGACCGACCTCGATGGCTCGGTGCGGGAAATCGCTCGTGTGCTGAAGCCCGGGGGCGACATGGATTTGTTCTTCATCGGCCGTAACAACGGGCGCGAGTTCATCGAGCGATCGACCCCGATCTTCCTCCGATACATGGGTCCCGCCCTCTTGCTGAATTCCGCTCGCCTGCGCAAACAGCTCACGCGCGAGGCGGCGTTCGAGTTGTTCGCCAGTCGGTTTGACCCCGCCCGGCTCTCCGTGGAAGAATCGTTCGACACGTACTACGACACCCTGGAGGGTCACTGGGGCTGGTGGGTGCGCATTGAAGGACACTTCGTGGACATCCCTCCGGAGAGAAAACAACGCTGCGATCAGGAGGTGCGGGATGCGCTGGCCGGCCTCGGGGGCGCGGAGGGAATCCCGTACACGATCCACCAAGTCCATGTCGCAGTGCGCTCCGTCTGAGCGGGCCGTCGGCGACGGCGCGATCCGCGTCGCGCTGTGCCGGGAGGCCGACGTCGCGTCGCTGATGCACTTCATCGGGGCTCGCTGGAGTGCGGGGCACATCCTGAGCCACGACGAACCCCTCCTGCGGTGGCAGTTCGCTCCCGAGGTATTACGGGGGAGCAGCGCGCCTGGCCCGACCGTCCTGCTGGCCTGGCTGGACGGCGAGATCGTCGGCATGCTGGGCCTGACGGGATTCGATCTCAACGCGGCCGGGGAGCGGCATCCCGGGATGTGGCTCTCCCACTGGTTCGCCGCTCCAGCGTACCGCGCGCAAAATGTCGCCTTGCGATTGATCTGGGCGGTGCGCGAGCTCGGTGTCGAGACGATCGGGACCCTCGGCGCCAACGAGCTGTCCACCAAGCTGCTGACACGCGTGGGCCTCGAGGTCATCCCCAGCCTGCCTCGCTGGGTCGGCGTGTTCGACGTCGAGGCCGCGGCGGAGCTCGTGTGCGCCGCCAATCGGGAGACCCCGCTCGAGGACGCGAAACGGTTGTGCCGCGGTCACGTCATCGGGTCGCGGACCACCCCCGCCGCAGACGACGACTTTCAGATTACCACCTGGAGCGCGGCCACCGCGGCGGCATGGGACCCCTTTTGGCGGGACACGCTGGCGCCGCACCTCGTGAGCGCGAACCGGGACGCCGCCTACATCCAGTGGCGCTATGTCGCGCATCCGCGGTTCGTGTATCAGCTGCGCGTCGCGCAGCGGCGGGCAGACGGAGCCGTGGAGGGCCTCGCGGTGTTCCGCGTGGAGCAGGTGCGCGATCGGGCGACTCGCGTGCTCCGGATCGTGGAATTCCCCGCTTCAGGAGAAGCGGAAACGGGCCCGGTTGGATCCGTTCTGGGTGCCGCCCGGGAGTCGCGGGCGGGGGTGGCGGGCTTCTACTGGTCCGCCCCGCC